>ULML01000103.1_pt1 | contig 43910 bp, 49 predicted proteins | sample 1951651 | NCBI WGS metagenome assembly ULML01 (sample SAMEA4835549, study PRJEB28245) | human gut metagenome | biome: gut microbiome; material: fecal sample | place: Denmark | collected 2008
TTGCTTATAGGGGTACATAAAACTAATAAAATGTTCACTTTTTGCCCAGTTTTCGTAAGGTGTTTATCTAATACACTGACTAGAAATTAGACCTTTTTTGACTTTCAATTCAAAAATCATCTCCTACGTCCAACACAACCTTTATAAAACCCATTAAAATTCCTCATCTTTAAAACCACAAACGAATCACTTACCTCGCCAAATCACTTCTGCACATCGTCAAACACCAATGCAGCATTACTAATAAGCCAAACTTTTGTTCAAAAATGAACCAATATTGTCGCACCCAAAAACCAACTAAATACCAAATTCCATAAACAATCTATTACAAATTCAAAATAAAGTATCCAAAATTGGCCGCAAATGCCCCACACATTCTCCTGCAACCATTTACAAAACAACGAATCATTACCCCAAACCGAACCCAAAGTCAAAATTTCATTTTTGGATGGCTTGCCAGACAAAGCGAGAGTCCCATGATTGGGACGTTTTTGCGAAGCAAAACTCGCTAGAGGGTTGATAAATAAAGCCAACATCCAAATACAACCCACCGGGGGTACTTCCAACTAAACCTATACTCTCCCCATATAAAACCACACCCAAGCACAAGATGGCGGAGCCAATTAGTTTGTCTCTTATAATATAATTATTTATTCTTTTCTTCTTTTATATACTATGTGTTCTCTGTGAACACCTTAGATGCTCTCTGTGAGCACCTCAAGTGTTCTCTGTGAACATCACCGGTGTTCTCTGTGAACACCAGAACCTCTTGACAAAATGTAAATTAGTGCTATAATACGCTTACAAAACAAAATTAAGGAGGTGAGATACTGTGGGCAAAAAGATACAACATCCTTTTACTCCAATTCCAATAGACAAAAATCAATTCTATGCAATAAATAAAGATTTCAATATTATTCATTTGTATATTACAGAAAGAGTTAGAAGTTTTCAAAATACAGGTAGTCCTTGCTATATTAGCAATGAGCAATTCTCCAAAGAATTAAATTTTAGTGTAAGCACAATTAGACGGGCTATCAAATTACTTATAGATAACAAAATTTTATATGTTTCATACGGGAACAATGGGAAAAGAAGGACTTTGTATATTTATGATGAAGAAATTGCGAAAAGTAAACAGCAAGAAGACGATGACGAAGAATTATAACAACTATCCACTTGACAAATTGTAAAAATGTGCTATAATAACTACAGTACAAAATTAATGGAGGTATGAAAATGGAAATGACTCATAAGACTACACGGTTTTCTGCTGAGGAACGAGAAACTTTGATTCGTTATGATCCTATTGAACATATTTGGACAATGGATAGCAATATCCCAAAGCACTTTAATAAAGCTGTGAAGCAAGGCTGGGCTCCAGTGTCTCAAGCTATATATGATGACGGCACAGTTTGCGCAATGACTTTGACCGCTCCTGACGGGGCAATTACAATTAGAAACCCGAATAAGAAGCGTACTATGAGTGATGCTCAGAGGGTTGCCCTATTTGGCTCTAAAAATGACGAACTGGACGAAGATTTTGATGAAGAATAAGCATGATATGAATTCATATTGCTTAGATATGTTTATATAAAAAATCGTCGCTAAATGTGTAATTTTTAAGTGAAGAATGAAAGGAATGATAGTAATGAGAGATCCAAATAGAATTGATGATTTTTGTGACAAGCTAAAAGAATACTGGCATTTGGTTTCAGATTGGCGCTTCATGCAGCTTATTTGTAATCTACAAAGTGCTGTTGGTAGTGACGGTTTCTATCTTGAAGATGATAAAATGCTTGATATTATGGCCCAATACTTTAATCATAAGGAGTAAGATTTATGAAAACTAATAACATTTCCTCTGGGTTGTTCATGTTTCGTGGGGCTCAATTCTGGCGCAATATTAAAGACGTGCAAATTTTTATTAAGCGTATCTTTTTTGTGCTTAAACATGGATACTCTCCTGTTGCTAAGTGGGAAACATTTACATGGTTTATTGCTGTAATGAAGGAAATTCTTACAAACTATCGTCATAACAGGGTTGGAGACCCAATTGTTGTTGACAAATTTTTTAACGATGATGGAACAGAAAATGAAGATGAAAATCACGAAGCTTATAATAAAATCCTTGATAAGATGATTGAACTTCTTGATCAAATGGATGAGTCAAATCCTATCTATGATGATATGGATTGGAAAGAGAGAGATAAGATGCAAATAAATGCAAAAAACGAATTTTTCAAGCTATTTAGTGAATACTTTTATAACCTATGGGATTGATATGGAGGGTTTATTATGAGTTATGAAATTTTTGCAATTATTATTGCTTTTATGACTGGACTTGCCGTAATTGATAAGCTTGATAATAGACAGTTGAGGAGAATTTAATTATGGGAATGGATATGTACATTGATAAGATTAAGCGAGACCCAAATGATAAGAAGAATGTTTTAGAGCGTCAAGAGTTATGTTATTGGCGCAAATTTTGGGATTTGCATAATGCACTACCATTTGATTATGGCAGTGAGGAATATGGTCAAGATGTGCTGCTGACAAAAAATGATATTGAACAGATTTTGCAATTTGTAGCACATAATAGAGATTATTTTGATGGCTTTCAGACTGTTGAAAGTGTATGTGAGCTACTTGATGACTATGATCAAATTAAAAAAGATGGTTGGCAAGTTGTATATAATGCGAATTGGTAGGTGATGACGGTGTACGTTTGTTTAGATTGTGGTAATATTTTTGAACGTCCTAAACATTATGCTGAAACTCATGGGTTTGATAACCCGCCATATGAAGAATGGGATGGATGTCCGTGGTGTGGTGGTGTGTATGCGGAGACATATAGGTGTGATGGATGTAACAATTGGATTGAAGATAGTTATGTTCAGTTGGAAAATGGTGATAGATTTTGTTCAAAATGCTATAAACTGAAAGAAATTGGCGAATAATTTACGGTTTGGAGGTGGTGTGCTTGGCAAAACAGCAAAAAAATCAAATTTATGTATTAAAAATACATAGTGGTTATTTGTCAAAGCATGGTTGGCATTTAGATTTAAAACTAAATGAAATTAGGAAACAACCGCAAATGGTTGTAAGTTTAGGGTCTTCCCAGGTTCTTAGATGGTTAACTAAACTACAAGGCAGAGAAAATGACGACCATAGAGCAAGTGAAATTAAAAAAGAAATAAAAAGCATTAAAAAATTAGAAAATAATTATGAAAATAAACAAAAGATTTGTAAATTGTATAATGAACTTTATGAAAAGCAATTTCAACAAGATTATTTAATGCTTGTTATGGATTCTGCTAAAGATTATAAATATGCTTGTCAAAATAAATTTAGCATTACTATTGATTATGGAGAAAGACAAGAAACAGTAACATATGTGCGTCTTCTTGGAACCGCTGGCTCAATCAAAAAGAGTACTATTATGTTTATTAATGAAAATAGACATGACGAAATTATGCATCGTATTAATAATGGAAGATATACTGGGCCAAAGGATGGAGAATTTGTCAAAACTCATAATGGAATTGAACTTGGGTATAAGTTCATACCTGCAAAATTATCTGCATATTTTGCATTACAATGTTCTGCTAGTATAAGTGTTCCTTGGCCAAGAATTATTGTTGTTAATGATGCTGAGGTAAAATTTACTGATAAAGTTAGGATTGTAAAAGATTCTGGAAACGAAGAGAATCCAGTGTGGCCCACGGTTTCTGAACCACAAGAAACTGAAATAGAAGCCAATGTATCTGATGGAATGGGGTTTATTTCTCCAGAAATGAGCAGTATTTGGGCAAAATCTTTAAATGAAGGAGATGAACCGCTGTCTGGGTATAATACAAGATGTGCTTTTCTTAAGGGAATGGTGTTCACAATACCTTTTGTGCAATTTGCAGAAGAAATTGCACATACGTATATAATTACAGATGCATGGGGAGATCAACGAGATATAAGAAATGCAGACGTAATTTTAACTACATCTATGCTTAAATTATGGGATTCTTATGATGGTTTTGAAGATTATTATGAGAATTGCATGAAAAATGATTATGATTTTTGTATTGCAAAGAGTTCTCCAAGAGAATTGCGTAATATTCATACTACAAATTATCAATATATTCAGGATTATTGTCTTTCTGACACTCAAATTGATGATTTAGTTGCCCCAACAGTGACAAAAATTAAAGAATGCCTTGGTTTGGATTGGAAAAAGTTGATTTTATACATGTGTGGTTCTGGTCTAGACGAAAAAAATGTTCTGAAATCAGATCCAATGTGTAAAGCAATTATGGCGAATCCAGAGCTTGTAAAAGATCCATATGTGCGTTCAAAAGTCAATAGAATGATACAAAAACGTATAAATTCAGCAAAAATTGGTGTTTTGGATGTTTCAGGTGACTATGCAATTCTTGGAAATGACCCCTACTCTCTCCTACAACATATTTTTGGCATGGAAGTTACGGGTCTTATGAAGGCTGGAGAATGTTATCATCAATATTGGACAGATAAAAATGTTGATGAAATAGTTTTATTTAGGGCGCCAATGACATCTCACGAAAATGTTCAAAAATTGAAAGTCGTCGCTTCTGACGAAATGAAAAAATGGTACAGATATATTAAGACGTGTTGTCTTATTAATAGCTGGGATACTACAGCAATGCGTCTGAACGGAGCGGATTAACAAAATGGTCCCCTTATATTGTGAAGTATAAGTGAAAACTTGGTGAACCTGCAAATACAGGGTGTGGCATATGCCGCTAACGGTGAAAGCTAAGTCTATAAAAAATACAAAATCAACGATGCCAAAAAAGTAGATTCTGTTATGAATAGACTTTCTGTTTGTGCGAAAAGCAACAAAAAGTATAAAAATAGATTTTGTGTTGAATTTGTTGATTAATGTTTATGGATATGCCAATACCGTGCGAAGCCTAGAAATAGGAACGTGTAACGACTAGAGCTATTGCTCGTACTGTGGCAGTGAAAGTCCGCCATGGGAAGCGCCAAGCTTCTGAATTTTTAGAAGAAGAGATAGTCTATTCCCTTTAAAATATGGTGAAAGCCAGGGTATAAAAGTATGATTCAGATACAGTATTTTCAACGAACAATGATGTTTTATTAAACGCTTTTGAATATAAAGATACGTTAATGTGTGTTCAAAGTAAAATGCCTAAAAAAGTTCCTACAGAAGATGATTTTATTGCTTCTGATATCAATGGTTTTGGTGATTCAATTGGAAGTGTGACCAATAGAGGCACAAATATGATCTCTTTAAGAGAAAAATTTGATAAAAATAGCGAAGAATACACCAGATTACAATATCGTATTCGTACAATGATGAATTATCAGCAAAATGCTATCGACCGTATAAAAGGTGTTGTTGCACAGCCAATTCCAAAAGAATGGCTAGAACCAAGGCTTTCAAAGCCAGAACTTAACGATGATGAGGATATTTTAAAGAAAAAAGAGATAGATTATAATATCGCCGCAGAAATTAAACCTTGGTTTTTTATTTATAGATATTCTCAGCTAAAATCCGAACTTGATAAATATATGAAATCAGTAAAATCAAATTGTAAAATAAGATTTGGCAAAATCTTGGATGATTTGTATGCTTCTGATAATAGAACTGAAGAAGAAGAGGCATTTATATATAACTATGAGAAATATATGCCAATTAGTAGAGCTCCGGGGACAATGAATCGTATATGCTGGAAGATAGAAGACGAATTTCAATCTATGGATATTCTGCCAGACGTAGAATTTGATAGATCTCTTTTAAAAAGTGCCGCTGAATATTCACAAGATGAGTATGATTCAATTAAAGAATTATATGATGAATATAATAAAAACGTACAAATATTCTTAAAAGGCATTAAAAAGAATGATTCAGATAAAACAGAACGTGATATTGTCATGAATCAATTAAAGCATGAATTTTCAAATGCTTGTAGTATGATATGCCCAAATTCGGAAGTTTTGACGAATATAGTTGTAGATATTTGTTATTTATCAAATAAAAATAAATCATTTGCATGGGACGTTGCTGGAGATAACATTTTTCAGAATGTTTTAAAAAATAGTGGGAATAAAATTCAATTTCCTATTAAAGATGATAATGGAGATATAGAATTTTGTGGAAAAATGTTTTCTCTATATACTTTAGAGGTTAGAGGTGATAAAAATGATGATTCTGAATGAAGAAAAATATGCAAAGGATCTTATACTTGGTAAAAACAAAGACGTAAAGTCTGCAATGAAAAAAATAGGATATATTACGAGATATAATTTGCACGTTTTAGGCAAAGATGATAATGATAATTACACGTCTACGGTGAAGTGGATGATGAAACATCAAGATAATTTTGATGAATCAGCATATTCAAATGCTATATCAAAAGCAATAAAAGGTGCAAAGAAACGGATTTTTTATAAAATTGACAATATTATTGTCACAAAAAATGAACTTGAACAAATTAAATCTTTAGAAAACATTCGAGAAGAGAAAGTTTTATTTGTTCTATTATGTATGGCAAAGCAGCAAGCATTATCTACAGGTTTTACTGATGGTTTAGTTAGATATACTATTACTGATTTATGTAAAATGGCAAGGATATCTGTTCCGGCAGATGACAGAGAGTATATTTTGCATGATATTCTTGTAAAAAATTTAATAAGCTGTCCCAAAAAAAATGACACAAAGTGTTTAATGGTTAATTTTGTAGATAATGATGGAGATGCTGAATTAGTATTGAATGAGATAGATTGTCAAGAATTGGCGTATGCATATCTTAAATGGAAAGATGGTAAGGGCTTTAAGTGTTGTAAGTCATGTGGAAGATTTATGAGAAATAAGGGTTCTAAAGATATATGTACTTATTGTGAACAATCTCCAAAAGATAATACTCACATCTGGTGTATTGATTGTGGTGACATTGTTGAAATAAGTCCGTTTGCTACAGAAATTTGTCGTTGCGAACAATGTAATTCTATATATCAAAGGCAAAGAAATGCAATTAAGAATAAGGCATATAGAGACAGAATAAAAGATAAATCGTGACCGTCGCCTTAAAATCAACAGTACAAAATTAATGCTAAAATCATCAATGAATAGTTTCCAAATCTTGACTCACTTGAAAAGGTGGGTCGAGATTTTCCTAATGGATAGTAATATACAAACTATCGATTAACAAAAACAATAAACGGAGGTACAAAATATGGAAAATTTAGTAGTTGCGATTCCACAAAATGCAGCAAATCTTCAGCTCCCAGACCCTACTCTTCTTGATTATTATAGAGACGAAGAGCAAAGAATTTTTTGGGTAGATGGTGAGATTGATGAATCTTTACTTGATCTTGTAAAGATGATTATGCGTTGTAATAAAGAAGATAAGGACTTGCCAGTGGAACAAAGAAAGCCAGTTAGAGTATTTATAGATTCTCCTGGTGGAGACGTACAGGCTTTGTTTACAACAATTAAGGCAATTGAAATTAGTAAAACACCAGTATATACAATCAATTATTGTGGGGCATACAGTGCCGCTGCCATTCTTTTAACTGCTGGTCATAAGCGTTTTGCTCTTCCTGGTACAAGTGCAATGTTCCATCGTGGTTCTTGCTATTATGGTGGAGAACAGAGTGTTGTAGAATCAACTAAGAAGTATTTTGATGCTCTTGATAAGAAATTGGATGAATTCTTGTTCTCTCATACGAATATTGATCAAAAAATCTATAAGAGAAAAGCCTCATCTGATTTATATATGGATGAAAATGAATGTTTGAAAAATAACGTTGTTGATAGTATAGTATCTAATTTTGAAGAAATTATGTGATTTGGAGGCTTTATATGGCTGCAAAGAAAAAGATTATAACAAATGAGTATGGAGATGCTCCAAGAACTGTCGAAGATAGACCGTTTTATCATTTAATGTTAGACCAAGATCAGAAAAATTTTGTTAATGCTATATTAAATCCAGATAATACTATTATTTTTGTAAATGCTAAAGCAGGTACTGGTAAAACAACATTGGCAATTGGGGCTGCGAACTTACTTTGTTTACACAACGAATATGATGGGATCGTGTATATATGCTCCGCATATGGAGAAAAATCACAAGGATACCTTCCTGGGTCAATTACCGAAAAGAGTGAAGTTTATTTTGAACCTGCATATCAAGCAATGATTGAATGTGATATGAACATTAACACATGTGTTAATTCTGATTCTATGGTTAAACAAAAATATGGAGAAGGATATGTAACATTACTTACCCATACATTTTTACGTGGTACTAATTTAAAAAGAAAAGTAATTATTTTGGATGAATGTCAAAATTATACGGTATCTGACTTAAAGAAAACATTAACAAGATGTTCTGACGATTGTAAAATTATATGCATTGGACACGATGAGCAATGTGATTTGGAAAATAAGGCCTCTAGTGGATTTAAGAAATATATTAATCATTTTAGTGGTCATGAACATTGTGAAATTTGTGAACTTACTGTTAATCATCGTGGATGGGTTAGCCAGTTTGCAGATGAACTAGAAGAATAATATAAAATTAATAAATAACAAAATCAACAGAAGGAACGATAATATGAGCAAGAGTGCAATTAATAGAAATTATAAGCTATCCGCAAAAGGAACGCTTGGTTTAGATGAAAATGGTGTTGTTGGTATTGAAAACGCTGATACTGGTGAATTTATTGAGTTATCTAAACTATTTGAAGACTTTCTAGAGAAGCCAGTGTCTATGTCTGTTTCTTATGATGAAGATTACGAATAAAATACAACTTTAGGAGGTACAAAAAATGGATAAGATTTTGAAAAAGCAAGACCTAATTGATGAACTTGCGAACCGTACAGGTTTTTATAAATATAATATTGAAACATTTCTAACTGAACTAGAAAATCTTGTTATTGACGTAATGCAGGATGCTAGTATTGATGACAATATGGAAATGAAGCTAATTCCAGGAATTACAATTGGAGCACGTAGAGTTGCTCCTCGTGAGGTTAGAAATCCTCGTGATAATACTACCCTTATGGCCCCAGAAAGAATTATTCCGTATGCTAAGTTTAGCCAATCTTTTAGATATAAGATTAATGGCGAATAATTGGGGTGCTCATTATGATATATGCAAAATTAAATGATGAGAATGACGGACAATACATAATAAGAATCTGCTCTATGAAGCAGGAAAATGGCTGGACTTGGGAGTATGTAGCTAATATTTTAAATGAGGCTCTCGGAAATTCTTTTTCCGAGAGCGCTTATCGTAAGCGCTATCAAATGTTCCAACATGGGTTAAAAGATTGTGAACAGCAAATTTTCACGAATGATGAATATCTTGAAAAGGTTCGTTCTGAACGTAGAAAACTTGAAAAAGAACGTAAGAAATTGCAAACAGAGAAACTTGAATACAATAAGTGGCTAAGAGAAGAAGCTAGAGAGGAATTAATTGCAGAACATATTGCTGATGCAATTAGAGAGTTGCCAGAATTAGAAATTCCTCGTATGATTGTGCCAAAGCATAATACAAGGGTTGGAAGTTTAGTATTTGCAGATCCACACTATGGCAAGGATTTGTGTATCCAGGGTTTGTTTGGAGAAGTTTTAAATGAATATTCTCCAGAAATATTTGAAAAAAGAATGTGGAATTTGCTTAATCAAGTGATTCGAATTTGTGATAAAGAAGGGTTCGATACACTTAATGTTTATGATCTCGGAGATGAGATAGAGGGATGTCTAAGGATCTCGGCATTGATGAAACTTAGATATGGCGTTATTGAAAGTACAGTTAGATATGGGCGTTTTATTACAGAATGGCTGAATGAACTCACTAAACATGTGCGAGTGAGATATCAGATGGTAAAGGATTCAAATCATTGTCAGCTTAGGCTTTTAGGAGAACCAAAGAATACGTTTAAAGATGAAAACGTGTCTTATATTATTACTGATAAGATTATGGACAGACTTAGAAATAATCCTAATTTTGAATTTGTACAAAACCCTACCGGTTATATATTTGATCAAGCTGCAGGATATAATATTTTTGGATATCATGGTGAAGGTAAGGCTCTTGAACAAGCAATTAAAGATTTTTCAAGAATATATAAAGTTCATATTGATTTCCTAGTTGGTGGCCATAAGCATCATAAATCAAGCAGCAATGTTGGAATTGAGTCTGATATTATTAGTGTACCTAGTATTATAGGTGTCGATGATTACTCTTTATCTTTAAATAAAACGTCTGACCCTGGCGCAACTTTATTTGTGTTAGAGGAAAATAAGGGTAATGTAATAGAATATAATATAAAGCTTTAATATCATTTCGGCAGTAACTTAAAGTTACTGCCGTTTTGCTATATCAAAACAATAAAGGAGAAATTTATTATGGAAAACAATAAAAATGATTTGAAGAAAGATTTTAAGATTGTCTTTAATGCAGGATTTGCTAGAAAGCTACTTAGAGCTGGTTGCACTATTGCAGATGTAAAGAAGTCTAAGGAAAATCCTGATAAGACTATTTTTGTCTTTAAGCGTGATGAAATTTTTGAAAAGGCTTTTGCAGAGTTTAATGACGAACTAAAGAAGCATGATGATACGCAAGTTTGTCACGAATAATATATAATATTCGTGACAAATAATTACAAAATTCAATGAGGGGAGGAAGAGTAATGGCTACCGGAAAAAGTGCAGGAAGAAAGCAGACATCTAAAGCTTGTCAGATTGAAAAGTATTTATGCCCATATTGTAATACTATTAAAAAAGCAGGAGACTTTTATATGAGTTCCGACCCTATGATTATGACCGGTAAAACAACTATGTGCAAGGATTGCGCCGAAAAGATAGCAAGGAATTGGAACCCAAGAACAAAGACATATGGAGATTGTACAAAAGCCTCAGTACAAGAGAGTCTCGAAAGATTGGATAAGCCGTTCCTTGAAAATGTTTGGAATGCTAGTTATTTTGAATATATAAATGAGAAAAGTGGTAATAAACGTACTAATATATGGGCTGCATACATAAAGAATATTGGGATGCAGCAGTATAAAACAATGCGTTGGCGTGATGGAGATTTATTTTCTAGCTATAAAGAAGATGCTATGAAGCAAGCAAGACAAGATGTTGGGAAAGAATTATCTGAAGAACAAAAGCCAAAAAACCAAGAAATTAATGAAGAGTATGAAAAAAATCGTATTGATGTTGTCAGACTACTTGGATATGATCCATTTGAGCACGAGCAAGAAGAAGATAAGCCCCTACTCTACTCTCAGTTGATTGGATATTTGGATGCCAGTGGAGAAAATGATGATATGATGAGGACCTCTTCTGCAATTACTATTGTTCGTGGATTTTTACAACAATCAAAACTGGATGATATGATTGCTAAAGCTATGGCGTCTCCAAATGTTTCAAATAAATCAGGTGAAATAAAGACATATTTGGATTCTAAACAAAAGGTTGCGTCAACAGTTTCTCAGCTTGCAGAACAATCTTGCCTAAGTTTGAAACATAATAAAAATCAAAGTAAAGGTGAGAATACTTGGACTGGTAAAATTAAGAAAATTAAAGAATTAAATCTTCGTGAAGGGGAAGTCAATGGATTTGACATTGCAACATGTAAGGGTATGCAACAAGTTATGGATTTGAGTAATGCATCTATTTTAAAACAGCTTGCTCTTGATGAATCTGAGTATTCTGATATTATTGCAGAACAAAGAAAACTTGTAACACAACTTACAGGTGAAAGGGAAAATTATAAAGAAATATGTAGAATTTTATTAAGAGAAAATTTAGATTTGAAAGATACATTATCGGAACATGATTTATTGCCACAAGAAAATCTTACCAATTTAAATGAACTCTTCTCCCCTCTTAGTGAAATTGAAACAGTTGAGGAGGAGGTATCCGAAGATGAATAGTCGAATGAAAATCAAGATAGTTGATGAAATGAATGACAAGTATCTTTCGGATATAATGAATGAAAGCAATACTGTATATGTGAAACCAGGTATATATGCAATGTCAACTCGCAAAATTGAATCACTTATAAAAATTGCAGAATTACAAAAATATTATCAATGTAATCCTGTTAGGTTTATAAGTGATTTTTTCGGTATAGAATTAATTGATGCACAAGCATGGATAGTTCAGAGATCTTGGAATTGCCCAAATGTACTTGTTGTAGCAACTCGTGGATTTGGTAAGTCAACGGTAATTGATTTAATTCTTATGTCAAAAGGTATGTTATTTAATAACTTCTGGAGTTATATAGCATCTGGTTCCGGTGGACAAGCAGAACAAACTTTTACAACCCTTGAACGTTTAGCGAATGATAATATTGACGAAATGGTTGGTTCAACTGGATATATTTTTAAACATGAAATTGAAATTAAGAATGCTGCCGGAGATGGATTTAGTCATTCGAGTAATGGTTTTACATATTCTTTGTATAATGGTTCTATGACTCAGACGTTGAACTCAAATATCGATGCCAAAAGAGGTTTTTTCATATCAACGTGTAGTTGATATTTTTTATTGTTATATTGCATAACAAAAAGGAGATAATATTATGAATAGAAAAAAATGGACAAAATCAGAAGATGAATTATTAATTAAAGAATTTTCTACAAAAACAAATAAGGAACTTGCAGATATATTTGGCAGAAGCGCAAAAAGTATAATACAACATGCCCATACTTTAAATTTGCACAAAGATAAACAAACTTTGTGGAAAGATGATGAAGTTGAATTTTTAAAAAGTCATTATAATGTTGATATGACTCCATTAGATATTGCAAAAGAACTTAAACGTAGCGTAAGCTCAGTTAAGAGCAAAGCTTTCGCCGTTGGGCTTGCAGATAATGCTGAATGGACGCAAGAACAAATTGATTATTTAATTGATAACTATTGTTATAAAACAAACGATGAAATTGGTAAAAAAATTGGAAGAAGCGGACAGGCAGTTTCCTATAAAGCCTTTGAATTATCCTTATCTATAAATGAAAGCTGGTCAGATGATGAAATTAACATTATAAAAACAAATTATTTAAACAAAACAATGCATGAATTGCAACAATTATTGCCAGAAAAAACAAAAGGCGATATTCTTGCTTATTGTCATAAACTTGGTTTAACAAGGACAAAAAAGACATGCATACGGGATTTTTTTAATGTTATTGATACAGAAGAAAAGGCGTATTGGCTTGGATTTATTTTTGCAGATGGATATATTAGTTATTCTGAAAAAAATATGAAAAAAGGGCAATTAGCAACTACATATTGTACTGGTATTAAATTACAGTGGTCTGATAGAGAACATTTGAAAAAATTTAATAAATCAATAAGTGGCAATTATAAAGTATTTAAGGAAACTAGTCATCCAGATGGATTTAGAAAAAAAATAACGGAAGCCGCAAAAATATTGGTTTATTCTCAGCAGATGTACAATGATTTAAATAAATATTTCGATAGAGATAAAACATATACGGCAAAGTTTCCGTCCATATCAGAGAATCTTATGAGACATTTTATTCGTGGATATTTTGATGGAGATGGATGTTTTTCATTTACCGATAGGACTTTTGATATCGAATTTTTAGGAGCTAGTAAAGATTTTCATGAAGGTTTAGGAAATATATTGAATGAAAATAATTTTAAGTTTACTATTAATTCAAAAATAAATAAATATAACACGGAGATGTATTATATTTATATTAATCGCAATGAAGATAAGTGTAATTTTTTAAAATGGATATATGAAGATTGTAAGATTTATTTAGAAAGAAAGTATAAAAAATATTTAGATATGAAATTACAATTCACCCAAAATGGCCTCGCCGTATAGAAATATGCGGATAAAATTAAAGTGCTGAAGAAATCGGGAACGCTGAAATGCCAATCCGAGTGGAAGGCTATGTCTAAAAGCATAGTCACACGCAGAGCATAGAGATTGAACCTGTTTCACAGAATATAATATCTCCACGAGTCAGCGCCACCTAAACGTAAAGTCGTAGGTGAAAAGTTATGCCGTACTATACAGAAACACGAAATGTATAGAAAATTTGGATAAAAAGCCAAATTGATAACATGTTAAATGAGGGGAACTGTAATTTTTGACGAATCTGGTTTCTTATCTGCAGAAATGATGAAGGTTTATGGCGCATTTGCTATTGTTAATAAAAGCTTTAAAACTGGTAAAGACAGAGATGGTAATCTTATTGATCCGATTAGACTTCGTACATTTCCTACGAATATTCCAAACCAAAAATTTTATATTAGTTCAGCATCTAGTACAGATACTGAGTTTTATCGTTTGTATAGAGAGTTTGCAAAACGTCAGTTAATGGGAGATCAAGATTATTTTGTCGCACATATTGATTGCGAAGTGGCGTTTAAGCCAACAATGCATGGTAAGATCATTGCTCCCCTACTTATGCGCAGTACTGTTGAAACTGAAATGGCGACAAATCCAGAAAAAGCACGCCGTGAATACTATTGTGAGTTTACCACAGACGCTGGCTTAAATGCCATTATTAAGCGTGGAACAATTGTGCGTAATAGTGAGACACGTGCTCCATTGTTATTTAATGATACTGGAGAAAAGAAGTTTATACTTGCATATGACCCTGCCCGTTCTAGGGATAATAGCGTAATTCTTGTAATGGAACTTTATATTGATGAACATGGTGATTATAAGGGACGTATTGTAAATTGTGTAAACTTGCTGGACATTGGTAAGAAACGTAAAAGTCCTATGCAGACACCAGATCAAATTAAATACTTAAAAGAACTTATATTAGATTACAACGGCAATGCTCCTGATTATGAAAATATAGAAACTATTTTAATAGATGCTGGTTCTGGTGGTGGCGGTGTAAATATTGCGGATTATTTGATGGAAGATTGGGTAGATGACAAGGGAAACAAGCATAGAGGTTTGATTGACAAGGAATATAGTGCAGATTATGTAAGTAAATATCCTAATGCTATTGATAAACTTAGGTTGGTTTCTCCTACTCAGTATAAATCAATTATTTATGAGGCACTTATTGAAATGATGAATCTTGATTGTATTAGCTTTACAAATGATTATGATAACAAGGGTTATTTAACCTTGTTTGAGGTTGATAATAAATTGTATAATTCAGAAAAAAAACGTATTTCTGAAGAATTAAAGAAGCAGAATGTTCCAGAAATAGAATTTGCCCAAAAGGTTGAAGAAGAAATGAAAAAATCTTCTTGTATTAAAACAAAGATTGTGAAGTTAGATCCATATCAAGAAATAGCACTTAAAAATATAGATGCTATGAAAGAAGAAATGGTAAATATGGTGCGTAAAAAAAGAGAGTCTGGCAAAGACTCTTTTGATTTAATACCAGAAAAAGCTAATAAATTACATGATGATAGAAGTTACTGTATGGCGTTGTGTGCTTGGGCTCTTTCGGAAAAACGTGCGGAAAGAATTCGTAATAAAAAGAGAAAATTTGATTATAAGATTATAGATATGTTACCTGTTACACCAGGTAAACCGTTAGATAAATTATTTAGCTAAGAAAGGCGGTGAATAGTTTGGCTAAAGAATTAACAGACAAAGAACGTATAGAGATGTTAAGTCGTGAAGAAAAAAACAGGGCCGCATTCGCTGCTTTGAAGGATACCCTTAGTTTAATTGACTTAACACAAAATCAAAATATTACATATCAGATATATTCTAGAGAAAGTCTTAGAAATTATTTAAAGAACCCAGCTAGTGAGGGAAACCAGAAACAGCTTAGAAAATTGAGCAATTATTTGTATACCGTTTCTCATGTATATAGACGGTTAATTAATTTTAAAGCATATCAAATAAATTGCAAATCTTGGACAGTATATCCAGACATTCCACTTGCAGAGGAACCCGATCAAGAAAGTATTTTACAGAATTATGAACGTGTGATGAAGTATGTTCGCAATATGGATATGAAGAGTCAAATTTTGAAGTGTATGCTTCAGGCTTGGAAAAACGATGTTGTATATGGATTCTGTTATGGAGATCCAGAAAAAGATGGATCGTTTTTTATACATCTGTTAGATCCAGATTATTGTAAAATTTCAAGCCAGCAGTATTATAGAGGAGTTTTAAATTTTGCATTTGATATGACATTTTTTGATTCTGGTACAAATTCTTATTATTTAGATGTATATGACCCGATTTTTAAGCAATTATATAATAAATACAAGAGTGATAACACTCAAAGATGGGCAGAGCTTCCTATTGAAAATACATTTTGTTTAAAGATTAATATTGATAATTTAGATTATCCTATTCCTCCACTTTCAGGATTATTGGAAGATATTATTAATCTTAAAGACTTGCAGTCTGTACAAAATTCAAAAGATGAAATGGAAGCTTATAAACTAATTTATGCTAAAATTGATACATTGCAAGGTACGAATCAAGTAGATGATTTTGAAATTGATCTTGATTTGGCAGCATCGTTTTATCAAAAATTACAGTCTGCACTTCCTGATAATGTTGCATTAGCAATGTCTCCTATGAAATTAGATTCAATTGATTTTAAGAGCAATAATGCAGACGATACGAATATTATATCTAAAGCTTATGAAAATATCATTAATGCGAATGGTGGTATCGTTCTTAATCAAAATAAAATTACAAATAGTGCAAGTTTTAAGTTAGCGTTACAGTTTGATGCTATGGATGCTATGGCTCCAATAGAACAAATTAATGCGTGGCAGAATCTTTGGATCATGAACCATCTTGGTGAGACGGGAATGATTGTTGAATTTGATGGTACTTCACCGTATTTTGTAAGTGATCGTATAGATCAGTTATTGAAAGCGTCTCAGTATGGCCTTCCTGTGAAATTGGAACTTGCATCTTTGGTTAACACAAATCCAGTTAAAGAACGTGGAATGAGTTATCTTGAGAAAGTACTTGGACTTGGAACGACAAGTTGGAATCAACCACTTGTTTCTTCAAATATTCAGAGTGGAACAAGCGATAATGGTGATGGATCTGATGGAAGACCACAATCTGAAGAACCATTATCAGATGAAGGTCAAGCAACTCGTGATGGAAATAAAAATGATAAATAAAGTGATGGTGATATGATATGAATAATAAAAAATTTATAATTACACAAGATGAATCCGTGTGTCATATCCTTATCGCTCATGGATTTCGTTTATTGTCCAATGTTTGTGGTGTATATACTTTTATAAATCATACTACTGGAAATTTTAATTTTGCAAATATAGATGCTACAAAAATACATTTTACAAACAATCTTAGTTTGTAATCTCCTCCTGGAGTTTACATAAATATTTTTATAGAAAGGAGGAGAAAACATGCCAAGAACTTTTTATACGATTGATGATCTGTATACATTTTGTAAAAATAATAATTTTACTAAATTCAATTCAAAAGACACTGGAGCACCATTAATTATTCAGTCATTTGAAACATTTGAGGCTTCAGATAATATCCAAGATGGTTTTCTTAATGTTAAATTAATGGCATGTCATGTTGGTGTTAATAGAAATGGATCTTCTATTTCTGAAAGTGTAATGAATAAATATAAAAATTCATTTAAAGGTCGTCCGATATTGGGCAGTATTTTTAAAACAGATACTGGTGAATATGAATTTCATAGTCATGATATGCAGATGACAGAAGATGGAATTGAATATATAGAACAACCTCTTGGAGCAATCAGTGAACTTAAAGAGCCATATCTTGAATATAACAAAGATAATGATAAAACATACCTTATGGTTGAAGGTCATATTTATGAAGATTACTCTCGTGCAACCGAAATTTTACAGCGTCGTAAGACTTGTAAATGTTCGGTTGAAATTGCCGTTGAAGATATGTCGTACAATGCGGACGAAGACTATCTCTCAATTGATGCATTTTCGTTTAGAGGAGTAACGATTCTCGGATATGAGCAAGATGGAGTTACTGAAATTCAGGAAGGTATGGAAGGAAGTAAAATTACTATTGACAGTTTTAGCGAGAAAAATAACAGTATGTTTTCTACAGATTGTCAAGTAAAATTAATAGAAACGTTAGAAAAGTTAAATAATACATTATCTACGTTTACTATAAATTCAAAACAAGAAGATAAGGAGGTGTTTGGTGAGATGAATCATTTTGAGGAATTACTAGCTAAGTATGGAGTTTCTGCTGATGAATGTGATTTTGATTATGAAAGCATGACTGATGAGGAACTTGATACTAAGTTTGAGGAATTGTTTGCTAATAATGAAAATCAGGAAACCGATACTGATAACGTTGAGGAAAGTTATGAAGATGAAGATACTGAAGTCGAATCAGAGGATGATGTAGAATTAGAAGTTGAGTCTTCTGACGAACCTGAGCCCGATGAGCATAACGAGGAGTTTGCATTAATTAGTTTTAAAATTAGTCATGAAGATGTTCGTTATGGCATTCAAAATTTACTTTCTGCTATGAATGGTGATGCACATTATTATGTTGTAAATAGCGTGTATGATAGTTACTTCTATTATGAAGATTGGGTTGATGGCAGTGCTTTTAAGCAAAGTTATAAAACTCGTAAGGATAATATTAGTTTAAATGGTGATCCTATTCCTGTGTTTAGAGAATTTGTAACACAGGAGGAAAAGGACGAACTTGAAAATATGCGTAAGAATTATGCAGAACTTAAGGCATTTAAGGAGCAATATGATGCTGCTCAAATTAAAGCAGAAAAGGACACTATTCTTGAAAGTGCTGAGTATGTAGAGATTAAGGATACTGATGAGTTTAAGGCTCTTATTGCAGATGCAGAAAAGTATTCTGTGGACGAGTTAAAGGTTAAGGCAGATCTTATTTTTGCTGCTGCAATGAAGAAGAAATTTAGTTTTGAAGTAGAGCCAAAGAAAAAGAGTGTTGGCATTAATTTTAATGTTAAGCCTAGTAAGCGCAAGATTGCTTATGCAGGATTATTCGATAATGAATAACAATACAAAATTATTTATTAAAAGTTGTTATCAAATGATTAATGGCTTTTATTTATATTAAAATTTAAATTATATGAAAGTGAGGAAACTAATTATGGCACAAGACATGATTAAGGGTGGCCATATCGTTGCTGAAAGTACTAATATTTTAAGCACTAATTTCGGTGGCGGCCACATTTATAGCATTGCTATTGGCGAAGACATGGATAACGGTCTAATTGTATCCAGAAGCATTTATGCTGCTGATGAGTATGAGGATGAGGTTTGGAAGGCTAAGGAGTATGCGGCTGGTGACGAGCCTCTTCTATTACTAAACCCCCCTGTTGTTCCTTTTACTGCTCTAAAGACTTATGCAGACGAAGACAGATTCTACAACGCCAAGGGAGACATTGTTCGTGCGTACACTCTCCGCATTGGAGATCGCTTCTCTCTGTCTGAGGCTGCATTTGACCAGACTCCAGATGAGAAGAAATATGTAACTTATGATGCAGCTTCTAAGAACTATAAGGTTGTATCCGCTGTTGATGAGACTCAGTTCTGCGCACAGGTTCTAAAGAAGATTGTTCGTAGCAATCTAACCATGTATAAGCTACAGGTTATGCATCTATAATTTTTGAAAGGAGGAAACTACAATGGCTAAACTAATGAATTTTGATGCCCACGTTCGTGAGGTTTTTGATAATGATGAAGCAAAGTTTATGTCTTTTAATCAGCTAATGCTAGATGTTGCTAATAACAACCTAGAGGATGGCATTACTGTTAAGGAAGCAAATGCTAAGATTACCGCTATGTTTAAACAGATTATTGGCTGTGATGAAAAGTCTACCAAGTCTGAAATTCGTAAGGCTATTAGAAAGAATCAGCAGGTTCTATTTGATCTAATTGAGGAGGTTGTTCCTAATCTATTACAGACTGGTTGGCAAGACAATCCTTTCTTCAATGAGTTTGTTGAGACTAAAAATATTGATATTGGCGACCAGAATGTATTCTATACTGAGGATGAGACTATTCTAACTGTTTCTAAGGTTTCCGGCAATCACTGGGATCTAGATCGTCAGAGATTAGGCAAGGGTACGACTTTCTCTGTTGCTACTTCTTGGTATGGTATTGCTGTTTACAGTGAGTATGAGAAGCTATTAACTGGTCTAGAAGATTTCGCTACCTTTGTAACCAAGCTCTATGAAGCTGTTGATAGATTCGTTAACGAGTCTATTTATGAGGCTTTCCTATCTGCCGCAAAAGAGCTACCTGGTGGTGTAGGTGGTAGCGGCCAGTGGGTTAAGACTGGCGAACTAGGTTCAGCAACTAAGGATGCCTTTATGACTCTAATTGAGGATGTTCAGATGGCTACTGGTATGGACGTAGTTATTATGGGCACTAAGGCTGCACTTTCTAAACTAGAGGGTATGCAGAAAATTGACTGGGTTTCTAATGAAATGAAGAACGAGCGTTATACTACTGGTAAGCTCGGTTATTTTGAGGGAATTAGACTTGTTGAAATTAAGCAGGGCTTTAAGCTAAATGACACTTCTAAGAGACTAGTTGATGACAAGCAGCTATTTATTATGCCTGTCGGAGACAACAGATTTGTTAAGGTCGTTAATGAGGGTCAGCCAGAAATGCGTCAGGTTCAGGATAATGTTACAAATCAGGACATGACCTATGATTTTAGATATATGTTCAAATTAGGTGTTGGCGTACAGCTTGGCCTACGTTTTGGCGTATGGAGTATTACTTAATTTAACAATACAAAATTAATATAAGGAATAAAAGGAGAAATTGAATATGGCAACAAAAAAGAAAGTAGACACAGAAGAGATCGTAGAGACTGAAGTCAATAAGCCAATTGTAAAATCTGAGCGTAAGTACGAACAGGATGAGCAAATCATGTGTCGTAGCATTACATACGGAGAACTATTAGTTGTTGGCCCTAAGACTAAATTATTGTATTCTTGGGCAAATTATGGTGACACTACACCAGTTGCATATCAAGATTTACAAGCACTTAGATCCATTAGGTCATCACATCTTCTAAAGCCTAGATTTATTGTAGAAGATGAAGAACTCGTTTCTCAATGGGGCAAAGATTTTAAAGATTTATATAGTAAGATTGTTAATCTTGATGTTGAAGAAATTCTAAATTTACCACTCGGCAAGTTTAAAGCTGCTCTTAAGAATGCTCCAAGCGGCGTTCAACAAGCAGTTAAAAATATTGCTGGAGAGCAGATTATAGATGGGAAACTAGATAGTCTTGCAAAAATTAAGGCAATTGATGAAATTCTTGATACAGATCTCAAGCTATATCTATCTTGATTATAGGAGGTGCTTATGATGGCAACCTCTTTTTCTGAAATTTATGAAAGAGCCGCAAATAAGATTGAAGATCCAGAAATGGCACTTTTATCTTCAGAAGATTTAGAAGAATTATTTCATGGATATCTTATGAGTGCTATTGCTCAATTTCGCAAATGCAAGAATGATCTCTCTAATCGAGACGATGAGCTAAGACAATTTAATATAGATTTGTTAGATGTAGAGAAAGAAATTCTTGCAATACTTGTTTGTCAGCAATGGCTTCAACCTCAGTTGTATTCTAGCCTACTTACAAAGCAAGTATTTAGCGATAAGGAAATGAAATATTACAGTCAAGCAGCGCACATATCAGAGCTTCGTGAACTAGATGAAAAATTAAAACTTGACGCACAAAAATTAAGCCGTGATTATACATATAATTCTGGTTCATATTGGTCTTAAGGGGGTATTACTATGAATACTATTTATGGAGATATTCCCAAAGCTCAAATTATTGAACAGAAACATTATTTGTATGGCGCAATTATTAGTTGTCTTTATCAAAAGGAAGATGGCTATCCTTTTTTGGATGCTTATATCCAATCGTTAATTAATCAGATTAGTGGACTTAATAAATTGTTTAATTATCAGCCCGAAGTATTAACTATAATTGGTTGTTTGGAGACCGCACGGGAAGAACCATCTCAGTTCAGAAAGGCGGTACTTGACGCTGCTAATTTAGTTAATGCTCTGAAGGATGGTGATGATAATGCTTGATTCTTTTAAGACCCGTATGAATCGAGTTGGAAAGACTCAAAGTGGTGCTTATTTGCATAATGTAGATAGCACAATTAATGCTACCTTTAAGCGTGATCCGTCATATCGTGAGGTATTTATAACACATATTCCAAGTGAAATTGAAAATCAGAAGATGGATGCTAAATTTATTATTGATACTCGAAGGAACATCCAAGGCGATGAAGAAGTTTATAAATTGATGTTTAGACCACATGTGAAGATTCCAGTCGGGTCATATGTAGATATCCCAGACGATAGCGGCGTTTTACAAAGATGGCTGGTTATTCTTGATGACCATCAACCACAGTTCCCAATGTACTATATTTTGAAGTGCAATTGGATATTAAAGTGGGTATATAAAGGTAAGGTATATAAATGTGAATGCGTACAGAGAACACAGAGTTCTTATAACTCCGGCCTCAACCAGGGGCTCCAGATTGGAAACTTTCTGGTAATAAAGAGGGCAAAAACGGTGAAGACTAAGTTGAAAAATATGTTAATACCGTGCTAATTTTATAGATTGCGAAAGGCTATAAAACAGTGTAACGCATAGTAGGTGAATAAATATAATCCTACCACGAGTGTCCTCTACCCTATTATTTGGGTAAAAATATATGCTGAACTTTATGGAAACATAAAGAGCCATCAGATAAAAAGCTGATAGGATAACAAATTGTTGGACTGATTAAATGTAGTCCATTATACTAGAAATAGTATAATGAATTTCCTCTAATTGCTGGAAGTTCCTTAGAGACTTAACACTACAGCATACGGATGAAATATGCCGCAGTGCGAATGTTTGAAAAGTTAAGTATTGGATAATCAGCAGCGAAACTCCGAATAGGAGAACGTTCAACGACCAGTCATTAGACGTAGGGCAAGTGCCCGAAATGGGGAATATCCGAAAGGATAAAGATATGGTCTAGTCATTATGCGAAAGCATAAGAAAAATTATTTATATTTGGTAAAAACACTGGGACAGCGGAGTAGCTACCGTTGGAATTGGCTCTCAAACAATTCCTTACCAATGTTTTTATATATTGTGTTTTTGAGAGGAGCATAATTATGGGTAATAAAAAGTTTAGTCAAATAGAGATTAATAAAATAATTGATTTATATAATTCTGGACTTTTGCAAAGAGAAATCGCAGATATGTTTAATACATCAAAATCATCAATCGGTAGATGCTTACGAGAAAATGGGATTACATCAAGAGTTGTAATTTCTAATAATGATATTAAAGATATTATATCTGAGTATTTGAATGGGTACAATATTGAATTTATTGCACGTAAGCACAATATAGGAACGGAAAGAGTATCTAAATTTTTAAAAGAAAACAACATAAATATAAGAACTGCAGATGTATATAATAGAAAATATACATTGAATGAAAATTATTTTGATGTTATTGATACTCAAGAAAAAGCGTATATTGTAGGATTGCTATTTTCTGATGGATGTATTTCTGAAACAAATAATGCTATTTCTATTAGCTTAAAAGAAGAAGATAAAGATATTCTTTTAAAAATAAATAAAGAAATAGGAAGCAATAGACCGTTAATGTTTTTAAATTATAATGACAAAAATAAGAACTGGAGTAATCAATATAAGTTGGTTATTAACAGTAAGCATATGGTAGAAAGCCTTCGTAAACTTGGAGTTTTTCAAAATAAAAGTTTAAAAATTGAATTTCCTTCGTGGGTTTCTGACGAATATTATTTTCATTTTTTACGAGGTTATATTGACGGAGACGGTTCTATTTTTAAAACTGAAAAACGTATGTCTTTTATTGCAACGGAATCATTTTGTAATTCTGTATCAAAATATCTTTATGACAATCTATCCGTACATTGTAGTATTTCTGTCTGTCATAATAAAACTGATGTACCGACAAGAGATTTAAGAATTTCTGGTGCGAAACAAGTTAAAATAGTTTTAGATAAAATTTATGAAAATGCTAGTATTTATTTGGATAGAAAATATAAAATATATGAATCAATTTATTTAAACTAATAAAATATAAATAATTCTTTATCTGATTAACGACCAGATAAAGTAATATAAACATACATATTCACATCGGTGGAAGATCAAACTATTATGTGGCTTCCGACTACGCCTTATACACAAACGCTTAGTTATAATCAACGTGTTCTTATCAATGATACTGGAAGACAAATACCTTTAGCATGGGAACTATCTAAGGTATTAGATACAATTCCAGTTGGTATTACACGTTTAACATTTAAACAAGTCCAGGCTGACTTACATATGGATTGTGCCAAATATGGTATCGCAAATTTATGTCCGTATCAAGGAGAATGTAGTTTATGTAAACTTGCAGAGCCAAAATATATTGATGCTGGCCTCGATACTCCAGTTGAAGAAAAATATCTTGGTAAAATTATATACAACGGTAAAGATTCATCTATTCGTGTTGGAGGAAGCGCAAAAACATTAACTGCAATGTTCTTTGATTCAAATACTAATGAATATGTTTCTCGACAAGTTGATTGGCATATTTCTTTTGTAAGTGGAGATAATGTTTTGTGCTCGGTTGATATTACCGATGAATCGAAACTTGGTGATATTGTATGTAACGGCCACGATGGCAAGTCTATTTTTAAAATTAACGTTGCTAAGAGTGGTGACTCTCTTAAAATAAAATGTTTGCCGCTATATTCTATGGTCGGTAAGATAATCGTTGTATCTGCGCAAGATACAGAAGAATTAAAAATGGAGGTGATTTCATGATTCGTGATATTCAAAATATTGATGATGATATTTCTAGTATGAAACGTATTATTCGTCAAAAGCTTACATCAGACCCCGATATTATTGAAGTACTTAACAATCATGAATTAGACACTTCCAATCCAGATGATTATTTGGATACAAATATTTTTGCATATATTCGTGTACCAACAGTACAGGATGTTGCAAGAAATTTTATTTGTTTTAGCGTAGATGACATTTCAGATCATGAATATAACAATGTTATGAAGATTCAATATGTTCAATTTGTTGTATTTTGCCATGCAGATGATGTTAAGACTCCATATGGGATTGAACGACATGATTTACTTGGATATTTAATAAGAGATGTTTTTGGATACTCAAATATGTTTGGTATGCAAGCAAAACTTATTTATAACAAAGAAGGAGTTACGGATACTAATTATTCTACTCGTACTCTAAAATTTGAGCTCACTAAAACAAATTCTCTAAATAAAGCTGTAATGAGAAATAAATATGAGTGATATGTTTGAAGTAGATCAGCTCCAATTGTATTTTGGAGACGATTATGTTATAAACGATAAACTAAAGATTAAGCAGCCAACAATTGGTGAAATTGCTGATTTTGGTGAGGCCAGGTATTTTAGTGTTGTACATACATTGTGTGCAATTCCAAGTGATTTAAAAAGCCAGTTATGGGACATGGGACTGGATTGGACAGAAGTTGAAGATTTCGATTTATTTATTTTACTTGCACCGACATTATCAATAGATAGAACAAGATTGTTATTTGGTGATATGGATTTTACAAAGTTAAAGCCATATAAGAATCGTGAAAATGGTGATATTGTTTTAGCAGACTTGGAAACCGGTGTAAAAATTGATAAATTAATTTATTTAAGAATTGTAAACTATCTAAGAAGACTTCATAATATTACGCCAAAAATAGAACGTGCGGCAAATAAAACAACAAAACAAATTCTTGTTGATGAAGATAGAATGAGAATTAGGTTGAATCAAGAAAAACCATTTAAATCATATTTATTACCGCTTATTTCCTCAGTAAAGGTTCGTATGGGGTATACGAAGGATTATGTAAGAAATGAGGGGTATTGTGAGTTCATGGATGATTTGTCAAGATTGCAAATTATTCATAATGCAGATCATCTTCTTGCTGGATGTTATGCGGGAACTATAGATATGAAGAAGATAAATAAGCAAGAGCTAAACTGGCTAAAAGAGATTTAAATGTCTCTTTTAATATATTAAAAATTTATTATTTTTAGGAGGAAATTATTATGTTTGACATTAACAATTTTGTAATCGATCAATGTTAATGTTGTAAATGGTCTGCTGTATTTGGTAACAATACAGTATATGCCCTTGAATTGCTGGAACCCCCTTAGAGCCTTTATGCTACAACATGGTGTGTAAGCACGAGTGTGAATGCTTAAAAAGTTAAAGGATTGGGCGATCAGCAGCTAAGACTCTTGACAAAATTCGACTTTTGTATTATAATAACAATACGAAATTAACGCCGAGGGTAAAGTTCAACGACTATCGCTGAGATGCGAGTAGAGACAAGTGTCTCGAAGAGGGGGCCTTCCTATTTATTTAGGATGAATGATATAGTCTGAGCTTGCATGAAAATGTAAGAAAATTTATTGTATTTTCTATTTTTTATTAAAGGAATGAAATTTATTGGCTAAAATATGTGGAATTTATAAAATTACAAATCTTGTAAATAATAAAGTGTATATAGGCCAGAGTATAGATGTTGAATCACGATTTTATGCCCATCTTTATATGCTCAGAAATAAAGTACATTATAATTCTCATTTACAAAATACTTGGGATAAATATGGTGAAAATAATTTTAAATTTGAGATTATTGAAGAATGTAGATATGAATTGTTAGATGATAGAGAAAAGTACTACATTAAATTATATAGAAGTTATTTACAAGAGTATGGGTATAATTTAAATTTAGGAGGTCAAGGCGACGGAGGACATGTACCAACAGAGGAAACAAGAAGAAAAATGTCTGAATCTCATAAAGGAATGCTTGGGACTCCTGAAAGTCGAGCAAAACAAAGTGCGGCATTAAGTGGTGAAAATAATCCTATGTATGGGAGATGTGGAGAATTGAACCCAACATATGGCATATCAAAAACAGAGGCACAGCGTGAAAAGTTAATTAAAAGCTGGACTGAGGAAAAGAGGAATGTTGCACGAAATAAAGTATTAGGTGATTTAAACCCAATGTTTGGAAGATGTGGTGGCTTGAATCATTCTTCAAGAGCTGTAGTATGTCTTAGTACCGGAGATGTCTTTGAAACACTAAAAGATGCGGCTGCGTGGTGCGGTTTAAAATGCTATGATTATATAAGTCGTGCATGTAAAGGCAAGCAGAAGTATGCAGGAAGACATCCTATGACCGGAGAAAAATTAATGTGGAAATATTTAGAAGATTATAATGAAAATACAATAAATCAATTAATGATTAGCGATCATTAATTGTAACATAACTGCGTGTAATTCGTGGCGTCGCTCTTTCTCAGAAAGACGATTCCGTATTATTCTCTATTAACCAGATGCAGAACGTTTCTCTAAACTGTGCATCTGAGAGCACTGACGCAGTGGACGCACTTGGAACCCCAATTGCGACTTTTTATCGTGCTAAGAGCGCTGAGTTCTCTGCCGAGAACGCAATTTTTGATTAATTTTTAGTCAACGTATACAGCAATGTGTATGAAAAATACGAATCTAATTGCCGGAAACCCCTAAAACCTATATAACTACAACGTAAAGATGAAATAAGCTTAAGCGTGAATGTTGCGAAAGCAGAAAAAATATATAGGATGATACAAGGTTAAATCCTAAATATCATGATAATGGGCAACCGGCAGCCAAGCTCCGAATAGGAGAAGGTTCAACGACTAGGCGCAAGCCGTAACATACAAGCTTTCGGTATGTGAAATGGTTCGTGTCCTTATATTTTAGGACAAAGATATAGTCTGCACTCTAATGAAAGTTAGAGGGGTATTAACCCGAATGAAATGTAGCGATTTCATTTAAACATAATGGATGAACCTAATGGCAACTCAGCTTGGTACTACTAAGAAGGTTGCTAGTGCTTCCGCTAAGATTACTGCTCCTGCTATGGAAAGCTTTACTTACGGCACTGGTTCTTATGAGTTAAAGCACACCCCCAAGACTGTTCCCAATGAGATTTATGTGCTAAATGGCGATAGTACTTTTGGTAAGAAGTTTGTTAAGGGTACTAATGCTTCTGCTACCGAGTTCTCTATCTCTGATAAGACCGTGAAACTACCTACTGGTCTAAATGCTAATGATGAGCTATTCGTAATGTATGATTACGAGACTGAGAATGCCGTCGAAGTTGTCAACTCTGCTACCGAGTTCCCCGTTGGCTGCAAGTTCGTTATGGAGATTCTTGGTGCTGATGTATGCGATCAGACTACTTTGATCCACGCTTATTTAATCTTCCCCAACTTTAAACTAAGCCCCGATTTTGACTGGAGTAACAAAATTTTTGCTACAAATTTTAAAGCTCCCTACGTTTGTAAAGAGCGTAGAGTGGCGTAATGATATACGTCCAAAATCCCTTTAATTGCTGGGAGTACTTAAAGACAATCTAGCTACAACGTAAGGATGAAATATGCCTAAACGTGAATGCGACGAAAGTAAAAAAAATAGATTGTATGATGCAAGGTTAAACCCTAAACATCTTAATAATAGTTAATCAGCAACCAAGCTCCGAACAGGAGAAGGCTCGACGGCTATTCCGAAAGGAAGTAGGTTCAAGTGAACCGAAATGGGGGATACCCAGAAATGGGTAGTGATATAGCCTGCTCTTATATGAGAATATAAGATGTCTTAAGTGACTGGCAAAGTGTAACGAACTTTGTTGAACATATGGCGTTGCGACTGATGGTGCTCACCCCTTTAGTGGAAAAGCACAGCAAGCTTTAAATATTAGAGCTCTTGCAGCGTAAGCTGCTTGTATAAACATATTGAATTGCTGGAAAATCCTAAAGCCAATTAAGCTACAACATAGAGATGAAATATGCTCAAATGTGAATGCTACGAAAGTATAAAAAATTAATTGGATAACATATGGTTAAATCCTAAGTGTATTTACAATGGATAATCAGCTTCGAAGCCTTGAATAGAGGAACGATCAACGACTAGGCGTAAGCCGTAGGGCCAAGTGGCTCGAAGTAGTATGCCCCACTTTTGTGGGTGAAGATATAGTCTCGCCTTATATGAAAGTATAAGATGCACGTAATGGTGCTGGCTAAAATTAACGACTTTAGTTGAAGATAAGCGACTGTGACAAGGAAAAGAAATTAGAAGTGATAGCTGCATAATGCAGTTTTCTACGAATAGTTTCCGTATAAAGTGATTTATACGATAAATAACACATTGAAATGCTGGAAAACCCTAAAGCTCATATACCAAAACAGAAAGATGAAATATGCTTAAATGTAATGGTTACGAAAGTAGAAAAAAGTTATGAGATAGATATATGGTTAAATCCTAAGTATCTGTAATAATGGGCAATCAGCAGGTAAGTCTCGAATAGAGAAAACTTCAACGACTATTGCTGTTAAAGCAAGTACATGACAAGCGTTTGGTCATGGAAGTGGTGTGCCCCACAAAAGTGGGTGAAGATATAGTCTGTTCTTTATTGAAAGATAAAGGGTCTTATGACCAAGTAAGAGTAGCGCCTTACTTAAACATGATAGTATTCAATATCGTGATCCCTAGTGAGGATTAATTTGTCAAGGACTTGACAAAACAAAATTAAAGTGATATAATACACATACAAGATAGATGTGGCGTCATGAACCGCATTGATAAGGCAGGGTGCCTCCACACCCTGCCTTCTTGTAATACTTAAAGTGGAGGCGTTATTATGGAGGTAATATTTTTATGATTGATATTAATAGCGAATACTATAATGAATTGGTTGAAGTAGAATTAAATAATACAAATTTTAGACATTATAAAAATTTAGGGTATGAATATCCTAAAGTTTATGATAAATACAAACACGAATTCATTACTCCTTATGGAACTAAAATAATGGTCAAAAGAAAAGATTTGCCAGATGTTTTTATGATTGGTAAAAAATTTGGTGCATTAACTGTTATTGATTTTGATTATGTAAAAAGTTCTATAAAGAAAGGTTCGCAAAGATATAAATATTGGATTTGCCAGTGTGAATGTGGCAGTAAACTGAAGAGCATTAGACAAAAGGACTTGTTGGGAAAACGTATTACAAGTTGTGGATGTTGCTTTGGTGGTCAAAGCTTAATCTCTAAACCAAAAGCAAAGAAAATGGAATCCGAAAAGAAGATTCCAGTCTATAAGAACAAAGATCAAATAGAAAATTTGGTCGGTCAACAGTTTGGGAGGCTTACGGTTGTTAAGTTTGATGAGGAGACTCCTCAGACCCCAACAAAAAGTGGATATTTTAGAGTGAGATGGTGGTGCCAATGTTCTTGCGGGAATAAAGAATTAAAGTCTGTTTTAGCTTCTCATTTAAAACGTGGAAATATTCAGTCTTGCGGGTGTCTGCATAAAGAAGCTTTTTCTGGTGAGAATAATTGGAATTGGAAAGGTGGAAAGACATCGGAGATTAGATTATTAAGAGAGCGAGAAGAATATTTTGAATGGAGAAGAAGAGTTTTGGCGAGAGATAAATTTACTTGTCAATGCTGTGGTAATTCATGTTCTTTAAATGCTCATCATTTATATAATTTTGTTGAATTTGAAGATTTAAGATATAATACAGACAATGGCATAGCGTTATGTGAAGCATGTCATGCTGCTAGATACGATGGTTCTTTTCACAATCTATATGGCACTCATAATAATACTCCAGAACAACTTCGTGAATATATTCTAAACAAATCTGGTATCGATATTTTTGAAACACATCCTAAAATATTATCTCTTACAACTCAAACTAATATAAAGGAGCGATAGTAATGAAATATGAACGCTCATGTTTGTGCTGTGGCAGTAAATATTCTTATTGCAATAATTGTTATGATTTCAGAAATTATCCTTTGTGGATGAATTCATTTCATGATGAAAATTGCAAAAATATTTTTGAGATATGCACAAATTATAATTTTAAGTTAATTACTAAAGACCAGGCAAAAGATGCCCTTTCTAAGTGCGATTTATCTAATCGTAGCAATTTTTCCGCCTGTGTAAAGCGTGACTTAAATGTTATTCTGACAGAAAACAAGTCTTATTTTGAAAAGAAGGATGAATCCACACATGAAGTAGTTATAAAAAAATAAAAAATAAGGTGTTGACTTCATGTTGAATTCAGCACCTTATTTTTTTACGTTTAAAAGGAGACAAGGATATGAATGTAATAAGTTCAATTACAGGAAAACAATATGATCCTACAGAAGTCGTTTATTTGGCAAACATGATTCAATCATTTAAGTATTTGAATACAATTGGCCCAGAATATTTGATGGATATTTTATATTGTAATACAAAGAACGATTGCCTTGTATTTGTATTTAAAAAATGTCAAGAAACGGCAGAATGTTATAAAAAGTGGAAAAATCATGAATTATAATTATGTTAAATACACAAATTATAAATTAAATTAAAAAGGAGGTTCGATGATGGCACTTTCATATGAGGAATCAAAAAAGCAACTGCTAAAACAAAGTGAAACAGTTGCAAAACCAATGACGATGGCGGCACGGATGGCCGTTTCGGTTCAATCATCTGATCCACATTATGGCTGGACACGTGTTACCTATCCTCAATATGTTTGGTTTAATCAATTTAATGATGAAAAAATCTCACATATTGACGAAAATAAAGATATCACAATAGATAGTTCTCAGATTAATATATCACAAGAATCAAAAAGCCAATTTATTCCATTTGAAATGCCAAGATATTATGACGGCATTGATTTGACTAGAATGGCAATTTCAATCCATTTTACAAATAGAGATCAACAACATGCCGCATCTCCTGCTGTAAATGTTGAATATAAAGATGATAAAATTAGATTTGCATGGCTTGTTGATGGTAATGCAACACATATAGATGGCAGTCTTCAATTTGAAATTCATGCAGATGGATCTATTTCGGATAACTCTGGAAAGCAATATGAATATCGTTGGAAATCAAAGCCAACGGATAAATTTAATATAGTAAAATCATTGTGTCAAGACCCTAATTGCGAACCAATTTTTGTTAATGAAGATTGGGTGCAAGAAATAGTTAAAAATGTTGCTACTGCTGTTGCAAAAGAAATTAAAGATGTACAGGTAGACTTGAGCAATTATTATACAAAAGCAGAAACAGAAAGTTATGTAAATCAGAAAATAGCGTCTGTTGATGTATCCGATCAGTTAGTGAATTATGCTACAAAAAGTGAATTACCTACCAAAGTGAGTCAGTTAGAAAATGACTCAGGGTATTTAACTGAACATCAGGATATTAGTAATCTTGCCACCAAGGATGATGTTAAAACAGTAGAAGAAAAAATACCAAGTATTGATGGACTTGCTACAGAAGACTATGTAGATGAGAAAGTTGCCTCAGTTGATGTGTCTGAACAGTTAAAAGATTATGCTAAGAAGGAAGAAATTCCAATAGTTCCTACTAATATTAGCTCTTTTACAAATGACGCCGGATATTTAACTGAGCATCAAAGCCTTGATAACTATGCAACAAAAGAAGATCTTGCAAAGATTGATGTGTCCGATCAGTTAAAAGATTATGCTAAAAGTGCAGATGTTGCTTCTAAAACAGACGCACTATCTTCTGCCATTGAGAAAAATGCAAGTAATATTTCTTCTCTGAGCACTACCGTAGGAGGATTGCAATCTGAAATTAATGGCATAGATAAGACTCCAAGAAAGACATATGATGTTGTATACAATGACAAAGAAAATCCAGATGTTGGAGAAAATGTCTTTGCATTATATGAAATTACAAATGAAGATCAGGCGGGAGAAGAAAGAAAGCTTAAAACAAAGTTTACAATAGTTGGTGGTGGCGGTGGCGGCACTTCTAGTACTTTAAAAATTGAATACATCACTGCATCCCCATTAATTGTCACAGTAAATGATAGAGCTATTATTAAATATAGATTTTCTGGTCAAGATTCTTCAGGAGATCAAGTTTCTGACGGTACTGCTACTTGGAAAATTGGTAAGCAGATTATAGCTACTGGAATGGCTAGAAGCGGAGAAAATACATTTGATGCGACTGATTATATTAGTATTGGCACTCAAAAATTAACGCTTTCTATTACGGATTCAGCAGGAAGTTTGGTAACAAAAACTTGGACTGTACAAAAGATTGATGTTAGATTGGAATCTTCCTTTAATGATAAGCTGACTTATAATATTGGCCCGGTATCATTTGATTATACTCCTTATGGCGCAATTTCTAAGGATATTCATTTTAAGTTGGATGGTAAAGAAATTGGTAAAACTACAACTGCTTCATCTGGCATCCCAATGGCTTACACTGTTCCTGTGCAAACACATGGAGCACATTTGTTAGAAGCTTATATTACTGCCGAGTTAAATAGTTCAACTATTGAGTCTAACCATATTTTAAAGGATATTATTTGGTATAATCCAGAATCAGAAGATGCTGTGATTGGTTGTACGGAAACAACTATTTCTGTACAACAATATGATATAAAAAATATTGTATATACTGTATATGATCCAAAAACTGAAAATCCAACTGTTGTATTGGCGGTAGATGGGGAAGAAGTGTCTACTTTACAATTAGATTCTAACACGCAAACATGGCAATATAAACCTACTGATATTGGTTCTCATACATTAACAATTACCTGTCGTAATACTGTAAAAACAATTAGTGTCACTGTTGAAAAGCTAGATATTGATGTGGAACCAGTTACAGCAGGTTTGCAGTTTGACTTTAACCCAGTTGGACGTTCTAATAGCGATGCTAATAGACTATGGTCTTATAGCGAGAATGCAGATATTAAGATGATCGTTTCTGATAACTTCGATTGGGAAAATGGTGGTTATCAGATTGATGAAAATGGAGATCAATATTTTGGTATTAAAGCGGGAACTAGTGCAACAATTTCCTATAACTTATTTGCAGATGATGCAAGAAGAAATGGTAAGGAGTTTAAGTTAATCTTTAAAACTGACAATGTTGCCAAGAGTGATGCTATATTCTTGACCTGCCAGTCTGCTAATATTGGACTACAGATGAATGTGCATGAAGCTTATATTAAGTCTAGTGCAAAGTCATTGTATATTCCATATAGCGAAGGAGATATTATTGAGTGGGAATTCAATATTGCAAAAGATACTGATATTCCTATTGTAATGTCCTACGAGGACGGAACTCCTTGTAGACCAATGAGCTATACATCTGATTATTCTTTTACGCAGGAAAATCCCGTTCCAATTACAATTGGTTCTGTAGATTGCGATGTGCTTATTTATCGTATGAAGGCATATAATACAAGTCTTTCTTCTTCTGCGATTTTGTCTAATTTTATCGCTGATGCAAGAACGGCTACTGAGATGATTGCTCGTTATAAGAGGAATCAGATTTATGATGAGAATAATATGCTAACTCCAGAATCGGTGGCGGAAGCTTGCCCAAATATGAGGGTTATTAAGATTGAGGCCCCATATTTTACGAATAATAAGAAGGACTTCGTAAAGGATACTTCTGTTGAATGTATTTATAAAAATGGTGATGCTATTTTAGATAACTGGAAGTTTACAAATATGTACCATTCGGGGCGAACGTAAAACTTGCCCCTTGTATATGGAAACATATACATAAGAAGTGCGAAAGAAATCTGGAATGCTGAAATGCAAATCAGAATGGAAGGCTACTGGTAATACAGTGGTCACATGCAACGCATAGATTCTGAAACTCTTATTAAAGAGAATATAATGAATCCACGAGTTCGCACTACCTACGGCTGTATAGCTATGGTAAAAAGATATGCTGAACTTATATAAAATAAATAAAAATACTTTATAAATTAATATAAATAGGAGGTGTTAATATGGAAGAAATTTGGAAACCTATTGAATATGAAGGATACGAAGTAAGTAATCTTGGTAGAGTAAAAAGTTATAAATATGATAAAATTAATGGGAAAATTATGAAACCATATAAAGATACGAAAGGATACTTACAAATAGATTTGCAATTAGACGGAAGAAAAAGAAAAAGCAGAAAACATTTAGCTGTGCATAGGCTCGTTGCGATTACTTTTATACCAAACCCAGATAATTTACCACAAGTTAATCATAAGGATGAAGACAAAACGAATAATCGTGTAGATAATCTCGAATGGTGTACAAATGATTATAATGCTCATTATGGAACACATATTGAACGTGTTGCTGAAAAGATAAGAATGTCAATTTATTCTGTGGACGAGTATGGAAATATCGAACATTTTACTGGTGTTAGAGAAGCGGATAGAATCTTATCTGGCAAAGAAAAGGGTGTTTCGGTATATATTAGTAGAGCATTAAATGGGCATAGTAAAACCGCCTATGGAAGACAGTGGTTTAGAGAAACAGATATTTAATAAGAGTATTTTTATTTATGCAAGTATAAGAACTAGAGGACAAAAAGCCTTTAGGATAACAAAATTGAAGGAACAACTTCTAACGAGTATGGTGCTTCTGGTCGTAATATTGATATTATTGGTGGATTTGACGGTAAGCATCAGGTCACAAGCAAGATAGAATTAGATCCAAATTATATTACTGAGCTTACGCTTGGTGATGGAACTAAAGTTACTGATGGCACAGGTAAAGTATCGTTGACAAGAAATTCTGTACCAAATAACTGGCTAAATATAAAGGTGAATGTGGCATCTTCCGAGATGGTCAACAATGCCTATCTACAGAAGAGATACAACGATTATCTTCCATATTCTACTCCTGCAACGAGGAGAGATCCAAGAATTAAGAATGACATGGAATTTGTCAACTGTGTTGTATTTATTAAGGAAAGCAATCCAGATTTAACTACACACAGAGAGTTCCAGGATACAGATTGGCACTATTATGCGCTTGGTAATATTGGCGATTCCAAAAAGACAGACGTTAGTAGAGCTTACAATCCAGATGATATGAAAGAGTTCTGTATTGAAATTAGTGATAATACTCTTCCGAACTCTATTTTCCAAACAGGTGTTGTAAACTCTGATGGTAGTATGAAATATCCAATCACCAAAGCGGAATGGGCGGCTGGCAATGAAGCATACGATGCCTTGTATAATGATTGGGATGGCTCATATGAGTTTAGATATGATTGCTGTGGAGACTCTAAAGATGGAGATCCCATTTCAACAGATGAAGAGAAAACTAAGATTAGAACACAAAATAAGCAAATTTGGAGAGATTTTTATGAATTTGTTGTTACATCAAGTGATAGTGAATTTGTGAGTAATCTTAAGAATTGGTTTATTGTTGATTCTGCATTGTATTTTTATCTGTTTACTCTTAGATATACGATGATTGACAATCGTAGTAAAAATACTTTCTGGCATTGGGCTAAGCACTATATTAGTACCAACGAGGCTACCGCACTTGGTGATAATGCAGCTTATTATACTATTGATGATGCTGCTGCGGCAATTAATAATGGCTATAGGTTTGATTTGTGGAATTATGATAACGACAGCGCTTTGGGTATAAATAATAGTGGTGAACTTACGATGACTTATGGCAAAGAAGATACCGACTACCGCACAGAGGGCAACCCGTCATCTGGCTACGTTTTTAATGCTGCAGAGTCCGTATTCTTCTGTAGAGTCCGTGACCTTATGGTTTCTGACCTCAGAAAACTATACACATCTTGTGAAAGTAAGAACTGCTGGAGTGCAACTTCTCTAATCAATGAATTCGACAGTAAGCAAAACGAATGGCCCGAAGAACTCTGGAGAGTTGACTATGTAAGAAAGTATGAGCGCACATACAGAAACGGCAATACTAGATTCCTTGAACAAATGATGAACGGAAAAAAGAAATATCAGCGTAGACAGTTTGAGCGTGACCAAGAAATATATATGGCAACCAAGTTTGTTGGCAACACGGTTGCATCTGACCAAATTATGTTTAGATGTAATACCCCTGTATCTGCCGCCGTTAAGCCAGACTACACACTTCATTTGACGCCATTCTCTAATATGTACTTGTCGGTAATGTTTGGTAACTCTTCCGTTACTCAGATTCGTGCAAAAGCTGGTCAGCAGTATTCTATTTCTTGTCCTTATACGACAATGGACGATACTGCCGTTCTAATTTATGCCGCCTCAAGAATCCAGTCAATGGGCGATGTTTCTGCTTGTTATATTCACGATAATGACTTCTCTAAGGCTGAAAAGCTGAAGGAGTTGATTATTGGCAATACTACGGCTGGATACTCAAATGAGTTCTTAACGAATCTTGTTATTGGCAATAATAGATTGCTTGAGAAGTTAGATGTTAGAAATACACCAAACTTAGCAAGTAGTCTTGATTTGTCTAAGTGTGGAAACCTAAAAGAACTTTATGCAACTGGCTCTGGACTAACCGGTGTTCTATTTGCAAATGGTGGTAAAGTTCAAATTGCACTACTCCCAGACACCCTAACATCTATTAATATGCGTAATTTAAAGTATTTAGACAATCTTGATATTGCTGGATATGATCAGATTACAACCGCTATTATTGAGAATTGTGATACTATTGATAGTGCTGGCTTATTAAATAAGGCAACAAAACTAAACCGTGCTCGTATTATTGGTGTTAACTGGAGTCTAGAGAATACTACTCTATTAGATAGGCTATATAAAATGGGTGGTCTCGACAAGAACGGTTATAATGTTGACAAGTCTGTTGTTACTGGAAAAGTCCATGTTCCCGTTATGAGAGAAAAGCTACTTGCTCAGTATAATGAAGCTTGGCCAGATTTAGAAATCACCTATAATACACTAGTACAGCAATTTACTGTAACCTTCAAGAACGACAATGGAGATATTCTAGATATTCAGTATGTTGACAAGGGAACCAAAGCCGTAGACCCACTTACTAGAACAGAAAATCCAATTACTACTCCTACAAAGGAAAGTACTGTAAGTACCGATTATACCTTTGCTGGATGGGACAAGGCACTTGTTGATGCTTTTGACGACCAAATTATTACTGCTACATATGCTGGAGCTACAAGAAGCTATAAAGTTAAGTATGTGTCTAAAGGTAATGTTATGCAAGAAACTACGGCACTATATGGCTCTAGTGTTTTATATACTGGTGAAATTCCTACTTATACATCTGAAGAATCTGCATATAAATATTATTTATTTGATGGATGGGATCAGGGTGGTTATGTCAATGGAGACAAGACCATTAATGCGGTATACGATAGCTGCGAATATAAAGAAGGCTACTTCGCCAATAAAGAACTTGCCGATATGCGCCTAGTTGAAATATACATGATGACTAGACTTGCGGCGAGTGGTGTTATCGCTTTGTCGGATTATGTGACCGCAAAGGACGCACTAACCGTTACGTTGGGTCATGACTTTACATATACAGACATTGAAGAGAAGGTATTAATTTCTGAGGAAACTGTCTTTACCGGGAGCAACCGTGTTGACACTGGTGTTAATCTACTGTCTGAGGATAGAAGCTTCGTGTTAGCCATTGACTGCAAAATGGATACTGGAAACTCCACAAACGCTGTTCTTGCACAATGTTTCTCTGGTCTAAATACTAGCGGATTTAAACTGTCTTATAACAATGGAGTTAGTCTTGCTTGGGGCAGTACCTCAGCTTCTCCATTTAGTGCTGATAGCAGAGAGATGATTGTTCTAAGACATATTAAGGGTGAAAACGGTCTTCATGTTTACTCTTCAAGTACTACTAGTGATAAGTCTTATTATGCAGAACTAAGTGGCATCCATTCTATGAGCCACAATGTGTCACTTGTATTTGGCTGTAGCAAACTCGAAGATGGTTCTTACGAACAGTATGGTAAAGGTACTGTATATTGGAGCAAACTTTGGTATGCCGACTTAGGTGATGATGTTTGTGCGAAAATTGCATATTGGCCACATGAAAAAATTGAATTTGAGGCTTGCTGTGAGCAAAACGGGTCTTTAAAGCGTTACTATTTAAGCGACAACTCTGGTACTCGTTCCTCAATGACATTTATTTCTTCTAAGACATTAACTCATCCAGTTATTATGGATCCAGCTTATTCTAATGAAGGCGGCTGGGCTAAATTCGAATTAAATAAATATTTGAACAATAGGGTATATAATGCTTTACCAGATAAATGGAAACAGTTAATTAAGCAAGTTAAAATTAAGTCTTCTATAGGTAAACAGTCTTTGAGTGTCAGTAGTTCTGATTGCTATATCTTTGTACCGTCTATTTCTGAGCTTGTGCCAAGTATGACGGAAGAACCATATGCAAGCGAGGGTACTATTATTAGTCATTTCTCTTCAAATGCATCTAGAATTTGTTATAATCCAAATGGTGCAGCCGTCCAATATTGGACACGTTCGCCAAGCCTTGGATGGGATAGCTATGTCTTTAGAATAACAAATACTGGTTCTTACCAATCTATAACTCAAACTTCAGCGGTAGACATATATACTAGAATTATGATTTCTATTTAAAGGAGGATGGTCGAGATGTACTACAAAGTATTGAAAGACAATAAAGTGATAGATGTGCTTGGCCATCTATCCTTTGTTAAGTATCAGGAAAAGCACGGTATTATGGTCTCTTGTACACAGGAAGAGGCCCAAGCAATTCTTTCTTCTGGTGGTGAGTATATTTGGCACGTTCATGGGCTATATAATTTGCCAGTGGATGGATATGATACTGTAGAAATTCAAGAAATTAATCAATATGAATATAATCAGTTGAAAATACTCAATGGAAAGACCATAGAAGAAGTTATTGATGCATATACAAAGTCATTGATTGACGGAGGTGTGCTATGAAAATATTTGTAGAAAGCCTATATAGGCTATATAAAGATAAACAAGTTACAAAGGAGAAGATAGACGAGTTTCTATCTTCTAAGAAGATAACCCAGCAGGAATATGATTATATTATTTCTGCTGGGCAGATTAACAAGTAAGGGGGTGTCGTGATTGTATACTATTTTGCTTAATGATACTAATGAATTAATTACGTCCATAAAAGAGCGTATTATGCAACGTAGTAAGCTTGTTGATTCATTGCATTTTCTTGTTGATCCAATTTATAAAGAATATTCTATGGCTGATTTTACTGTTATGATGGAATATGTCCTGCCTGTAAGCAGAGAATATCATTCTGAAATTTTAGTAAAGTCTGATGAATTATATAAGGATAAATTAGAATATAAACTGCCGTTTGATACTAATCTAACAAAAGAAGCTGGAAATGTTGAAATACAATTGACATTTGTGAAAGTGAATCTAGATGCTGATGGTAACAACACTCAGCAGGTCAGAAAAACAAGTCCCACTATCATTAAAATTCTTCCAATCTCTGCATGGAGTGATATTGTTGCAGATAATGCCCTTGGAGCAATCGACCAAAGACTCATTCAGGCAGAGGCAATGATTCAAGCTGTTAGTGAAATGACTCAACATATTGATGATAATAAGGCAGATAATATTACTTATAATGAAGATGATAATTATATCCAACTTACGGCAAATGGTAGTCCAATTGGCGATAAGATTAAAATAGGTAATATCGGCACAAATGTTTCCTCTATACAGATTAATGAAGATGGAGAGCTAGTTGTTAATTACTCTAATGGTAAAGTGGATAACATTGGCAAAGTTGGTAGTAAATGTGTAGGTACTTATGTACCATCTTATTCTGAAGATGGAATTTTAACATTTGTTCTAAGCGATAAAGCAGGAGACCAATCCTATGAATTCGACATTGACAAATCTAACGACTGGAATCCAGTAGATACAGAGTCAAATAGCTCTTATTTTTGGGAAAAGTTATAACTCGTGGATTAAGCTAAGATAGCTTTCCAAATATATTATTTTTATGAAAGGAGAGAAAGGTTTTGGCTAATCAAAATGTAAGATTTTTCTTTACTGATGACAAGAGAAAATACGATGCGTTAATTCAAAAAGATCCACTAGCTTTATATTTCATAGAAGATGCAGAAACTGGTTATCGTGCTCTTTATAAGGGCGATAATCTAATTGCAGTTGGCAGCAACGCTTCTAGTATGGCGGCTGGTCTAATGAGTTCTGCTGATAAACAGGCTTTAGATAAGTTGGTAGCGAATCCAGGTGGAGTAGAATTTACCCCAGTTGATGGTACTATTACTATTACAGATGGTGAAGATGGCAAAAAGAACATAGGTGTGGCAGTTTCTCCAAATGAAGGCAATGCTCTGAAGGTGACAGAGGATGGGCTATTTGTTTCTACCATATCTTCAGACGACTTAATAAAGCTGGGTATTGCAACCAAGGATGATGTTAAAGCTATTGTTTCTGAAACTGTTGGCGCTCCAAATGCGGAACAGTTCGACATTGATGAGAATGGTGTTCTAACACTAAAAGACATTGATGCTAACAAGATTGTTTATAATGGTGAGAAACTTAGTGACGTTATTTCTCGTATGACTAATTCTTATGCTTGGAGCGAGCTACCAGAAGTTGTGAATGCAGAAACTACTAATGCTGCCTCTGTAATTGCTTCTGCAAATAGTGGCGCTATTGTAAAGATGAGTGCCGGTACTGTGACTCAGCCTATTGCGGTTGAGAAGAGTTTAACTGTTGAGGGCGAAAATGCTGGTGTAGCCCAAAATCATCAACAGGAGGTGTAAGCTATGGCAACTGTAATTTCTGAAAAACTAACTATTAATGCTGAAGGTTCCGACATTGTTCTTGATGGTTTTGATTTTACTAGCAATGGTTATGTAGATATCAAGAACACTTCTAGTATTGTTATCAAGAATTGCCGTGTTTATGGTATGAATTGTGAAGACACCACTAAGAATTATTGGTTACGTATTTATAATGACATTCCCGTGAAACTAATTGTCGAGAATAACTTTTTTGGTGATAATGCCGGTGTAAATGGAAAGATGTATAATTTAATTGAGCCTACTGCTCAATTTATGAATGGCAGTTCTATTAGCAATAACTATTTTACTGCTGGCTGTTGCACTCATAATATTATAAATGTTTATGGTGCAGTTGATAATAGTGAAATTAATATCAATGGCAATATCGTTGAGATGACTGCTGGTGGTATTAGAATTGGTGTTAAAGGAGATAAGACTTGCACTATTAATGTAAGAAACAATAAAGTTCTAGCTACTAATCCTACATATACTGACGAGGATCAGGGTCTTGTTACTATTCAGCCTTATGGCACACAGACAACTAGCTTCTCTAAGATGACTATTGCTGTGAGCGGTAATGAACTTCCTTGTGAACAAATTGTATACGCCGGTTATGGTTCACAAGATACCGTTTTAACAGACGAAACGATGCCAAAAGTTATTATTGATGGCAAGGTTTCTAATGTTACCATTTATAAATGGTAAAACAACAATACAAAATTATAGTGTGCAAAATGAGAATAATCATTAGTTAAATTAAAATAGCTTTTCAAATATTATTCTATGAAAGGAGGGAGAGCTTTGGCCAATTCAAATAATGTAAAGTTTTTCTTTACAAACGATAGAAGCAAATATGAAGCATTTCCACAAAAAGACCCACTCGCTTTGTACTTCATAGAAGAAGCGAATGGATATCGGGCCCTTTATAAAGGTGCAAATTTAATCGCTGTAGGAAGCGATGCCACTAGCGCCGTAGCTGGTCTAATGAGTGCAGATGATAAGAAGAAGCTGGATGCAATTGATATTTCTGAGCTTGTAACGAAGTCTGACTTAGACAACAAACAAGACAAGCTAACTGCTGGTAACAACATTACAATTGTAGATGGTGTCATTAGTGCGACTGGTGGCTCAGGTTCTTCTGCCGTAAATTCTGTGAATGGGAAAACTGGAGAGGTTGTTCTTTCTGCGTCTGACATTATTACGAAATCTACTGAGGCAAATAAGATTTCAGTCGCTTCTGATGGCACACTTGAGGTTAACTCCCTTACTTTTGATAAACTAGTACAAAAAGATGATGATGAGCTTGTTATTTCTGGCGGAAACGCCTAATTTTTAAGGAGGAATTTATATTATGGCTGATAAAACTATTAAAACTAAAATCCAGCTACGCAATGACCTAGCCGCAACTTGGAATGCAAAGAATCCCGTTCTACTAAAGGGTGAAATGGGAGTCGAAACTGATACTAGAAAGATTAAGATCGGTGACGGTGCTACTGCTTGGAAGGCTCTATCTTATGTTGGTGCCGATGCCAATGATATTCTAGCCGTTATCAATGAAAACCGTGATACTTGCACTCAAATTGAACTAACTCAAGGTCAGACTGATGCTGATGGTCTAGCTACTATTACTAGCCCAAAGAAGGGCGACACCGCTATTGTGAGTAAACTAATTGTTGGAGATAAGAGGTCTTATACTGCTTATGTTTACAACGGTGAGAATTGGGCGGCATGTGACGGCAACTATTCGGCTGACAATGTTTATTTTGATGAAGACATCACTTATACCGTTGGTATTGGTACTCTAGCTAAGCCCTCTGGCTCTGCCAAATTCAAGACAACTGGTAAGAATGTAACTCAGGTTCTATCTTCTTTAATGGCTCAAGAGGCTAATCCTAGCAAGACCGCCCCCTCTGTATCTTTCAGCACACAGAGTGGTTTCGGCACCTTTGAGGTTGGCACTAAAAAGACTCTAAGCTATACCGCTGACCTATCTGCCGGTTCTTATACCTATGGTCCCGCAACTGGTATTACCGCTCAGTCTTGGGAAGTTTCTTGCACCGGTGTAACAGAGAAGAAAACTACCGCAACTGGTAGCTTCGCTGACATTGTTGCTGAGTCTACTGCTAAGACCATTACTGCTAAGGCCGCCTATGGCGA
>ULML01021887.1_pt1 | contig 42945 bp, 41 predicted proteins | sample 1951651 | NCBI WGS metagenome assembly ULML01 (sample SAMEA4835549, study PRJEB28245) | human gut metagenome | biome: gut microbiome; material: fecal sample | place: Denmark | collected 2008
GACATCCGTATAAAATGTCGAAAGCCCCGTGGCAAACGGGGCTTTTTTGATGAAAACGAAACGCTTAAATTTTTTCGTCCGGATCACGCAGGACATAGCCGCGCCCCCAGACGGTTTCGATGTAGTTTTTGCCGCCCGAGGCCTTTTCCAGCTTTTTGCGCAGTTTGCAGATAAACACGTCGATGATTTTCAGTTCCGGTTCGTCGATGCCGCCGTAAAGATGGTTTAAGAACTGGTCTTTGTTGAGCGTCGAACCCTTGCGCAGGGAAAGCAGCTCCATAATGCCGTACTCTTTGCCGGTCAGGTGCAGGGTTTCCCCGTTGACGCTGACGGTCTGGGTATCGAGGTTGACTTCGACGTCGCCGGTGCGGATGACGGAGTTGGCATGCCCCTTGGAACGACGGACAACAGCCTGAATCCTGGCCAGCAGTTCGGCCCGGTCAAACGGCTTGGTCAGGTAATCGTCGGCGCCGTAACCCAGCCCTTTGACTTTTTTGTCAGGTTCGGTCAGGCCGGACAAAATCAGCACCGGCGTTTCGATTTTGGCCGAACGCAGGCGTTTGAGCACTTCGTATCCGTTCATGTCGGGCAGCATCAGGTCGAGAATGATGATGTCATAGTCATAAAGCTTGCCGATTTCCAGTCCGTCTTCGCCCAAATCCGTCGTATCTATGATCATTCCTTCTTTTTTCAGCATGGTTTCAATGCTTTGAGAAACCGCATAGTCGTCTTCAACCAATAAAACACGCATTTCGAGCCTCCTTGCCGCTAAAATTCTCTTTTGTCTGTCATCATATATGACAAAATTATAAATGTTAACTTTTTTTCGGAAATGTTAACATTTATTAACAGGATTTTTTTATTTGCCGGCGCATCTGCAGATTTGTCTTGATGAAACGGCGCCGATTGTGCTTATATAATGGTTGTGTTTCAATTTGTTTTCAAGGAGGATCAAATGTCTTTTGAATTACCCGCACTGCCTTATGCCATGGATGCGCTGGAACCCTATATTTCGGCAAAGACGATGGAGTTTCATTACGGCAAGCACCATAAGGCCTATGTTGACAATTTAAATAACCTGATCAAAGACACCCTGTATGCGTCCATGGATCTTGACGACATCATCCGTTCGACCGTCGGCAAGCCGGAGGCCGCGGGCATTTTCAACAATGCGGCACAGGCCTGGAACCATGCCTTTTTCTGGAAATCCATGCGCAAAAACGGCGGCGGCGAACCGGGCGCGGAGCTGAAGGCCAAAATCGAACGCGATTTCGGATCGGTGGAAAAGTTCAAAGAGGAATTTAAGGCGGCGGCCGTTTCCCAGTTCGGCAGCGGCTGGGCCTGGCTGATTGAGGACAACGGTATGCTCCGGGTGGTCAAGACCTCCAATGCCGATACCCCGGTTGCCCATGGTTTTACGCCGATTCTGACCATTGACGTATGGGAACATGCCTATTATCTCGACTACCAGAATCAGCGCGCCGCTTTTGTCGATGCTTATTTGAACCACCTGATCAACTGGTAGTGTCTGTTGTTGACTTTTTTGTCCAATCGTGATATGTTGACAAACAGGATAATATAAGGAGCACCGTAAAATGAGAGCGGGCGAAAGCAGAACCGTCATCAAAAGAATGCAGGAGTTTATGGATAACCTCGACCGGCATGTTTTAAACCAAAAAGTGTTAGGAAACGTCAAAGTGAAGCATCTGGCCGCGGCTTTTCTGGCCTATAAAGCTCTGCAAGGTATGGGGAAAGTTGAAAATGCCGAAACCGCCGGGCAGATTTATGCCGGCGGGCTGCAGGCAATTGCCTCAATGGGCGGCGCTTTCGGCATGATAGGCGAAAAGCATTTCGACGGTCCGGAGAACAGTGATCGCACGGCGTTGAATACGATGATCGTTTCCGCGACTCATTTTATGGTGGCACAGGCAGAAAACGGCGAAAAGCTGTACGATAAGGACGGCCGCTATACGGGGACGGTGGTCAACCGTTATGACCGTGACGGAAAAATCATTGATTCCGTGCCGGTTTATCAAGTGAAAGAGGCGGCAAAGTCGCAAATGCGCAAAGTGGCGAAGAATGTGCAGAACATGTTCATGAACGCCAAAAAGCAGAACGGATAGGCGGAGACGGCCGGTGAGCGAATACGTAACCGAAAAAAAGTTTGTGGTGGCAGAAGGCGACGGCGGCGAACTTTATATTTTTCTCACCGCCAAAAAAGACAATCCCGCTGCGCCGCAAATCATTTATGACGGCAAAGACCATGCCGTTTTTCTGCGTAACCGCGAACAAAAGATCATTTTGGATTATATCCATCCCGATATTCGCGACAAGCTGAAAAAGGCCAAAGAAGTGGTAATGGTAGAAACGCTGCTCGGCGACAATATCAAGGACAGTTATTTTGCCGATATGAAAATTGTTGATCATATTCCCGTTGACTGGAGCCTGATCGGTCTCAGCACCTGGGAGAAGGCGCTGGCCGGCAAACAGTCATAGCCGGAAGACGTCAAAATTCGGAACGTGGCAGAGGATCTTTCGCTTTTTTATAAAAATTAAGACCGGTTGCAGGTGCAGTCGGTCTTTTATGTTGGTTATTCTTGTGTCCAATTGCCGATATATCTTTTGTCGGTTTCAATTCCTTTTTTCCGGGAAGGCGCTCTTTCGCTTTTGGGCAAGCCAAAATGGCGCAGATGGGGCATATTTTGCTGTCCAGATCGCTGAAACAAATCGGTACGTCTGTGTATTCTTCATTTAAGACAATGATATTGCAGAGTTTTTTCATTTGATTTGTACGTCTGCAACTTTTGTCGTGCTTTTGGTCGTGAAACGGTTTTGTTTTCCGGTTTTTTCGGCATTGCTTTTTATTTTGGCGATAAAAACCGTCGCGTTTGAATACGAAATAAAAATGCTCGCTAAACTATGATACATAAACAAAATAATGAAGTTTTTTCATATTTTTTTTATTTTGGTTGATAATAAAATTTTATCAATTCTGTTTATTGTATATCCGAGGCATATTTGCAACCTAAAATTAAGAGTAATCGGGGCTTGTGCTGATTTGTGGCGAAAAAGTGCTTGCATATTTTGTGAATTTGAGGTAATAGACTGACATGACGTTATGGTCCCATCGTCTAGTGGCCTAGGACATCGCCCTCTCACGGCGGTAACACGAGTTCGAATCTCGTTGGGATCACCAATTTGAAAAGAGGAAGTTTATACTTCCTCTTTTTTCGTTTTAAATCCTTATCAACAAGCCCTTTATTCCGCGCCGATTTGCCAAGTGCGCTGGTAACTGCGTTGGAAATCATCGAAAGTGTTTTTCAGTCCTTTGGCAGAAAAAATGCCCAAATCTATACTTTTGCAGGAAACCTCTCTATTTTTAGTTACCATTTGCCAGTTTATTGAAAAACAAAAGTTTTCTTGATTGGTTTGCATATCCTGTTTCGCAACTTGATTACCTTACCGATTATCCAGCTCAAACTGCGGTTTACAAAAAAAATAAAAAAAGTGAGAACGATTTTTCTTAAATTTGACTTGTTCTTCTGCAAAAGGAGAACGACATGACCGATTTAGAAGATTTTATGATGCTTTTTGTGCCTGAATTTAAGGCCTACTTGCAACACAAAAGTATAGATAATTTATTGCAGAAAGAACTGGATAATAAGCAAAATCCAAGCATTCATTGTGAAACGAAAGGAGTTTCCGATGATTGAGGAAGATTTAGCCAAGCTCAACACCATGAATATTAACGAGTTAAAGAAGCTTTTCTTACGCTATTTTAACGCACACCCAACCTTAAAGACCAAGGAGGCCTATATCCTCAAACTTTCTTATCGGATGCAGGAATTGGAGTTTGGGGGCTTATCTTCAGCTAGTCGTTCCTTCTTGAGCAAAATCTCAGCCAAAGCGCCAAATGTCAAAAAGGTCGCAATCGCACCGATAGGAACCAAAATCATCAAACAGTACAAAGGCCGCGATTATGTCATTCGCGTTCTTGAAAACGGTTATGAGCTAGATGGACAAAGATTTAAGAGCTTGTCCGGCATGGCCAAGAAAATTACCGGTATGAAAATCTCCGGCAGTGCATTCTTTGGATTTAACTTACGAGGTAAATAATGGAAGAGCAGAAAAAAGTCAGATGTGCAATTTATACCCGAAAATCAACCGACGAAGGCTTGGATAAGGAATTTAATACCCTCGAGGCTCAACGAGAGGCCGGAGCTAACTACATTTTGAGCCAAAAGCATCAGGGGTGGATATTGTTGGATGAACGTTATGATGACGGAGGTTTTAGCGGTGGTAATATCAATCGTCCGGCTCTAAAGAGGTTAATTCATGATGTCGAAGCCGGTAAAATCGATATGATTGTGGTTTATAAAATAGACCGTCTCACACGTTCATTGGCTGATTTTTCTAAGTTGATTGAGGTGTTGGACAAGCACAAATGCTCTTTTGTTTCGGTAACGCAAAATTTTAATACTTATGATTCTATGGGCCGACTAACCTTAAATGTATTATTATCTTTTGCCCAGTTTGAAAGAGAAGTCGGGGCCGAACGTATTCGCGATAAGGTTGCCGCCTCTCGTAAAAAAGGAATGTGGATGGGCGGAAAAGTTCCTTTTGGTTATATGCTCATAAATAAACATCTTGAAATTAACCCAACTGAGGCAGAGATTGTTCGCCTGATTTTTAATAAATATAGCGCTTGCAAATCTGAACGTGATGTTTGTACTTTCTTAAAAGCCGGCGGATATTGCATAAATGCCCGCAAACAAAAGAATGGGACAGAACTTCCAGCTAAAGAATTTACCGTTTCAAAAATTGATTATATGCTTCGCAATCCGATTTATATCGGCAAAGTTGTCCATAAAGGCACTGTTTATGATGGTCAGCAAGAAGCGATTATTTCTAAAGAACTATGGGAACGAGTTGAAAATACAAGGCTTGGCAATCGCCATGGCAAACTAAAACCTTCTCGCGTGGTGCGAAATGCCTTACTCAAAGGAATGTTGGAGTGTGGTTGCGGCTGTAATTCCTCTATGATACCGACCAGAACCCGAAAAAAGAACCGCACCTATGAGTATTATGTCTCCTTAAAGGCAGTCAAAGAAGGCTATCAACATTGCGAATTAGGTAGCATTCCGGTCGGAGAACTTGACAAGTTTGTGTTAAGCAAAATTCAAAATATCTTAAAATCACCACTGTTGTTAAACGAACTGCTTAAATATCTCAAACCGGATATGCCGGAAATCGGCATGAATGAGTTGCTGCAAAAAACAAAAGCTCCAGAAGACTTCTTTACTTATTTATCGCAAGAGAGCCTTCGCCAGATCCTCGAACGGCTTATTTCACGCGTTATCATTTATAAGGACAAACTGGTTATCCGTTTGCTGCCTCTCGGTGCTCTACTGCTTGAAAAATCTCAAACGGCGGATTTACAAGCATCTGAAGAACATTCCGGCTTGGCGGAGTTGGTTTATCACATCAGCTTTTCAAGAAAACGCGGTCATATGAAGGTTATCCCGGCTGAAGAAAGCCAAACAGCGGTGGATGAAACACTATTAAACGCGCTGGTCAAAGCTCATAATTGGCGCGATAAACTCGAAAACAGCGACATGTCGCTACGAGAATTAGCCCGCAAAGAAAAAGTGGCCCATGTTTATATCAGTAAAATGATGAAGTTAACTTATCTGGCGCCCGATATTATTGATGCTATTATCGTTGGCACGCAGCCACAAAGCCTGAAAATAAGCGATTTATTAAAATCTCCAATTCCGGCCTCGTGGTCAGAGCAGCGTACTAAATATGGGTTTAGCTCTTAATAAATCCACAACCCATATTAGAAAAAATTTGGTCCAATAGAACTATCATTTGAAAATGTAAGCCTTTCTAACATTTTGAAAGGTTTACATAAATGTATGACAAACTTTTTGACGGCATACCAGACTATGTCCGGATTACCATTTTTTCTTGTGTAAGAAAATTATCCACTTTTACAAATTTTAATAATCAAGAAGATGTTCAAGATTTGGTTCAAGAATTGCTTTTGTTTTACATAGAGCATTTCCATCAACGAGAGATTCCTAGTGATGCTTATGTTGTTGCTTCCTTGCAAAACTATGCCAAAAAATTGTTAAAGACCAAGATGCGTGAGCCTTTTGGTCTTTTTGTTTATCTGGACGATGAAGAGGAATATCTCTCCATTAGTTCTGAAGACAACTACGAACAAAGCGAGTTAAAAGCGCTGGTAAAGAAAGCCGAGCAAAAACTTAGCCCGCGCGAAATATTGGTTTTGGATATGATATTAGAGGACAAAACATTAGAGGAGATTACGCATAAAATCCATATTTCCAAAAATACAATCTATAAAATTTTTGAGAAATTGAAAAAAGTTTAAAAAAGTAAGAACGATTTTTTTCAATTTTGACTTGTTCTTTGCGTAAGACAATTTTAACGGAGGTTTTTATGCAATACACAAAGAACAAACCTATCTTTGAGACAATCCGACGAGTGCCGGTTTTAGCCCTTTTAGAGTTGGAAGAAAAACAACTCAACTGTTTGGAAAAAGAAATCAACCGCGAAGTTCAAAGGGCAAAGTTGGCATTGAAATGGGTTCAAGGCATACAGCGTGTCAAGAAAAGTTTAGGAGGTCAAAATGGATAAAAAGAAAAGTTTTATCGTGTTCGCGCCGGAGTTTTTGGCCTTGTCCAATCACCTTAACTTAAAACAGCGCGGAGAGTTAATGACAGCCCTGTGTGAAATGGTTTTGTACGGTGAACCCATGAAACCCGTATCTCAAGAAATCAGCAAAGCCTACGATTTTATGGCCGAGAGCATTAAAGACAATTTCTCAAAATATGATGCAGTTTGTGAAAAACGGCGAGCAATAGCAACCAAAGCCGCCAGCAAACGCAGAGCAAATGCCGAGCAAAAGCAAGCTGAAAAATCGGCAAATGCCAAGCTTAATGAGGATGACAATGAAAATAAACATGAAGATGATTTAAACAAAAAAATAAAGAAGGAAATAAAAGAAAAAACTAACAAAAAAGAAAGTTCATATCTTGCCGAGGTTCCGAGTTTGGAAGATGTAAAGATTTATTGTGCCGTTCGTGGCTTAAAAAACATCAATCCGCAAGAATTTTACGATTATTACACAGCAAAGCAGTGGAAAACCGGAAATAAACCGATAACCGACTGGCAAGCAAAAGTCATTAAATGGGCTAAGGGGGATGCAGAATTGAATACATTTTCACATATTGGCGATTGTTTCCGTCTGCCGAAATTAGCTCGGCAAGGAGGTGTTCAATGACAAACTTAACCCTTGATGATATCAAAATGCGAATTGAATCCGCGGTTTATGTAATGAAACTCCTGCCGTCGGTAAAAGTTCAAGGCTACCACTCCACCATGCCGGATATTATCTATACGCCGCAAGAAATTGCCTTTATGGATAGAAAACCAATCAAGATAAGACCGACAACGGAACAAATTACCCAAATGGACGAGGTTTTGGAGTGGTTGGAAGTGCTGAAACCTTGGGAAAGAAAGCTAGTGTGGAAACGCGGTGCCAGAATCCCTTGGAAAGTCTTGAGCTATGAGTTCGGCCTCCACCGCAGCAACCTCAGCCGCCACTACGAAAAAGCATTAATTAAAATTTGGAGTAAAATAATTAATAACTTGAAAAGTTAAGTTATATTCTGTAAACTTTGAAAGGTTATTTTTTCCTGGACATATAAAATTAGATTTTCTATAATACAGGAAAAGTAACATAGAGGCTAAGATGAAAATGCGAAAATTTTATTTTATAGATTTATTTGCAGGCTGTGGCGGGTTGTCATTGGGCTTGATTAAGTCTGGTTTTTCAGGGATATTTGCGATAGAAAAAAATAAAGATGCATTTGCAACACTATCTTTTAATTTACAATCTGATAAAATCAAAAATGGATATTCTTGGCCTCGTTGGCTCCCTTGCCAGAATATGACAACGTCAGATCTACTCAAGAATTATCAGACAGAATTAAAGAAAATGAATGGCAAAATAGATGTCATTGCAGGAGGTCCTCCCTGTCAAGGATTCTCTTTTGTGGGATTGCGAAATCCTAACGATCCAAGAAATAGATTGACAGAAGAATATATTGAAATTGTTTCTTTAGTAAGACCTAAGCTCTTGTTATTGGAGAATGTTAAAGGTTTTCAGGCTGCTTTTAAAAAAGAGAATGCAGGAATTATGAAACAGCCATATTCTGAATATGTAACTAAAAAGTTAGAAGAATTGGAATATAAAGTATTTAAAAAAGTGCTTCCGGCATCTCAATTTGGTGTACCTCAGCCAAGACCTAGATTTGTTATGATTGCAATACGTCAAGATATTGCTGCAGAATTAGATTTAACTTCAATATCTAATGATGATTTCTATAATCAAATAATCGAATGTGCGAATGATTTTAAGAAAAAATATAATATAAATCATAACTTTACGCCACTAAGAGATGCTATAGGTGACTTAGAAATTGCTAAACATTCTTTAAAGCCTTGTGTGGATTGTGCTGGATTTCAACAAATATCTTATAAACAGCCTAAAAAAATGAATCCTTATTTATCTTTTATTAGGAAAGATTGTGCTTCGAATTATGAGCCTAATAGCCTAAGAATTCCTAACCACAAACAAGAGACAATAAATAAATTTTCTTACATTTTATTAAAAGCTCAAAAAGGACAAACGCTATCTAAAGAATTGCGTGAAAAATTTAATGTAAAAAAGCAATGCTTTACAGTTCTTTCTCCAGATAAATTGTCCACAACTACTACAACTTCTCCTGATGATTGTATCCACTATTCAGAGCCAAGAGTGCTAACAGTTAGAGAGAATGCGCGTATTCAATCTTTTCCTGATTGGTTTGAGTTTAGAGGAAAATATACTACAGGAGGTCTTTTGAGAAGAGAAGATTGTCCACGCTATTCTCAGGTTGGTAATGCCGTTCCTCCTATGATGGCAGAAATATTGGGAAACTTTTTGATGAAGTTATTGTCGAAATTAGAGGATTGATATGACAGAGTTACATTTTAAAGTAAATGCCGCTATTAAAAACATTATAGGTAAAGAACTTATTTATAGTGATAACATTGCTGTTGTCGAATTAATTAAAAATTCAAAAGATGCACAAGCAAAAGAAGCCAGTATTATCTTTAAAAATGAAAATGATATAGAAAAGGGAAGTATAACAATTTCAGATAATGGCAAGGGTATGACACTCTCTGAAATTAAGGAAAAGTGGTTAAATATTGCATATTCAGAAAAGAAAATAAATAAAGATAATATAGTATATGCTGGAAATAAAGGTGTTGGCAGATTTAGTTGTGATAGGCTTGGTAGTAAATTGGTCTTGCTTACAAAATCTCAAAATGGAGATTACATAGAGCTTAAGATAAATTGGGAAGACTTTGAAAATAAAAACCAAAATGACGAAGTTTCAACAATTCCTGTAGAGTATGATATACTAACAAAAGAAGAATTTTTGAAGTGTGCCAATCTGACGGATTTTGATACAGGGACAATTTTAATTATAAGTTCTCTACGGGATATTTGGCCAACAAATAAGTTAAAAAAATTAATATCAGAACTTGAAAAATTTTCTCCTAGTTTGGAAGATGATTTTACAATAAGTATTTTTTCAGAAAATCAAGATAAAGATATTGTTCATAAGTTAAATACAAAAATAAATAATAATATATTAGACAAAGTATCGTTCAAAACGACATATATAAAATCTAAAATAGATGAAGAAGGAAAAGAAATTAGAACTACTCTTTCATACCAAGGGAAAGAGCTTTATCGTTATGTCGTTCCTAATCCATATAAAGAATTAAAAAATATTTCTGTAGAACTTCATTATATTGATACAATTGCCAGAGCTTATTTTACAAAAAAAATGGGGATAAGGTTAGTGGATTATGGATCAGTTTTTTTGTTTTATAATAACTATAGAATATCCCCTTATGGTAATCCGAAAAATGATTGGTTAGGAATAGATCAGAGAAAAGGTCAAGGAAGAGCGAGATATTTTGGAACTCGTGAACTTTTTGGTAGAATTGATATTATAGATAAAGATGGAACATTTGATGTATTAACAAATAGAGAAGGACTAGCAAGAAATAAAGCATTTCACGAACTTATTGCTTACGATAAAGATGATAAAATTAATCTTTTTTCTGAAGATGAAAACACAATAGAAACAGAAAGTTATGGATATGTAATTAATATTATTCGTCAATTGGAAGCATTTATTGTTGAAGCTCTAGATTGGAATAAATTTATAGATGTTTTAAATCCAGAATCAAAAAAAGTGATTTCAGATAAAGATATTTTACAAAATCCTCAACGGTATCAGATGAAGACTATTGAACAAGAAAAAGTTCGAATGGTATGTGAACGTCTATTAAAATCTAATTGGAATATTAAGAAACTGAGTATTAATGAAGATTTAATAAAGCATATATCTGATGTCGCAAATCAAAAAAGAGAAGAATTTTTACAGGATTTTTTAGAAAAAATTGAGTCCAAAAGCTTAAATGATATGACCAAGCATGAAAAAGGAACTGTAAAAAGGATTATTGAAGAGGAAAGAGAAAGAACTAAAAAAGCAATAGAGGACAAGGAAAAGTCTGATCAAAAGCGCATAGATACGGAAATTAAATTACATTCAAAAGTTAATGAAGTGATAGCGCAGAAAAAAACAATTGAACAGATAAATAGTATAAATTCCTTTCTAAAAAGAAGTTCAAACCAAGATATTGAAGATTTACTGGTATCAATGCATTCAATGCTTGTAAACATTTCTACAATTAAAAATAATATAACATTATTATTAAGAATAGAAACATTATCTAACGATATTAAAAGTTTATTAGCAGAGATTAAAGAAGCTAATCAAAAAAATTTTAATATAGCTAAATTTGCGACATTATATAATTTTACAAATAAACAAAATAATATAAATGGAGAGTTAACTGTATTTATGAAAGAATACATAAAAGAAGCTTCAAAATTTATGGAAAATAAAAAGCTAGAAATTATTGACGCATTAGATACAGAAATTGTCATTAATAAGGGCTTTATTCCTTTGGAAATAATGATGTTTCTTGAAAATATTATTGCAAATTCTAAAAAAGCGAAGGCAAAATATCTCAAAATTTCAAATGGCATAAACGCACAAGGGCAAATATTTTTTAAATTTTCAGATAATGGAAAAGGTATTACAAATTCACGTTACCTTGATAATGTAGATTTAATATTTGACAAAGGTGAAACGACTACGAATGGTTCAGGAATAGGGTTATATCATGCTAAAAAAGTTATAAATAAGTTAGGAGGAACAATTTTTGTGTCAAATTATACAGATGGGTTTACGCTGGAGGTTGTATTTAAATGAAACTAGATTATAAAATTTTATGGATAGAAGATGATCAAGGGTGGATAACATCTGTCAAATCAGAAATTGAAAGATTTATACAAAGTAAGGGACATAATCCTATTTTTGAGATACCATCTTCGATTGATACAGATTATATTAAGAACAATAGTTTCGATGAATATGATTTGATGCTAATTGATTATACGCTTCCTGGTCTATCTGAAGATTCTGGAGATAAACTTATTGAGAAAATACGAGCTAAAAAAATTTATACAAATATAGTATTTTATACTAATGTAACAGATAAGTTGCAACAAGAGATACAAGATAAAAAATTGGATGGAGTCTATTTTTTTGATAGGACTCAATTAGAAATTGAGGATTTGGAAGATTTATTTGCTTTAATAGATTTTTTTATAAAAAAAGATATGGATAATTCTTCTCTTAGAGGAATTGCAATGGCAGAGGTTGCGCAATTTGATAAAAAGATATTAAGCATTCTTAAGGATAATAATTTAGATGAAAAAATAGTAGAAAAGGTAAAAGAACAGCAAAATAACTGTGTCCAGATGTGCGCAAAGAATGATGATGAAATTCTATCTCTTGTATACTCTATTAAAGGAACTATGATATTGAATAGTAAGTCAAGAAAAGATATTTTGCATAGTAAAATTTTAAAAAACAGAAAAGATGTTGAAGAAGAATATAAAGAAATAAAGGACAATTATGAAAATGAAATATTAGATATAAGAAATAGTCTGGCACATCAAATAGAGAGAACATTAAATGAAGAAGAAAAAATAGAATTTGGAAAGAATTTAATTAAATTTAGAAAAATTTTTGCTAAATTAGAGAGTGAGTTATGCAAAAAGCCGTAATTTTTGATATAGATGGAACCATTGCAAATAATGATGAACGGCAAAAAATCTTAAAAGATAATGTTCATAACTGGCAGAATTTTTTTAATGAAATGGGAAATGATACTGTAAACAAAGCTATTAGCGAAATATATGATATTATCAAAAAGACAAAAAAATATAAAATGCTTATTGTTACAGGAAGACCTGAAACGTATAGAAAGATAACAGAGCAATGGTTGATTTGGAATCGTATAGAATATGATAACCTTTATATGCGTTCTGAAAATGATTGTCGTTCAGATGTAGATGTGAAAAGAGAAATTTTACAAAAAATAAGGGAACAATATGATGTTTCTTTTGTTTTTGATGACAGGAGAAGTGTCGTACAAATGTGGAGAGAAGAAGGATTGGTTTGTTTTCAATGTTTTGATCATGATTATTAAATCCTGTCGCGACAAAAACAGACAAGACAAAAACTGAAAAATAGTTTATAAAAATAGCTATAATCGGGAACGAGTTGTGTTTAAGGCTTGTTCCCTTTTTTTGTTTGTGCCTGCAGATTAAATTCTGCGGGCTTTTTTTTATGAAGGAAAAACTATGAAAAAGACGGCAGAGTTTGTTTCTCTCGGGCATCCGGATAAAACAGCAGATTATATTTCATCATACATTTTGGATCGCCTGCTGGCTCAAGATAAGAATGTCCGTTATGCGGTGGAGGTTTTGCTTAAAGACAATACTGTAGTTTTAGGAGGAGAAGTTTCCGGAAATGTCGATTTGTCAGAGGTTAAAGAGTTTGTCAAAGATGCTTTGCGAGATATTGGTTATGATGAGAACTATGCAGAGCGCTGGGGAAAATATGCGATTGATGTCCGTAAAGTTGAAATTATTAACCTTATTGGGCAACAATCAGCAGACATAAAACAAGGCATTGAACAGAACGGCTGGGGTGATCAAGGTATATTTGTTGGTTATGCTTGCCAAGGGGAAGATTTTATCAGTCGTGAGATGTTTTTAGCTCGCAAGTTAAATAGAGCTTTATATCAAAAAGCTCGTCAAAGTAAAAATCTTGGGATTGATATAAAAACTCAGATAACCTTGGATGCTTGTGGTAACGTGGAAACAGCTATTGCTGCCGTGCCAATGTTAGAATATGAAGATCTGACGGATTTTATTATTGAAACACTAAATAAAAAGCCAAAAAATATCATTATTAACGGCACCGGAATTTATCAATATCATTCCTCAATAGCAGATTGTGGTGTTACCGGCCGAAAACTTGCTTGCGATTTTTATGGTATAGCTTGTCCGATTGGCGGTGGTAGCCCTTGGGCCAAAGATGCCAGTAAAGCTGATGTTAGCTTAAATCTTTATGCCCGCAAGCTAGCCTTGAGATATTTGGAAGATAATGATGAATGCTTTGTTTATTTATCGTCTTGTATTGGAAAGTCAGAACTTCCAAGTGCTGAAGTTAAAACCATCAAGGAAGGTAAAATCCAAACCACAACACTTTCAATCACTCAAATCCCATCCGAAATTATATCAGAATTAGGCCTAAATCAGCCCATCTTTGCAAAGTTATGTAGAAATGGTCTCGTATATCGAACGGGTCCTTCCTGTGATTAAACCTTATGCGGGGGCGCAAGCCGCGGCATTTTTCTAGCGAAACAAAAATTTTTTGGCTGGTCACTGGTCACCTATAAATCACAAAATATCAATAAGTTATAAAATCTGGCTGGTCACTTTGACTGGTCGCCCTTCGGTCGCTTCGGTTACTGGTCACCTGGCTGGTCACTTGAAGCGATTTTTTTATCTGTCACATGGAGAAAATCATGGAGTTTTTAGAGAATTATCCCACCGATAAGCTCATTCCTTATGCACGCAATTCTCGCACGCATAATGATGAGCAAATCGCTCAAATTGTCGCCAGCATCAAGGAATTTGGTTTCACAAATCCGATTTTAATCGGAGGTGATGATGTCATTATTGCCGGACATGGCCGACTTTTGGCTGCACAGCGTATGGGTTTGAAAGAAGTTCCGGTTATTCGTCTGCCTCATTTAACTGAAACCCAACGTAAAGCCTTAGTTATTGCCGATAACAAAATTGCGCTTAATGCCGGTTGGGATGAGGAAATGCTAGCTCTGGAAATGAAAGAACTCTCAGAGCTTGATTTTGATTTAGATATTTTAGGATTTTCAGAGGAGGAACTCAAAGAATTAGACACATTCGGCGAGCCGGCTCCAGAATCACAAACAGAGGAAGATGAAATTCCCGAACTTCCAACAGAAGCCATAACAAAACCAGGAGATATCTGGATTTTAGGAAATCATCGATTGCTTTGCGGAGATACAACGTTAATAGATGATGTTCAGAAACTTATGCAAAATGATATTGCAGAGATGATTTTTACCGATCCGCCGTATAATGTGAATTATGGTTCCACTATGAAAGACAGCATCCGTTATCATGCCGGCTCATTAGGTGGTCGTAAGATAATGAACGATAATTTAGGAGACGGATTTGCCCAATTTCTGACCGATGCCTTATCTAATTTGATGTTGTATTGTCAAGGAGCTGCCTACGTTTGCATGAGTTCAAGCGAGCTACATACTCTTTACAATTCATTTATCAATGCCGGAGGTAAGTGGTCAACCTTTATCATCTGGGCAAAAAACACTTTTACCTTAGGCCGAGCGGATTATCAACGGCAGTATGAGCCGATTTTATATGGTTGGCGGGCTGATAATAAGCATTATTGGTGTGGAGATCGCAATCAATCAGATGTTTGGGAATATAATAAACCGGTTAAGAATGATTTGCACCCGACAATGAAACCGGTTGAGCTTGTGGAAAGAGCCATAAACAACAGCTCAAAACCCGGAGATGTGGTTTTAGACGGCTTTGGCGGTTCCGGCTCAACTCTTATCGCAGCCGAAAAGACCGGTCGAAAGGCTAGACTTATAGAGCTTGATCCTAAGTTTTGTGATGTGATTGTAAAGCGTTGGGAAGAATATAGCGGAAATAAAGCTCAATTACTTGAAAATCAAGCAGAATTAACTGGACTTCCAGCCCAAGAAGAGCGTCCATTGAACAAACAATGAAGCGAAAGGAGAGAAAAATGTCTGATGTAAAATATCCCGAAATTACGGTTCAACTCGTTGGCCAAGATGGAAATGCTTTTAATTTACTGGGACTTTGCTTACGAGCCATGAGACGAGCAAATTTATCCAAAGAAGAACAAGATGCTTTTTATAAAGAAGCAACAAGTAGTGATTATAACCATCTGTTAGCAACATGTTCGGAATGGTTTAATATTGAATAATTATTGATTTTCAATGCGTTATTTACTGGACTTGTGTGTCAATAAGAGCGTTACTGTAGTTATAGAGAAAAAGATAAGGAGATTCAAAATGTTAAGACATAACGATGTTTTTATAATCGACATACAAGAGCAAGGTATTGAAGCAAAAGACAAAGATATTTTACTAGAGAGTTTTGAGGGATTGATGTGTAATATCAGCTCTTTGGTTAAAAAAGCCGAATACGATGTTGATGAATTTGCTTGGGCCGGACAGCATACCAAAGGTTATAGACTCATTATGGAACGCCTGCTTAAAGAAAAGAGACTAGAACAATGGCATGCAACCTTTATCAAAGATGGCACAGTTAAAATGATAGCTCTCGGCCAAGTAGAGTGTTAATAAAATAAAAATAATTATTCAATATAAGTATCATTAGTTTAATTTCATTATATAATGTTACTTACAACAGAAAAGGAAGAAACAAATGGCAGAAGAGTTAGATGAGATTTATTTTGATGATACAGAGAATGAAGAAGCAACCGAAACTTTTCTGTCAAGTAACATTAACACAAATATAGCAGATCCCGATTTTTTTACATTAGTTAGAAGAATTAACAATGGTACTATAAATTTGCAGCCAGATTTTCAAAGAGGATATGTTTGGGATAATCATAAAGCTAGTAAATTAATAGAGTCTATCCTTTTAGGTATACCATTGCCTACAATCTATTTGGCGGAAGAAGCTAATGGAAAAGAAGTAGTTATTGATGGGCAACAACGTCTTACAGCCGTAAAACTGTTTATGGAAAATAAATTTAAATTGATTGGTATTCAATCATTTCCGGAATTAAATAAAAAATTATTTAAAGAATTACCCGATGATAAAAAGAAAACCATTGAGAATGGCTCTATTCGTACAATTACATTTAAAAAAGATAGTGATGAAGATTTAAAGTTTGCTATTTTTGAAAGATTAAATACAGGTTCTGTTCCATTAAATGACATGGAGTTAAGAAACTGTATATATCGAGGTAATTATATAGAACTTTTAAAGAAAATGGCTGAAAATACGACTTTTAGAAAGTTAATAGGTATTAAAACAGCAGATAAAAGAATGAAAGATGTGGAACTAGTATTAAGATTTTCAGCCTTATATCATGCCACTTACTTAAACTATGAAGCTCCCATTAAAACATTTTTAAACAAGGATGCTAAAAAATATCAAAAAATATCAAAAGAGGATGCTGAAAAATTATTAAGTGCTTTTCATAATTCATTAAAAATCATAGATTCTTTGTTCGCAGATAAAGCTTTCAAACGTTACTATGCAGGTACAGATGCTAATAATTCCGGGTATTGGGAAAATAAAAAATTTAACGTATCTTTATATGATGCCCTCATGTTTGCCTTTAGAGATAAAGATGTAAATATGGTTATGAACACAAAGGATTTAATAAGAGAGGCCATTATAGGTCTCATGACTTCGGATGAGAAATTTATTGAATCTATATCCAGAAGTACAAGTTCAAAAGACATGTTGCAATATCGTTGCGAAGTTGTTGAAAGAATTATTAAAGATGTTTTGAATACAACATCAAAGCAACCCCGTTGCTTTACATTAGAATTTAAACAACATCTATTCGACAATAATCCTACATGCGAAATTTGTGGCAATAGAATTGAACATATTGATGATGCAGCGGTGGACCATATAGAACAATATTGGCAAGGAGGAAAAACGATTCCAGAAAATGCACGATTAACACATCGATATTGTAATAATGCACGAAAAAGAAAAGAATAATCTAAAAAGGCTCAGAATTATCTGAGCCTTTTCTTTTGCAGGAATAAAACATGGGGCAGAAAGTATCACTTCGGGAATATGCCAAGATTCGCGGTGTTCACCTTAATGCGGTGCAGACGGCGGTAAAGAGCGGACGTATTCATAAAACAACAGACGGCAAGATAGATGTTGAAAAAGCCAATCAAGAATGGTTGCAAAATACTGATCCGAGCAAATCTCGGCATCCGGAAAGTTTTTTTGAACATGGAAATGAGAATACTAAGGTTAGTCCTTCAAGCTTCCAACAAGCCAAAACTGCAGATGTTTACTATCGCGCCATGATTGCTAAGGCCAAACTTAAAAAAATGACAGGAGAAACGATTGACCGTAAGAAAGCCGGAATGCATGCTTTTAACCTCGGACGGTCTTTGCGTGATTTGTTTGTTTCTTTTCCAACCCGTTACGGAGCTCTTATTGCCGCCGATTTAGAAACTGATGAACACAAAACTGTGGTGGTGTTAGATGAGTATGTCCGAAAACTCTTATCCGAAAGCAAAGAACTTATTGAACGAGAGCTTTGATGTTGAAGCTTTTATAGAAGAAGAGTTTTTCAAAGGTGTAGAGCCGGATTCTTATATGTCGGTTTCGGAATGGGCAGATAAATACCGAATGTTGTCATCTAAATCTGCTTCTGAGCCAGGACGTTGGCGAACCGCACGCACTCCTTATTTAAAAGAGATTATGGATTGTTTATCTCCTAAAAGTCCGGTACAAAAGGTTGTTTTTATGAAAGGCGCACAAATTGGTGGAACAGAGTGCGGTAACAACTGGCTTGGATATATTATGCACAAAGCGCCCGGACCGATAATGGCTGTTTCTCCAACTGTGGAAATGGCCAAACGTAACTCTCGTCAAAGAATAGACCCATTGATTGAAGATTGTCCGCCCCTCAGAAATTTGGTGAGTTCGCCTCGTTCACGAGACAAGGGTAATACGATGCTTTCCAAAGATTTTCAAGGCGGCGTATTGGTCATGACCGGAGCTAACTCTGCCGTTGGTTTGCGTTCTATGCCGGCGCGTTACCTATTTATGGATGAGGTTGATGGTTATCCTCAAGACATTGACGGTGAAGGCGATCCGATTTTGTTGGCAGAGCGCAGAACAGCAACCTTTAACAAAAGAAAAAAGATTTTTTTAGTCTCAACACCGACGATTAAGGGCTTGTCTAATATAGAGCGCGAGTTTGAAAATTCGGACAAACGCTACTTTTTTGTGCCATGTCCGTTTTGCGGAGAGTTTCAAAAATTAGAATGGGCGCAAATTCGTGCAGAGAACGGCAAAGCGGAATATGAATGCTGTCATTGTCACAAATTGATTGGCGAGCACTATAAAACGCAAATGTTGGCACAAGGACAATGGAGAGCAACAGCGAAATTTGACGGTATAACTGCAGGTTTCCATTTATCTTCGCTTTATTCTCCGGTGGGATGGCTTTCTTGGCAAGAATGTGTAGATATTTATGAGAAGACAAAGAAAAATCCTAGTCTCATTCAAGGTTTCCAAAATACCATTTTAGGTGAAACCTACGAGCAAGAAAGCGAAGCCCCTGAATGGCAACGACTTTATGAAACCAGAGAAACTTACCCGATTGGCACGATCCCTTACGGAGGATTGTTCTTAACGGCTGGTGTTGATGTTCAAAAGGACCGCATAGAATGTGAAGTTGTTGCTTGGGGAAGGCAAAAACAAAGCTGGTCAGTGGAATATTTTGTTTTGGACGGAGATACAGCACATCTGGATGTCTGGCATAAACTTGAGCAAGTCCTGATGAAAGATTATCCTCATGCAAGTGGTAGTAGCATGCCTATTCGGGTTATGTGTGTGGATTCCGGCTATGCAACCCAAGATGTCTATGGTTTTGTAAGCAAATTTAGTCAGGCCGTTTGGGGCGGAAGTGGAGCCAGAGCCAGTCAACCGCATACAGTGGTTGCAATCAAAGGACAAAGCCGAGATACAGCCATGATTCTTTCAACTTCCAAGGCTGATACAAAAAAGAAAGGCTTAAAAGTTTGGAATGTTTCCGGTCCGGTAATTAAAACGGAGCTTTATCGTTGGCTGAAAACAGAGCGTGTTGGTGAAGATGCCTCACAGTTTGGTCAATGTCATTTTCCGCAATATGGAGAGGAATATTTCAAACAATTAACGGCTGAAAGGCAAATCGTAAAAATAAGTAATGGCTATCCAAAGCCTGTTTGGGAAAAGGACCCAACCAGACGAAATGAGGCATTGGACTGCCGAGTTTATGCCAGAGCTGGTGCCGCAATTTATGGACTTGACCGCATGAGCGAAAAGGCATGGCAAGAATTAGAGGCATTAATTCCGGCAACACCGGAAGCTAAACTCAAAAGAAAACCGGCAAGATTTATTCAAATGAAAGCAACAAAGGTAGATAACCCATGGCTATAGATAAAGAAACATTAAAAATCAGATTGGCTGAAGCTGAAGAGGCTTATCATAAACTTATGATTGGTGCCAAAGAGGTTTCGGTTAATGTCGGAAATTTTGGCTCTGTTAGCTATAATCAAACGAGTAGAGCCGAATTGGCCACTTACATATCGAACCTCAAATCTCAGTTAGCCATAGCCGAAGGAAAGCCATTAGGCAAAAGAAGAATTATGAAAGTAGCATTTTAATGTCAGAAACATCACACAAAGCAGCATCACATACTTTGCGAGAGATTGCCTCATGGCAACCGGGACGAGGTTCGGCAGATAGCGATTTACTGCCGGAACTTTCAACCATGGTGGCTCGTTCACGTGATTTATCAAGAAATCATGGAATTGCCGCCGGCGCCATGCAAACCTTAACCGATAACATTGTTGGTACGGGTTTTCGCTTATCGGTCAAGCCAGATTATAAAGTACTCGGCAAAAGCAAAGAGTGGGAGGAAGAATGGCAGGTGAAAGTCGAAGGATTATGGCGCTCTTGGGCCGAAAGTTTTAATTGTGATGCCGGAAGAAGCCTTAATTTTCATGGCTTGACCACGCAAATATTCAAATCTTGTCTTATCAATGGAGAGGCTTTAGCCTTGGCCTTGTGGTTGCCGGACAGAGATTTTGCGACCACCTTGCAGTTGATAGAACCGGATAGATTATCTAATCCGCAGAATGGCTGTGACAGTAAAAATATGCGCGGTGGTGTTGAGATTGATAAATTTGGTGCACCGATTGCCTACCATATCCAAACCGATCATCCGGGAGATTATTGGAGTAAAACGCCAATCTGGCAGAGGATTCCTGCTTTTACGAGTTTTGGCCGCCGGCGCGTTTTACATGTTCATGATATTAACCGTATTGGGCAAACGCGAGGCAAACCAATTTTAGCCTCAATTATGCCCATGTTCAAAATGCTTGACCATTATGAGCGTTCAGAACTGCAAGCAGCGATTGTTAATGCCATGATTGCCGCTTTTATTGAAACTCCAATGGGCGGTGAAGAGCTAAATGAGTTGTTTGGCGGTTCAACAGATGATTACTTAAATGCTAAAAAGGATTGGCAAGTTAAGTTGGAGGGCGGTTCTATTATCCCGATATTTCCGGGAGATAAGGTTGCGCCATTCACTCCATCTCGTCCAAACTCGGCTTATGGGGCTTTTGTTGAAAATCTGCTTCGTCATATCGGTACCGGTTTGAACATTCCGTATGAGTTGCTTCTAAAAGACTTTTCCAAAACCAATTATTCTTCCGCGCGTTCAGCTTTGCTTGAGGCTTGGCGTTATTTTAACGGCAGAAGACAGTGGCTTGCTGACTACTGGGCAACACCGGTTTATGAACTATGGTTGGAAGAGGTAGTTAACAAAGGCTTGATAGATGCGCCCGATTTTTATCAAAATCGCTATGCTTACAGTCGTTGCAAGTGGATTGGTCCGGGGCGTGGTTGGGTCGATCCGGTAAAAGAAGCCCAAGCCTGCCAAATTCGTATGGAAATCGGCTTATCTACTCTGGAAGCTGAATGTGCAAGTCAAGGTTTGGATTGGGAAGAAGTTTTGGAACAACGCGCCCGAGAAAAGAATAAAATTAAGAAAATGGGCTTGGATGAAGTCCAAAGTAATGGAAAAACTGGAGGAAGATAAAGAAGTATCTGGTAAATAAAATATCCTTATCTGGTAATATCTGGTAATGATTTTTGGTGTATCTGGGAACAATTTCTTGACTTATCTGGTAATATCTGGTAAAATCTGGTAAAGTAAAGAGAGGTAATATGCCAAGAATAAAAGACATTACAATAACACCGGATATGTTGAATAAAATTGCTGAGATAGACCAATTTATGGGTTCTTGGCATGCGGGAGCATTAAATTTGACTCCGGCAGAGTTAAAGGTTATGAAACGGGTTGCCACAATAGAATCTGTTGGTTCTTCAAACAGAATAGAAGGCAACAAGATGACCGATGCCGAAATTGAAGAACTGTTTAGCAACATCAATAAAAAATCTTTTAGCTCACGAGATGAAGAGGAAGTTGCTGGCTATTCAGATTTAATTAATACCATATTTGAAAACTATGAGGATATTCCTTTAACTGAAAACTATATCAAGCAGTTACACCAAATACTCTTAAAATATTCCTCCAAAGATGAACGTCATCGCGGAGAATATAAAACCGATTCCAACAGAGTTGCAGCTTATGATGCATCAGGTAATGAAATCGGTACGATTTTTGAAACGGCTACGCCTTTTGATACGCCAAGGCTTATGCGAGAATTGATACAATGGACGAATGACACGTTTAAAGATCGTTTTTTACATCCGATTATTACCATTGGTGTGTTTATTGTACATTTTTTATCTATTCACCCGTTTACGGATGGAAATGGGCGAATGTCTCGTGCTTTAACAGTTTTGTTGATGCTTAAGAACAATTACGGCTATATGCCTTATGCCTCTATGGAATCAATTATTGAAGCCAGCAAAGATGCTTATTATAGAGCCTTAAGAGGAACACAAAAAACGATATGGAGTGACCAAGTGGATTATGAACCATGGCTATCATTTTTTGTGACTTCCCTACAAAAACAAAAAAGAGCATTAGAAGAAAAAGTTCAAAATTTGCAAAAAGCAAATACGGATAAGTTATCATCTACAGCACACGAAATTTTAGATTTGTTTGCTATAAAAACGGAATTAAGTATGCCGGAGATTATTCAAAAAACAGGTAAAAATGCTGAAACGATTAGAAAATCGGTTCAAAATCTTGTAAAAAAGGGATTTTTAACAAAGCTTGGAACAACCCGCGGAGTTTCTTATATTCTAAAAAAATGATATAAATTCTAAAATATTGCACATAAAGCCTCACATTGTTGAGGCTTTTTTCACATCAGAAAGGAAACACTATGAAACTACTCAACCAAACAATCTGGGCGATAACCCCGGAGATGTTACAAACCATGATGAGCTTAGCCAAGGAGAACAATAAACCACCAGAAGCCATTGCCCGAGAAATGGGAAAAGAAATGAAAGACAGCAACGCCGCCTCAGTTCGAGACGGCGTTTGTGTTATTAGGCTCTGCGGACCATTGTTTCGCTATGCCAACCTCTTAACCAAGGTTTGTGGTGCTACATCTTATGAGCTTTTTGCTCAAGATTTTAACAAAGCCCTAAAAGATCCAACTATCAAAGCGATTGTCTTAGATATTGATAGTCCGGGAGGTGAAGTCAACGGATGCTCGGAGGTCGCAGACATTATTTACAAGGCACGTGGTCAAAAACCGATAATCGCTTATGCTTCGGGCGCTTGTTGTTCAGGGGCTTATTGGATTGCCTCAAGTTGTGACCGGATTTTGGCTGCAGATACGGCGATTTTAGGTTCAATCGGTGTTGTTTCGATTTTTGAAAAAGATGATGAAGACAAAACCATTGAAATAGTGTCTTCGCAAAGTCCAAACAAAAGACCAAATATTCAAACCGAAGCAGGGCGCGCCAAAATACAAGCCCATGTAGATGCTTTGGCTGATGTTTTCATTACCAAAGTTGCACAAAACCGCAATATTTCGCCGGAAGATGTGGTGCAAAATTTTGGCGGTGGTGATGTCTTTATCGGTCAAGAAGCTGTCCGCAAAGGTCTGACAGACGGCTTGTCCTCTTTTGAGGAAATAATTTCAGACCTTAGCCATAAGGAGAAAACTTTAATGATTGAAAATCAAACTAACTTTTCGGCCACCGAGATTAAGCAGGCCGAAAGAGAGCGTATGAGCCAAGTCTTTGCCTCAGATACAACCAAGGGCAAAGAAGCAACAGCACAAATGTTACTCGCCAAAACAGATTTGGCAGCAGCTGATATTCTTATGATTTTGGATACAGTGCCGACAGCTAAGCCAACAACTGATTTTGCCGACGTAATGGCCAAGGTTAAAAATCCGGAAATTATGCCGGCAAACGATATGAGCGAAGAAACCCCCGATATGGTGGCCAAGAGAATTGCCGCCTATGCTAAAGGAGAATAAGATGACAGCTCAAGGATTTACAGATTTAGGTTCAACTTCGGCAGATAATCTTCTGGCCGGAGAATTTCCACGTGTTTCAAAGCTGGTCACCGTTACTGGCGGAAAATATGAACGCGGCACAATTTTGAGTAAGAGCGAGAGCAATTATACCATATGCAGTGCAGATCCCGAAGCTGTTTTGGCAGAAACCATAGATGCTTCATCTGAAGAAAAACAAGCGGTGGTTTATTTAACCGGTGAGTTTAATCTGGCAGCACTCAAAGCCGACGTAGATGTTTCTACTTTGGTAGAAGCTTTGCGCGCTAAATGTATTTTTGTAAAATCAAACCAAGCCTATTAAGATTAGGAGTTAAAATTATGGATATTTTTTCAACGCATGTGTTGGCCAAGGTGGTTGAAAACTTGCCGACACCGTCTTCTTTTTTGCTTGATACCTTCTTTCCAAACATTCAAACCTCGGAAAAAGAAGAAATCTTTTTTGATGTAACCGACAGCAAACCGCGGATTACACCTTTTGTATCACCGCTTTTGCCGGGAAAAGTCGTTAACGGAAATGGCTATCAGACAAAATCATTCAAACCGGCTTATGTCAAAGATAAACGCCGCTTTGATGCCAATATTCCTTTCAAACGCATAGCCGGAGAAACAATCGGCGGCAATTTGAGTAATGCTCAAAGATATGAAAGAGCTCTGGCGACAACCTTACAAGACCAGTTGGATAATTTAACGCGCCGCGAAGAAGTTATGGCCGCCGAAATTTTGCGTACCGGAAAAACCATTGTTTCGGGAGACGGATATCCGGCAACAACGGTAGATTTTGGAAGAGATGCTGCCTTAACCAAAGCCTTAGTCAGCGAAAATACTTGGTCTGGTGCCGGTTCTAAACCTCTTGATAATCTGGAAGACTGGGCCGCAGAGATTCAAAATAAAGCCGGCGTTGTGGCCAAAACAGTAGTTATGGATCCCGATGCTTGGAAAATCTTTCGTTCCAATGCCTCGGTTGAAAAATATTTGGACTATCGTCGTGGCACAACAAACAGTCTTAACAAGGATCCAATCGTACGAGGCAAAGAGAGTAAAGCTCGTTATGTCGGCTCAATCGGAGATTTTGACCTTTGGGTGTATAATGACAGCTATATTAATGATTCCGGCACTTTGACTAACCTTTTACCATCAAAAACCGTTATTTTAGGTTCAAAAGACGGATTGGAAGGAACGCGTTGTTATGGTGCAATTCATGATGAAAAAGCCAACTGGACGGCCAGTCGCTATTTCACTAAATCATGGATAGAAGAAGACCCAAGTGTGCGCTGGCTGTTGTTGCAATCGGCACCTTTGGTCGTGCCATATCGTCCAAATGCCGTTTTGTGTGCAACTATTGGTTAGGAGGAGGAAGTATGACTAAAATACGCGCTTTAATAACTCTGGTAGTTGGAAAAGGTCAAGAATTGCCACCGGGTGGGCTTTATGATTTGAGTGATGACGAGGCCAAGCGTTTAGCCTCGTTAAATTTTGCAGAAATCATAAGCAAAAATCAAAATCAGAATAATAATGCCAAAGCCAAAACAGGAGCAGACAATGCAAAACCCAATGAAAATGGCAGTGGACAGCCTGTTCAATCGTCTGGGACAACGGGCCAAGTATCAAAATAAAGATGTCTTAATTTTGGTTTTTGCGGCAGATGATGTGGGTGAAGTCGGATTTATGAATACGCTCTCGCCCACAACAATTATCAAAGTCAGAGTGGAAGATGCCCCCAATCTGGCTATGGGTGATAGTTTTGAGACTGAAAATGCTTGCTATCATTTGATTGCCGAACCTAAAAAAGAACAGCATTTATTGGTTTGGAGGGCGGAAGTATCATGCGATTAAATGCGGCTCTGCAAGGAAGTTTGTCAGAATATCTGCAACATGAATACCAACAAGGAGCCGAAGCTGTTACGATTGGTATTAAAACCGCTACTAACGGCTTAAAGATGTCCATGCGCGGACAAGTTCGTTCTGCAGGTTTGGGTTCAAGATTACCCGTTACACCACAAACAAAAGAAGATTTATCAATCAATGATGAAGGAGAAGTAGAATTACCGCAACAAGCCATAGAAATTGGCGTGGAGAATGTTTTTGGTGAAAAAATTTATGGTATTACCCAAAATCTGCAAGATACAATCAAACAAATTCAAGAAACTCATAAGGATGACAAAGATGAAACGCTGAAAAGAATGCAAGATGAGTTTCATTCGGTCGTAACAACAGAGTTAGTGAAAACAGCTAAAGAAAATTATGGGGCAGACTTATCAAAATCAACAATGAATGCGCTGGAACGAAAAATTAATGCCAGTTCAGATATTGCTGTTGTTAAATCTTTTGGGGATTATCAAATTAAACAAAAAACAACAGAGTTTGAAAGGCAAAAAGAATTAGAACAAGCGCAAAAATATAACAAACCTGAAATGGTAGAAGCCATAAATCAAAAATTTGACCAACAAAAACAGCAAAATAAACAAGAATTTGTTGAAAAAATGCAGTCCGTTGTGGAAGATGTTATTAAAGAAGCCGGCGAAACAATTGTTAAAGTTGTTGAAACAGATAAGAAGCAAAAACAAAAAAATGAAATAGAAAACTCTATCAGAGACCACCTAAGAGGTTTTTCAAGAACAATTCCATCATTTTTAATGGCTTATGGAAATGAAGAAACGTGTTTGGAAAATTTTGATAAAATTATCCCTGATGAGGTATTTAAAGAAGTAACCAGTATTACTCTGGATGAATTTAGATTTTTAAGAGATGGTGGAGATTATGTTGACTCTGAAACCGGAGATACAAAGCATTTTGACGGACATTTATTTGATCCGATTGTCTTTAATGATTCGGTTAAAGAGTTTCTTAATCTGAAACGAAAATTAGGAAATTACTTTGATGAAGCAAGCAAAGAAGACATTTTCGATTATATTCCACCCCAAAAGACCAACCAAATATACACCCCCAAGAAAGTAGTTGTAGAAATGGTCGATAGCTTATTGGCGGAAAATCCTGAATGTTTTGATTATCCTAATAAAACCTTTATCGACTTATATATGAAATCTGGTCTTTATATTACCGAAATTGTTAAAAGATTATACAGAAACGAGAAGATGAAACAAGCCTTTCCGAATGATAAAGAACGGTTACAACATATTTTTGCCAATCAGGTTTATGGTCTGGCTCCGACAGAAATTATATATCGCATAGCCATCGCCTATATCTTAGGCTTCAGTGACGAAATTAAGATAGAAAAGCATAATCTGAGACAATTTGATACGTTACCGGCAGTTCAATCCGGAAACCTAGAACTAAAGCTTGATGAGATATATGCACATAACTAAAGCAGAATTATAAATTTGCAGCTTTGATAAAATCTATTAATTTTTTTATCTGCTCTTTTAAATCTAAGCATTTCTCAAGATTGCTTATGTTATATTTGTCCTTTTGAATAATTTCTGAAGCAAAGGAAACTTTATCAAATGTATCAACATGTTTTCTTTCTTTGTATAAATCTGGAAATAAAGCGTATTGCTCAATTTCTGTTTCTTCTCCAAAATATGCGGAAATTGCTTCTTTTGGCAAATAGTTTTCTATTTCTTTGCCAGCGGTTATCCAATGATTATCAGGCATAGCTTCTGCAATTAGTTGAACTCTTTGTTTTAGAGTTCCATCACTTGACCTTTTATCACTATCCATAACAACATAAGAGTTTTTATTAACTTTAAGAAGATTGATTAAGCCATTATCATCGGCCGAATAATGCGCCAGCAAAGCACCTCCGTAAAAGACACATTGATAATCTAATCCTTCTTGTAAAGGAGAGCCAGTATTAAAAAGCTGTATCCATTTGTTAATATATATTCGGTCAGACGGTCCTTCTACCCATATGATACAATTGGATTGTAAAATATCGCTTGCTTTTATCCCTAGTTCATCTAGTAAATTTTTCTTATCATTCCAAGTATCTACTTTTTGCACAGTGGAATAATGTCCATCATTTGTCACTCTAAGTATTTGAGAATTTTTATCATTACCGAACAAATCTATTGCAACATTAGAGTGAGTTGTTAAGAATAATAACATATCTTTGTTTGCCATTATATAATCTTTTATATGAAATAAAAGTTTTCGTTCTAAGCTAGGGTGCATATTATTTTCTAGCTCTTCCAATGCATACACAAACTTATTTTCTTGGGTTAAAAAAGGAATGACATGTAAAAGTGTCAGCGCGGCAATAACAGTTTTAAGCCCTCTGCCACAGTCAGAAAGCTTCATTCCGCTTTTTTCCTTTTCTTCCAAATATATTTCATATGTGCCAACAGAATTAGTTTTAGTATAAATACGAGAGAATTGTATTTCAGGGGCTACTATTTTATTGATTAAATTCAAAAAATCGTATTCTATATATTCTTGCCAATGATTTTGATTTCCGCCTTCATCATTAAGCATGCGTGCAATTAAATCTGTGATATGGCTAGCATCTTTATCTATGAAGTCAAAAGATAATTTTTTATCAAAATTAATTTTTTCTTTTTTTTTATATCTCGTTCTGCTTGTAAATGCAAATAGCGATATCCATCAAAAGGGCTGACAACTTGTATTTTTTGTAACATTGATGATATAACATTTTCCGCTATAAAAGACACTTTAATATAGCTCAAATCAGTATCTATTTTTTTATTATCACCATATAAAGATAATGTATAGGGGTGATTAACCAAATACTTTCCGACTAAATCCCAGTCACTATATGATTTATTTCCGAGTAAAGTTCCTAAAGTATCTGAAGAAACATTATCAGCAAAAACCCGACTTAATTGTTCTTTAGTAAAGGTATTTCCAATTTGAATGTCTGGGATATATGAGGATTGAATTCCTTTTTTTATAAAATATTCTAATGCTTCCAGTAATTTTGATTTTCCGCTATTATTTTTTCCTATAACTATATTAAATTTTTTAATGGTATCAAAACCTTGATATTTTTCACCAAAACACTTATATTTTCTCACCTTAAAAGATATACTCATTTCTGCTTTTCCTTATAAAAAGCAATAACCTTTATTAAATATAGAAATTGCATTTTTTATTTATCTTCTGCACAGTTTAACTTCATTTTGTAATCTCCGATAATTACAAAATAGATAATCACACGAAAACATATTTAGCAAGGAAGAAAAAATGACTATAAATAATGTACTCTAAATAACACATAAAAATATTTACATTCTAAGATAGCGAGAATATATTAAATTCACTTTTTACCTGAAATAATTTTCAAAAGAAGGATTTCTCATGCCTGATAGCACCATTGACCGTATAAAAGAACAATTAACCTGCTATGAAGATTCTAATAATTTCCTACAATCACGACGTTTCCTTTTTGAATTTGCCGTAATTTGGAATATTTTTGAAAAGAAAAAAATGAGAAATCATGCTTCAATATTTGATGTATCTGATTTTGTAGAAAGATTACCAAGTATAGATAATATAAACATTAATGAAATATTTGAATATTTTAAAAATCGCTATACAAATAATCCAAACTACGCAAATTTATTTGAAGCTTTACGGTGGAGAGACAAAGAAAAAGATAAAAAAGATGAAACACATAGGATATTGTTAGATAAAGATTCAATCGATAAAGATAAAATTAAAGCTGTTTTATATATAATTTTCAGGTTAAGAAATAACTTGTTTCATGGAGAAAAGAGCATTTTAACTATTGATCAGCAAAGGGAAACTTTTAATTTGGTAAATTCTTTCTTACTCGATGTAATAGAAACACCAAATAGAAACTAATAAATCTATTATTTATAGTGATACAAAATAAGTGAGAAACCGATGAAACCAGCTAATATTCTATCTTTTTCAGAAATATCTGATCAAACATGTAGAAACAATTATGAAAAGTACCTTGGAATAAATATAAAAGATGAGGAATTTTTATGTTTGAAAAAGTTTTGTTCTCTTTTACAAGCTGAACATCCTTCCATTGAGGTATATAATAATTTTTATATTGGTTACAATATTCCCCAAATTTCAAAAGAATTTGATTTGCTTAGAATTGATGATAATTTGGTAATAGATATTGAGCTAAAGAAAACATCTACTCCAGAAAAAATAAAAAAACAACTTATACAAAACCAACATTACTTATCATATTTAAATCGCAATATTTTATTAGTAACTTTTGAAAAAGATACTGGTTCAATCTATACATTAGATAAAGACAACCAATTAATTACCATAGATATCAATGGACTAATCTCCGCTCTTGAAAGCCAAAATCATCTATATACAGGTGATTTAAATAAACTTTTTAATCCTTCCAATTATTTAGTTTCACCTTTTAATTCTACGGGAGCTTTTCTTGATGGAAAATACTTTTTAACTAATCAACAAGAAGAATTTAAAACAAGTGTAACTAATTCATTTAAATCTACTTCTCACAACATTATTGGAATAACCGGGAAAGCAGGAACAGGCAAAACATTATTACTATATGATTTAGCTAAACATTTTATAGAAGAAGGTAAACGTGTTAAGATTTTTCATGTCGGAAATTTAAACAAAGGTCACTATACTTTAATATCCCGCGGATGGGATATATCTCCAATCAAAGATGTTTACAATGTAATTATGAATGCAATAGATGCACAAAGGAAATCTAAATTTGATATTATAATTTTGGATGAAACTCAAAGGATTAACACTAATCAGCTGGATTTAATTCTTAACTTTGTGCGAGATAATCAGTTAAAATGCATTATTAGTTATGACCCAATTCAAACTCTTTCTTATATGGAAAAAAATAGTAAGGCCATACCTACTATAGAAGCAAGTTGCACAAATAAACTTGAATTGTCTGAAAAAATAAGAACTAATAAAAATTTAGCACAGTTTATCAGATCAGTTTTTGATTTGAATAAAAAATCACAAATCATTCCAGAAGATGTTTCTATCATTCATTTTCAAAATGAAAGCACTGCTAAAGCATATATTTCTACAAAAAATGATTTTAGACTTATTAATTATACGCCGTCTCGGTATTATCAAGATCACTTAGATGATTTCCAATTACTTAGAGTATACGAAGGAACATCTCATAGTGTTATTGGACAAGAATTTGATAATGTTATTGTTATAATAGACAATTTTTTTTGTTATGATGGAGCTAAGCAATTAAAAAGCATAGGAAGGCCGGGAAATCCCTATGATCAAGTTAAAATGTTATTCCAAGCTATGACACGTGTTAAAAGAAAACTTGAAATAGTTATCATTAATAATCAGCCTGTTTTTGGAGAAATATTAAAACTTCTTTCATAAAAACAATGATAAAAAGGATATTATAATGAGTAGTATACAATACCCGGTTACCAAATATGAGCAACAAGGGGAGTTTCCCGCAACTTTAGGCTAACAGCATCACCACTATAAAAAAGCCTCCGTAAAGGAGGTTTTTTTATAGTGGTAAAGAGCCCGAGAGAGATTTGAACTCGTGGGGACGAGTTCGACTACAAGCGAAAGGCGGGCGTAAGAACGCCGGTCGGCCATAGCCGATGAGCGCCGTGGAACAAGCATTGCGAAGCAATGTCGCGGACAATCTCGTTGGGAGCACCACTACAAGCGGCAGGTATAAAAGCTGCCGTTTTTCTTTTGTAAGTTAAGTGCTTAACAGAGTTTGATATTACAGATTTCAAAATTGAATTTTTGGAAATTTGGATTAATTGTCAATTTAATTTTCTTGATTTTTACTTTGGAGTATTTATACTTGCAATAAAGTTATATAATTATGTTTAACAATTAAAATATTTCTAAGTATGGACAAGTTTTCAGACGTTTTAAATTTGATTTGGGATTTTGTTAATCATCCGATTTGGTTTCCTGCTGCTCTGGCTGTCGTTGGCATTATCTTTTTTGTTGTCATGTTTATTAAAGCTAATCGCATTGTTGACAGGCATCGTGCAGAGGTTCAACAAAAAATTGTCAATGAGGCTTATGGTGACAGTGTTTCCCGTAGATATGGCACTCAACAGCCAACCGAGAAATCAGGTAATAAAAAAATTGTCTCGTAAACCGTCGGTTAAGCGTCATCAATGTAAACGGCAGTCAGAACTGCCGTTTTTTTTATAAAGTAGTCGGTTAAGAAAATTAAAGCAGTTTTTTAGCGCCTCAATATCGACGCAAAACTATTTTTCTGTTAACCTTTGATACAAACATGTTAAATCAGAACCGTGAATTGAGAGGTTTGCCGATCAAAAAATGTGACATTTCAAAAGGAACTGATAACTATTTAAATAAGCTTGAAAAACATATTTGTTCAGCAGTATGCTTATTTCATAAATATTGACCAACAATCTTTCTTTTAGGCAAAATGATAATTTTGATTTCCGGGGCGTCCCATACAGGCAAAACCTTATTAGCCCAAAAGCTGTTAGAAAAATATAAATATCCTGTCTTATCAATAGATTTGCTAAAAATGGGATTGATACGCAGCAACAATACGTCATTAACTCCGGAAGATGATGAAAAGTTAGAAAAATATTTATGGCCGATTGTCAGAGAAATGATAAAAACCGCCATAGAAAACAAACAAAATCTTATTGTTGAAGGCGCCTATATTCCTTTTGATTGGAAAAAAGGTTTTGATGTGCCGTATTTGCGACATATTTTGTTTTATTGTTTGGTTATGACGCGAAACTATATACGAAATCATTTCGCGGATATAAAAAAATATGCCGATATTATTGAAAAACGTTTTGATGATACATGGTTTACAAAAGAAACGGCATTGAAAGAAAATATAAAAAACTTAGAATTATGTAAGCAAAATAATTGTTGTTACATCCTGATTGATGATCGTTATGATGTTGATATAGAAATAAACAGGCCTGAAACATTTTCCGTTGTTCCGTAAACCGGCAGATTTGATAAAATGAGTAAAGAGCAGGCATGGCCTGAACTCAATCGAACCGGACTGATATTTAACATATTTGTTAACGGTTTGCCGTAATGTTTGGCAAATGTTTTTTGAGATAATCGGCAAGGGTCGTTGAAAAAAGGATGAGGCGTCTGAAAAAGCCAAAGAAATGTTGCAAAAATGAGAGGGGACGCAATAATCGATTCCTGTCAGCGGGGAATATATTTACGTATCATATCGAAAAGCCTTCGCTTCCGGTTTTTGGAGGCAGTCGTTTGGTTGTTTTTATATAAAAGAGTATCCTCGGTTACAGGATGACGTTTGTTTTTCAGGGAGCCGTGCTTTTTTTCGGAACGAAAAATCTTTCCTGCCAGGCGCCTTCAAGTTTGAGCAGTTTTATCTTTTTGTCGATTCCTCCTGCATAACCCGTCAAATTTCCGGAACTGCCGACAACTCTGTGACAGGGAACAATAATTGATATTTCGTTGTGTCCGACGGCGCTGCCGACCGCCTGAGCCGACATTTGTGCGAGCCCTCTTTGCAGAGCTATGATTCGGGCGATTTCTCCGTAAGTCATCGTTTTCCCGTAGGGGATGGAATATAAAATTTTCCAAACTTCGTTTTGGAAAGGGCTTCCCGTAAAATGAAGCGGCAATTTAAAGTTTGGTTCTTTCCCGGAAAAATAAATGTCTAACCAGTGTTTTGTATCTCTGAAAACGGGCAAATCTTTCTCTTTGTGTTCCCTGTCTAAATACAGCGCAAAATATTTTTGCCCCATGAACCACAAGCCGGTCAATCCCGTGTCGTCGGCCGCCATCAACATTTCCCCGAGAGGAGATGAATATTTGTTTGTATATTGCATTGCCTGTATCTTTCCGTGAAATTCCTGCATATGTATTTTACAGGAGCGGTGTTTGTTTGCAAGCAATTATTTCGGTTTGTTTCCGAGTGCCGTATTTTAATTCTGAAAGGAAAGGTTAAACGCTTTGGTTTTTGACGTTTCGTCCGTTTGAGGTGCTTTGTTTTTACGGTATTGCGGCCGGTGTATAAACTGAATGCTTTTATTGTTTTGATTGATCTGTTAACATAAGAAGAATTGTTCTTTTTGGCTTTGTTGAGTCCTATGGATAAAATCAATATTTTTCTTTATTTTTTAATTTTCTGTTAATATTAACTGGAAATTTTCTTTGCTTTTTATTCTGTTTCGTTTTAAAATTGCTAAAAATAAATATTGCAACTCATAAGATAGTGAGCAATTTATGACAGAAGAAAATTCAAATCCCCAAATGATAGACACGGGCTTGGCCTGTTTCGCGATTATGGCGAATTTCTTTGAAAAACCGATTTCCATTGACCAAATCAGGCATAAATATGACCGGCAGAATTCGCATTTTGAAGAATATGAACTGCTGCAATTGGCAAAAGAATTTTCTTTCAAAGCCCGCTTTGTCGAGACCAAGTGGGAGCGTTTAAACAAGACGGCTCTGCCGGCAATCGCTCAGAGTAAAGACGGTGCTTATTTTATTCTCGGTAGGGTGGCGGATGACAAGGCTTTAATCCAGGATCCGGCCAAAGGCAACCACCCCGAGGTTTTGAACAAAGAAGAATTTATGTGTAGATGGAACGGCAGGCTCTTAATGATGACCTGCCGTGAGTTTATCAACGGTAAAAACCGCAAGTTTGACATTTCATGGTTTATTCCCGCGGTAGTCAAATATCGCAGGCTGTTCGGCGAGGTTATTCTGGCCTCATTCTTTTTACAGCTTTTTGCATTGGTATCACCGCTTTTATTCCAAGTGGTGATTGACAAGGTACTGGTTAACCGAGGTCTTTCAAGTCTTGATGTACTTATGGTGGCTTTAATCTGTATCGGTATTTTTGAAACTTTGCTTGGCGGGTTGCGTACTTATACCTTCTCGCACACCACCACTCGTGTTGATGTGGAGTTAGGCGCGAGTTTGTTTAAGCATCTTATTCGGCTGCCGCTGTCTTATTTCGGTGTGCGGCGGGTCGGCGACACGGTGGCGCGGGTGCATGAGTTGGAGAATATCCGCAATTTTCTGACCGGTTCGACCTTAACCCTGATTATCGATTTCTTTTTTACCATTATCTTTTTTACGGTAATGTTCTTTTATTCCAAGACCTTGACGCTGCTGGTTTTACTCTCCATTCCTTTTTATGTTTTGCTGTCCTTGTTTTTTACCCCGATTTTGCGCTCGCGGATTGATGAGCGGTTTCGCCGCGGGGCAGAAAACCAGTGTTTTCTGGTGGAAGCGGTTTCGGGCGTGGAAACGGTTAAGTCGCTGGCAGTCGAGCCGCAGATGCAGCGTCGTTGGGAGCAGCAGCTGGCGGCTTATGTCGGGTCTTCTTTCAGAGCATCGCATATCAATAACATTGCCGGACAGTTGGTGCAGTTAGTGCAAAAAATCACAATGGCTCTAACTTTGTGGATTGGCGCTTCTCTCGTCATGAAAGGGGAGCTGTCGGTCGGGCAGCTGATTGCCTTTAATATGCTTTCCGGTCGCGTAACGCAGCCGATTTTGCGCTTGGCGCAGTTGTGGCAGAATTTCCAGCAGGCTAAAATCTCTATTGAAAAGCTGTCTGACATTCTTAATAATCCGGCCGAAAATACCGAAACCCTGTCCAAAGGCTCGATGCCGGAGATTAAAGGCGACGTGGAATTTAAGGACATTACTTTCCGCTATGTGCCGAACGGACCGGAGATTTTGAAAAAGATGAACTTTAAAGTCAGGGCCGGGCAGAAAATCGGCTTTGTCGGACCGAGCGGCTCGGGCAAATCGACCGTTACCAAGCTGATTCAGCGTCTGTATATTCCGGAAAGCGGTAAAGTGCTGATTGACGGGATTGACATTTCCACCGTCGATACGGCATGGTTAAGGAGGCAAATCGGCGTCGTTTTGCAGGAGAACTACTTATTTAACAAGAGTGTGCGGGAAAATATCGCTTTAACCAATCCGGCGATTTCGATGGACAGGATTATTGCCGCCGCCAGACTGGCCGGTGCGCACGATTTTATTACCGAACTCCCCCACGGTTATGACACGATTATTGAGGAACGCGGCTCATCGTTATCCGGCGGACAGCGGCAGCGGATTGCGATTGCTCGCGCTTTGGTCAACAATCCGCGGATTTTGATTTTTGACGAGGCGACCTCGGCGCTTGATTATGAATCCGAGCGGATTATTCAGCAGAATATGGCTTCCATCTGTAAAGGGCGCACGGTGTTTATGATTGCGCACCGCTTATCTACCGTGCGGGACTGCGACCGGATTATCACCATTGAAAAGGGCGAAATTACCGAAACCGGCACCCATCAAGAGCTTTTAAAACGCGGCGGTCGTTATGCTTATCTGTGGAACAGCCAGACCGCGCCGATTGTGCCCGCCAACGAGGAGGTTGCGGCATGATGGAACAGCTTAAAAGATATTGGGAAATTGCCAAGCTGGCTCTGCTGCAGGAAAAAGCCGCCAAAGACAGCAAAATCAAAGGCATGAACGAGCATGAAAAAGAGTTTCTGCCGGCAGTCTTGGAAGTTACCGAAATGCCGCCGTCGCACGCCGCGCGGTTGTTGACATACGTCATCATACTGATGTTCACAACGCTGATTTTATGGTCAATCCTGGGCAAAATCGACATTATTGCCACTTCGGCCGGAAAGCTGATGCCGGCCTCAAACATCAAAACCATCCAGACCCTGACCGACAGCGAGATTGAAGAAATCTATGTTCAGGAAGGGCAATATGTCAAAGAGGGGCAAGACCTGATTAAATTTAACCAGACCGAGGTTCTGGCTAACATCAGCCGGGTGGAAAATGAAATGGAAGCCTTGGAAATTTCCGTTGCCCGTTTACAGGCGCTGCTGACAGACAATCCGGAAGAAAATTTTACTTATAATAAAGAAATTGACGAATACTTAATTAAAATGCATACGGATCTGCTTAAAAGCCAGCTGACTGAGAAAGCGGCCAAGATTGAAGTTCTGAACGGGCAGATTACCAAGGCCGAGAAAGAAAAAGACACTATTCAGGCTGACCTGACCCGGATTGAAAAACTGCTGCCGAGTGTTGAAGAACGGATTGAGAAAAAACGGATTTTGGTCGATAAGAAACTTTTGGCGCGGCTGACTTTTCTGGAACAGGAAGAAGAACTGATCAATTTGCAGGAGCAGCGCAACGTACAGGCCAAGAAAATGGCCGAAACCGAGGCGAATATTGAATCGCTCAAAAAAGAACAGCGGCAATATCTGGCGGAATTTGACAAGAATATTATGCAGGAACTGACCGAAAGCCGCGAGAAATTGGCGTCTTATCAGCAAGAACTGATTAAATATCAGGAAGCATTAAAGCGGACGGTGGTTAAAGCGCCGCTTTCGGGGTATGTCCAGCAGCTGGTTTATCACACCAAAGGCGGTGTGGTCGAAACCGCCAAGCCGATTATGAACCTTGTGCCGGAAGATTATAAACTGGAGGCGGAAGTGCAGATTTTGAACAAAGACATCGGCTTTGTGCGGCCGGAACAGGACGTGGAAATCAAAATCGACAGCTTTCCGTTTACCAAATACGGCACCATCAAAGGCAAAGTCCGCAACATCTCCGGCGATGCGATACAAGACGAAAAGCTCGGGCTGGTGTTTAACGCCCGGCTGACTTTGCTTGACAACAAAATCAAAGCAGACGGGCAAATAATTCAACTAAAGCCCGGTATGAGCGTAACCGCCGAAATCAAAACCGGCAAACGCCGTGTGATTGAATATCTGCTCTCCCCGGTGATGAAATATCTTGATGAGAGTATGCGGGAGAGGTGAGGGCGGTCGTCGGAACAGGGAAAAGCCAAGCCGCATTCCCGGCCGCAAATGCGGAGAGGAATGCGGCTTGTTGACGGATATTGTTTCAGTAATGAACGTAATATCCGTGTCCGCCGTGCGTATAAACGGCGGCACTGTCTGTTGCGCCGTGGTGGCGGACATATGCCGTGTGCCGGTTTCTTTCTATATGGCAGCAGCCGGCGGCAAGCATGGTCAACAGACAGATCAGGACGGCTTTTTTCAGCATTTTCGTTCTCCTTTGGCAGCAGATTTTGCTTCTCATAACTTTAATACGCCTTTAAACGGCGTTTTTAAAGTCTTTTTCCGGCAAACCGCAGGCCAAATTACCGATATAATCGTCGGTGACAGACAGACTGCCGTTTTCGTCGGTCCGGGAAGATGTTTCCGGGGCAAAAGCGTTCATTGCCTGAACCAGCTGCCGGGCTTCGGCAATACCGATGCTGCTGCCGTCGGCAAAAAGCAATTCTTCGATTTTTCCGCTGCCGTTATGGTTTTTAATCAAAAGACCTTGTCCTTCGTCACCGTTGACGACAATCTTCAGACCGTTGTTTCCCTCGGTAAACGACAGGTTGTCAAGGGTGATGCCTTCGCCGAACGCAATTTTGTCATTCCCCTGTTTGTCGTAAACGGTATCGAATCCGCCGCCGAGTTTGTAAACGTAAATGTCGTCGCCTTCGCCGCCTTCCAGCCGGTCGTTGCCCAAACCGCCGTCGATTATGTCGTTGCCCGAGCCGGCTTTGATTTCGTCATTGCCGTCGCCGGCAAAGATAACGTCGTCAAAATCAGTGGCTTTGAAGCTTTCGTCGCCGTTGGTCTGGGTCAGCGTCAATCCGTTTTCCGCCAGATTGAAACTGCTTCCGTCGGCAAATACCAGTGTTTCGTTCCGGTATCGACTGTTGGCAAAATAATTTTCGATGACAACGCCCTGCGAACGGTCTCCGTTTAGGAAAATGTGCAGATTGTCGTTCTCGTTCATAAAGGTCAGATCGTCAAAAGCAATATTTTCGCCGAAGACGATTTTGTTGTTTGTGCCGTCGGGATCGCTGATACGATCCAGTCCGTCTCCTCTGTTCCAGACGTAAACGTCGTCGCCTTTGCCGCCGTAAAGGACGTCGTTTCCTCTGCCGCCGATGATGATGTCGCTGCCGTCCTCACCGTTGATCCGATCACTGTCGCTGCTGCCGTAAATGACGTCGTCGTTGTCGGTTCCCTCAATTCCTGTGTTGGGGAAAAACTGTTCCAGCACAAAGCCGCCGGCACAGAGGTCTTTGACCGTTCCGTCGGCAAATTCCAGAAAGCGGACGGTTTCCCGCTCACGATCATATTGGTAAAAGAAGTTTTCGATTTTGACGCCTTCGTCTTTTTCGCTTCCGACATAAATGTACAGATAATTGTTGTTGCGGGCAAAATGCAGATCGTCAGAGGCTATGCCTTCGCCGAAACGAAGGGTGTCGGTGCCTTTGCCCGGTTTGATGACGTCCGATCCGTCGCCTTTGTTCCAGATGTAAACGTCATCGCCGTTGCCGCCGTCAAGTGTGTCGTTTCCTCTGCCGCCGGTGAGGAGGTCGTTACCGTCGTTTCCTCTGAGCGTATCATGCCCGCTGCCGCCGATGAGCGTGTCGTTGCCGGCGGTGCCGTCAATGTTTTGCGGAATGCCCTCGCTGCCGAAAACAAGTTCGTCGCGGTCAAGCGTCCGGCTGCTGCCGTCGGCAAACTCAAGTATGTAACTTTGACCGCTGCCATAAAAGAAATCATTGAGTTTCATCCCCTGAGAGGTGCTGCCGCCGACAAAAATCAGCAGGCTGTCGCCGTCTTGTTGCCAGCTCAGGTCGTCATAAACGATGCCCGCGCCGAAACGGATGATGTTTTCGCCGTAATCGACGATGGTGTCAAACCCGTCGCCTTTGTTCCAGATGTAAACGTCCCGGCCGTCGCCGCCGTCAAGGTTGTCGTTTCCCTTGCCGCCGCAGAGAATGTCGTCGCCGTTTTGTCCGTGCAGGGAGTCGTCGCCGCCGTTGCCGTACAGAACGTCGTCAAACTGTGTGCCGGATTCGTTGTCGTCTTTGTCCGACTGGCTTAAAAACAGGCCGTCTTCGTCGGGAGAATAAACCGTTCCGTCGGCAAATTCGAGTTTGTATTTGGAAACAAAGTCAACCAGTTCAAGACCTTGGGTCCGGTCGCCGTCGACAAAGATGCTGAGATTGTTGTTGTCCCTTTCGAAAACCAGCTGCTCGAAGGTGATGCCCGCGCCGAAACGGACGGTGTTCACTCCCGCATTGTAATCGATAACGGTGTCAAAACCGTCGCCTTTGTTCCAGACGATGATGTCGTTTCCTTCCTCGCCCCACAGCTCGTCGTCGCCCTTGCCGCCGATCAGAGTGTCGTCGCCGTCTTTGCCGTAAATAACGTCGTTTCCGCTGCCGCCGTAAATAACGTCGTCATGATTGGTGCCGCTGCACGAGCCGGATTTGTCGGACTGCGTAAGCGTCAGTCCGCTTTCGGCCAGGTTGACATTGGTGCCGTCGGCAAATTCCAGCGTATAGTGGATCCCCTGATCTCTGTAATAAAAGTTGATCAGCCGCATCCCCTGAGTGCGGTCGCCGTTGACATAAATGTCCAGATTGTCGCCGTTTTGCCGGAAAATGAGGTCGTCAAAACTTATGTCTTTGCCGAAGCGGATGAAGTTGCTGCCGAGTTCGTCGTGCAGTTCGTCAAACCCGTCGCCTTTGTTCCAGATGTAAATGTCGTCGCCGGCGGTTCCAAGAAAAGGTTCGTCGCCGTAAAGAATGTCATCGCCTTTGCCGCCGATGATGATGTCGCTGCCGTCGTTGGCATGGATGGTATCGCTGCCGCCGTTGCCGTAGATGACGTCGTCAAAATCGGTTCCTTCGACCTGTTCGGCCGTATTTTTCTGGGTGAGCGTCAGTCCGCTCTCGGCCAGGTTGAAACTGCTGCCGTCGGCAAACTCCAGTTTCTCGACCATGTATTGTTCCTTCTGGCTGCCGAAAAAATCTCTGATTTTCACGCCTTGCGTGTCGTCTCCGTCAACGGTAATCAGAAGATAGCCGTTTTCATAGGCAAACGTCAGATCGTCAAAGGCAATGCCTTCGCCGAAACGGATGGTGTCGCTGCCGGCATCTTCCCATATCTCGTCCAGTCCGTCGCCTCTGTTCCAGACGTAAACGTCGTCGCCTTCGCCGCCGTGCAAAGTATCATTCCCCCTGCCGCCGATGATGGTATCGTTTCCGTGCCCGGCATTCACGCGATCGTCGCCGCCGCCGGCATGGATAATGTCGTCAAACCCGCCGGCCGTGATTTCTTCCTTTTCGTCCGTCTGCCACAGTTCAAACCCTTTGTCCGAAAGGCGCATTTCGCTGCCGTCGGCAAATTTCAGCGTTTTGCTGATTTGTGACGTTCCGTAGAAAAAATCGCGGATGATAATACCCTGTTTGTCGCTGCCTCCGACCATGATCTGCAAATCATGATCATTGATACAGCGGAATTTGATTTCGTTGGCATAAACTCCTTCACCGAAAATAATGGTGTCGTTGTTCTCTCCGTCGTTGACGGTGTCCAGCCCGTCGCCCGGACTCCAGAAATAAGTGTCGTTGCCGGCTCCGCCGGAGAGGAAATCGTCGCCGCGGCCGCCTTCTATCCAGTCGTTGCCGTCGTTGCCGAAAAGAGAGTCGTCTCCGTCATAGCCGAGCAGAATGTCGTCGCCGTCGGTTCCCGAAAGACTGTTGTCCTGCTCATTGCCGTCGATCGTTTCGCCGCCGCCTTCGCCCGGCACGCTGTTCCAATGTTCGGAAACATAGTCGTAGTCCCAGACGGTGCCGTCGGCAAACTCGATCCGGTCAACCACCGTGCTGGTTGTTCCCTGCCGGTCAAAATAGCTCAGAATGCGAACCGAATCTTCTTCGCTGCCGTCATCGTAGCTGACCGTGATGATGAGGTCAAATCCCTGCCGTTTCAATTCAACATTTTGCGTCAAAATCTCTTCGCCGAAACGAATAACGTCCGGCGCCGTTCCGTCCGCGTCGGCATCAATGTTGTCAAGCGTATCATGGCCGAAGCCCTTGTTGAAAAGATAGAGGTCGGCGCCGTTGCCTCCGGCCAGATAATCGTTGCCCGTGCCGCCGTTTAAAACATCATCGCCGTCGCCTCCGATAAGATAATCGTTGCCGCTTTCGCCCTGCAAAACGTCGTTGCCGTCCTCGCCGTAAAGGTAGTCGTCGCCTTCGCCGCCCAGCATGGTGTCGTTGCCGCCGCCGGCATAGATTTTGTCATTGCCGCCGCGGCCGTTCATGTTTTCTTCCGCATCGGTGCCGTAGATGGTGTCGTTGCCGTTGCTGCCGTCGACGTTATAACCGAAATATTTGCCGAGGTCTTCCGCAAAACCTTCTTCATACAAAGTTTCCGATGCCTGTTTGAAGGCGGTGACAATTTGTTCGAAATTGTCAAAATAACGCAGCGCCGCCGACAACTCGCCGATCACCAGCCGGCATTGCCCGGCGTCTTCCCGGTACAGATCAGCCAGCAGCGAAACGGCCTGTTTGGCGTCTGCCGACCAAACGCCGCTTTCCGTGTCATACACCAGCAAAATGCCGTTGACATATTTTTTGTAGTTTCCTTCCAGCAGCAGACAGGCTTTCACATAATCCTGCAACAGGTCAAACGCCTGCAAAATGTAAGGCGCCGCGTGTCCGTGCGGATTGGGATCGCGTTCGCCGCTGCACCAGGTACCGAGAAATTCCCGCCCCAAAAATTCTTCCAGCGCTTCCAGCTTGCGGCTGTCTCCGAGCACGTTGCCGTAATAGCGGCTCGGGTTGCGTCCTTCCGGATCCATGTCGTAGACGCCGGCCCAGTGGTAAATGATTTCCGGCAGCAGTGCGTTGCGGGCGTCAATGTCCGTTTCCGCCTGGAACTGTTCCACCAGCCGTTGCAGTTCGCCGCTTTTATCGAGAGCCATTGCTGTGTGTAGGTCATAAACATTTCCGGTACCGCTGACGTTCGGAAGCGCCTTAATGTCGTCTGTTATTTCGACGGATATGTCATTAACGGTATCTTCCGGGTTAGTGTCAAACCAAACGTCGGTTATGGTTCCGGTTGTTCCGTCGGTTTTGATGAATGTTCCGGTTTGTTTGTGTGCGTTTCCGTTTTCGTCGACGTTTTCCTGGTTGTCATAATCCAGGTTGATTCCGGCGATGCCGGCCTGTTCCAGCGTCAGCAGTTCTCCTTCGTCAACGATGCCGTTTCCATTAGCATCTTTCCAAATTTTGACTTCGTTCCAAGCTTTGTCGTT
>ULML01045177.1_pt1 | contig 38477 bp, 56 predicted proteins | sample 1951651 | NCBI WGS metagenome assembly ULML01 (sample SAMEA4835549, study PRJEB28245) | human gut metagenome | biome: gut microbiome; material: fecal sample | place: Denmark | collected 2008
TTCCATATCCCATGGAGCTACCTTATTTAGTATTTGTAGTAGCTCCTCACCACTTATAGAGTCTCTATGTTTGAGTGTATGAAGTATTTCATCCTTAAGGTTTCTAATATAGAAGTCTCTCATATGTATGTTAGCATATAATTCCTTTATATAATCCCTCATATACTCTGCTAATTCATAGTCATTAGTCTTTAATAATTCTAGAGCTCTCTGGTCTACATTATCATAATCACCTGGTATCTGTTCTAGTTTCATTGAAGTTTCTCTAAGTTCTTTACTATTGTGAATAGCTCATCTGGTTCGAATGATGTGATATCATTAATAACATCAACCATATACTCTTTAACTTCATCTAGAGTCATTATTTTAAATTCGTCCTTAGATAGGCCTTTAGTTTTAATGAATTTACTAAATATGTCTACAATCTGGGCTAAGTTGTGCTTATCTTGTAAATAGAACTCACCCTTCTCTGGATGAGATGCTAATTTAAATATATCTGCATTGTCTGTAATTACTTGTTCATATTCCTCATCACTAAGAAGATTCATTAACGCTACAGCTTTATCATATAGCAATTTAACTTCCTTCTCTTCATACTGCTTATTAATTCTATCAATATGTCTCATTATTAGCGAATGTTATTATAAATGCAAGATAGTTGCATTAAATATTCAATACCAGCTCCATTAGCTAGTCCGTCTTGCAATTTATTTAATAATTCTAATTTTACATCTGTTGTTTTATTGTCTAACTTCACCCAGTTAGTTGCCTTTGATTCATTACATCCTAAATCAGTATTTACTGGACATTCTGACAAACTAGTCTTTAATATTTTTACTTCATCTACTTCTTTACTTGTTAAGTCTTTAACTTCTTTAGCCATTGTTATAAATTTTAATTGTTATTAAATTCTGCGATTTAAGTTCGCAAATATATTACTATTTAATTTGACAATACAAAATTAGTTATATATTTCAATATTACCAAATGGTAATATAATTATTAATATATATTATATATTGCCAACTCAAATTCACAGTTAATATTAAGTATATTGCCAACTCGGAACTTCATGACGCGCTGTGGCAATCTGCGCCCCTTCGGGGCTTGCTTGCAATTAGTAAGATGAATAGAAATTAATATATATTGCCAACTCACAAGTACGGGTGCTCAAAATCACACCCCCTCCCACTCCCGGGGTAGGTTATCATATTATATATTGCCAACTCGAATCGTATGCCCAAAATTATAATTTCACAATCCGGTGTAAGACCCCCACCCTTCTGTAGTGTTACCCTTCACACCCCTCACCCATGTTTGGAGAAAATCAAAAGATTTATATCATTTGGTTTTGCTTTATAATATTCATTTTAAAATTATTAGAGTTATGTTTACTTATCTTTCAAACGGTTATGTTTTAGTTAATGCTACGCGTTGTATAATCACACGTGAAGAATGTGAAGAAATTAAAGCAAATCTAATTTAAAAGCTAATCAGAACGGACAAATAAGTCCGTTCTATATTGTTTCACTAATAAATTATTAAACTATGAATTTAGCAGAATTACAAGAAGTTAACAAGAAGTTACCGAAAGCAAGCAAAAACGAAATTGCAGCGGCTTTAAACCGTTTAGGTGTGAATCCTGATTCTATCAAGGTAGGCGACAAATTGAAGTTTCCCGCTGAAATTAACGAATTTAACGGAACAATCACAAAGGGAGTTGTAAACGGCAATACATTTTTTCAAATTGCCGTAGAGGTCAATGGAGTGGCAAGAAACGTATCTATAAACTCTTTGTTCCGGTCTTTCAACGACCGTGAAAACAACAAGCGTATTACACCGGTTGATATTCTTCCAGAGGCGGACAAAGACAAATGTATTTTCAATATGTTTGAAAGTAAGACAATAATAGAATGTCTTACAGATTTACAGGGCACAGAGGTAACTGCAAAGGCGATAGAATCATTTGAGAGCGTAACTAGAGACGGCTCACAAATGAACGTTAATGTTATTGCGTATTGCAAGGAATAACAAAGTACTTCTTATTGAAAGGCACATTTAGAAAGTCTATTTGTGTCTTTCTTTTTATCATGCTTATTCAGATGTATTCATTAGTATGTAGTTAGCCGAATAGTGAAATGAAAGCGAAGAAATCAAAATTAAGAACTGTATTTGGACGTAATCGGAACGATGCAATTCATGCAAATAATGGTATAATGTATAAACTGACAAATCCTCTGTTTGAGGAAGCAGTAGGCTATTATTTGCTTGAACAAATCTCCACTTGGAGTGGGACGAGATATAAAGTACTAAAGTACGTAGTTCAGACCGTTTGAATGTGTAAAATGAATATTATTAAGAGTATGTAGGTCTGTGATAGATATACATGCTCACCTTTTATTTGAGTTGACAATAATAATATATATTTATGGACTACATCGAAGACGATTTCACAGATGCTCTAATTGATGCAATTTGTGGACAACAATGGAAGTAACAAAATACGTTATAACTAACAATTTCTCTGTATTATACAATACTAGGGAGGAAGCAAAGTTGGAAACAGCATTTGCAACAGAAGTAGCATTTGCAAGAGGTGCTTTTAAGAGTCTGTACACAGTAGCACCTTTCATAGTAAAATAACAATTAAAACCTCATGGTGTACAGGTTAACCATGCGCACATTTATGGTATTCGAATACATTCATCCAAGCGGAATTAAACTACGTCCGGCTAGACCTTTAACTAACAGCATATTATACATTTACAATCCAATCGGCAATGAGTGGATGCATTTGTGTAAAGAGGACATACATGGACATTTAGAGCTGTTAACACACTTCAGTAATGGCGCTACTATGTATCAAGTGATTGAAGGTCTTAAGAAGGTAGTAGAGTATTGGGGAGATGACTATCTCGTAGGTCGCAGAGACTTTTACAAAGAGATTATAGACATCTATTCCTCGCACCGATAACATCACAGGGTTTAGCTCTTCTAAGTAGTTGCAAATGCTTAGAATCCTTTACATGCAAAATGGACATAATGCGTGTATTGCCCAAATTAAGACGTTCCTGTTTCACGCGTTAAAGCAGGAGTCCATTATGATTGTTTTAATTACATTAATCTTTAAGTTTTAAACAGCGTCCCACATTGTTTGTGGGTTTTGGTATGGCTCCTCTGCCAAGTAATGCGTACAAAGAGCCACTAATCAAAAACCTCACACTGAATAGGTAAAGTGTACATAATACGATGATTGTCATAGAGTTGACAATAGATATACCACAGCTATAGGAATGAGCGTGTGGCACAGGAAGGTGGATTCCTTTACTTGTAATAATATTTTTGTTCGTTTTATTACAGCATATCCTCCCGTGACGGGAGTGGCATCATGACTAAGCCTTTACGTGGCGATGCTATAAGTAAGTCAATAGACTGAAACTAATTAGTTCTTTATTAACGTTTCACTAAAACCTCGTGAGTGTATAGGTAACTCATTAGATTAATTATGAAGACATTAAAATCATCTCTCAAGTTCAGTGTAGTAGAAATCACACCGAAAGATGCAGAAGTACTATTGTCAAAGTATTTGCACAATCGGCCTATTTCTAGAGACAATATCAACAAGTATGCTATTCAAATGTCTGAAGGTAAATGGCATTTGAACGGTGAGGCAATCATTATAAATGATAAAGGTCTTACTGATAACGGCTATCATCGTCTAGCAGCGTGCATACAGGCAGGTGTTCCATTTCAAACTGTGCTCATAGAAGGTGTTAAACATGAAACTTGGACTACCATAGATACTGGTAAAACAAGAAGTGCAGGTGATGTGTTTGGAATCATGGGCATTACTAATCCTACCCAGAAAGCTTCCATTGTGGCTAAATATTACGCTTTGACCAAGGGCTTGAAAGGTTTGGCTGATGCTGGCGCTCTTCACAGACTTAGAGGGACTGGTCTGACTCGTCAAGATTTGTTGAACATGTACAGAAAGCATGAAACTACCTTTGATGAGGTTACAGGACTTGCACTCAAGTACAAGAAGTACACTAAAGGATTACTCCACGCATCTATGATTGGTGGTGTAACAGCTTATCTTGTTCTTGATAAGAAGCATAAATTAGATACTCTTGACGACTTCTGGAACAAAGTATCTACAAGCACACTTCCGTTGTATACGAGTGGTCGTAATCGTTTGCTGTCTGTGCGTGGTCAGGACAAACAAAAGGTTGTGATTGACCTGTGGAATAAATATATCTCTTCTAAAGAGAACATCCGCGTTAATATCACGTCTGCAATAATCTTTAAGTAACCAAAGGAGTGTGAGATTTCCATATTTTAAAACCTGGCAGTGAGTAGGTCAACTGACAACTTATCTATGACTAATGAATTAGCAGAGGAATACAGAGAGCTTAAACGTAACTTAATACCCATATTGTTACAGACATGTGGTAAAGAGCGTTTATGTGATGCTGTAGACAAATGGTTATTAGTAAAATCCGGTATCAAAGTAATATCTAAATCATGGTATGAAGGTGGATTGCCTGGTAAAGAGTATGTGGTAATTAAGGATACTTCAGTACTTGCCAGCTATCCCTCTAAAGGTGCTAATTATGAACATCGTCTTGCGAGGTATAGAGCCTACACTAAGGCATTTAACCATGTAAGAGAAGAAGGAATACCTTTGGCTCCTATACAGGTTGATAAATTTACCAAAGTACTTGTCAATGGAGTAACACTATGCCTTATCGGAACTTTTGAAGGTAAATCAGAGAATGACTTTATCAAAGAGATATCTGGTAAGGTTTACGTAAAGGCAGGTACTGATTCGGTAGATGTTATTAATCTACAAACTAGAAGAACTAAAAGATATAAAGTTCAGTACACATGAAACTATATTTTAACTATACACAGAACTTCATCCTTGCAGATTGTGAGGGTGAGGTTATTGATATGAGAACTGGCCAGCCTTCTGATGCCAAACTACAATCTCGTCTTAATAGCTACAAAGATGAAACTACATCTAAGTGGATTCCTATTAAGGACTTAGGAGATTTGTATGATATGTCAGATAGTGATGTGACAGTTTCTGGCAGCTTAATCACGATGTCCATTGACGGACATAAGGTTACAGCTAGACATAAGGTGTCAGCAGGAGTTAATTATGTACAACTGACTGGACACTTCCCTCGCTACTTCTGGAAAGGATTTGCTAACTTATTAACTAAGTAACAATGTTATCGCAGATACAATTTAGGAAACAGAGAATACCATGTACTCTCAATCATCAATCTATTACTTCTCGTGAAGGTAAGTTGCTTCTTGGGTTTGGAACTAACCAGCCCATGATGCAACAAGCCGAAAGACAAATTGCCAAATATCAAGTTCCCTATGAGACATCTGATTTAAATGGCATGCTTTTAGTTATTATTGATTATTCTATTATTAGCAGTGTAACAACAATCTAACCTTTAAACAATGGATATAAAGAACAGCCCTATAATTAAACATGCAATTAACAATGACAAATCTCTTCTTCCCGGAATCATCGCTTACAGCTGCAAAGAAGCTATGGTAATGGCTAAGATAGAATGCGGTGATTTTATAGACTTCGCCAAGGAGTGGATACAGTCCTCCAAACAGCTTTGCGAAGAAGAGAACATTCCATGGGAACAGATTAGGGCAGCAACTGGAGATTCTATTGATAATTATATGTCATAATCTCCTTTCCGTCTAAAAGAGAGTCTGATGAGTCGTTGAAAATTACGACGAAACTTCACTATGATTTGGCACGTCACGGTGGAGTCACTCTTAACCAATATTAGTAATTATGAAACTCACTAAGAATAAGAAAGACAATATAATAATTAGTTCTGCTATTGGAGCATTAGTAATTATTAATATCATGTTACCCACAGCTGGCGATTTTACATATGTAATCGGAGCTATAGGTATTGTTGCGGCCATAGGAGTCTGGTTCTTACCAGATTAATCAAATAATTAATAAATCAAACTCTTTAAATTTAGAAGGAAATGAAGAAATTACAAGAACGCCTGAAAGCTGGTATTGATTTCAATCCAAAGAAAGACCCATGCTATGATTCTATCGTAGAAGAAGCTGAAACTATTCTTGGGCATGTGCTCGATGCCGCTGAAGGCAAAGAAGTTCCTTACAAGAACTTCACTGTTGGTGGCGGTTATGACGAAAGGAAAGACCGTGAAATCGTCATTGTTCATGGTGACGGTGAAGACTTGCTCGTTATGGAAGTTAAAGACGAATCTATTCGTGTGCAACCTCATGAACGTCATGCTGTCACTCTGAATGAGGATGACGAAGCTTCTGCCCGTGAAATCTTTGACATTCTTATGAAAATGAGAGACCAAAGACAAGGCTCTACATTTAAAGTCGAGGAAGGCAAGAGAGCTTTGTTTGAGTTTCTGAAGGATATATCTAAGGCTATCAGTGCTGATGTTGAAGGTGTTGAAACGCCAGAAGAGCTATTAAAAGCTCTCAAGGCTAGAGAAGAAGGCATAGAAGATTTGATGCGTGAACAACGCATTCGTCTTACTATGCACATGCTTGACTGTTCCCGTGAGAAGGCAGAGAAGATTGTAAAGAACTTTGAAGAAACTGTGAAGCGTTAATAATGCCAAGAGAGGATTAGTTCAATGGTAGAAGGCTAGTTGCGAACTGGCGGAGGGAGTTCGAATCTCCCATCCTCTCCAATCATTTTAAAGTTTTGTTTTGTATTTTGAGTTTGCCCAGTCATGTTGTGAAACACACTTGGGCTTTTAATTAATAAGTGTATGAATCAGAATGCAGTTAATTCTTTAAGGAATGCCAAGAGGCATATTCTTATTAGCGATGTTGATAAGTTCAATAGCCATTTATTGTATTACATATTAAATGTTATATATGGAACGCATGACCATATTAAATTGAATACAATACGTGAAAGACTTGAACGTGAGCTTAAATGGTCATTGGATGAGCATATTCCTGATAAGGATGTAATTAGAGAATGGCTTGACGATGATTACCCTCTTATATGTATAACAGAGTTATCGTTTGACAGTTGTATTAAACTTGCTAACGATTTCCCAGATTATGAAATTGTAGTTTATAGTTGGATGAAACATGAAGGAAACTTACCATTTTAAATGGAACAAATAACTCGTAAGCTGCCAAGTCCATAATGGGTACGCCACTTAATGTGGCACAGGAGGATACTGGCTGCTATATTCATTATTTTAAATGAGACTCCTGGCATGAGAGGATAATCATGCCATTTATGGGCCATACATGGAATTGATTCATGATGACTGGGTAGTAAGACGTGTAGAGTTGGCACCAACTCTTTAATAATGATGCACAATTTTAAGTGGAAACACTACTTACAGAATGGCAGCCTAAGCTGCTGGCTTATCTATTAATTTAGCTCTAAGTCGGGTTAATGGGAGAGACCTAGAAACAGAAGAGGTGTGGGAAGAAGCGTATAGGGCAGCCCACTTAACTTGAACGCCAAAGGTTAGTAGAGCTGAAATCTCCGTCACCTAGCTATGGGTTACAAATAGACGTTCTCCAACGTAAATGGAGTGGTGGAGCGACCGTTCGGTCAAGCCCAGGTTTGGTAGCGTCAGCTTCTGAACCTTTAAGTTTGGTAGTTTGTGAACAACTAAGTCGTAGCCTTACGAGGAGACGTAATTGGTGAATTAACACTCAGCTTCTTAGTAAAACTATCTACATGCTGAACTCAACAGCTGATGTAATAAAATAGAGACACACGTAATCTTGTTATTTAGAGTTGTGAAGACCGCGGTTCGAGTCCGCGATGGTCCACTATTATTAACGCTTAATTGGATTCTGTCCGAGGTTAAACGAATGCGTGTACATCTACGTAAATCTCGAATTAGAATATATAAAGAGTAATTGTTTCACTAAAAGTTATTGAAATTATGGGAAAGAGGTCAATATCCGACGATGACATCGTTCGGATTTTTAACACGGTAAAGGCAATGAATCCTGGGCCTTTTAAGATTACAGATGTAGTCAAGGATTTGAAGAAGAATGGCTTCCCAAGGCCAGAGAACTTCATGGCTGTTTTGCGTAAGCAGGGAGTGATTGAACCTGACGGTGCTATCTATACTAAAGGATTTATGTGGAAAGAACATGGCCCTTTGTATAAGACTAGAGTCATTGAATTGATAACTATCAGCAGGAAAGAAATGGCTAAGATACAGAGAGATGCGTATGCTAAGAGAATGGCTATTAAAGCTGGCACTTATGTAGCACCTCCCAAACCTAAGCCACAAGCTGAAATGGAAGCTGTTACAGAAGCGGAAGAAGACAAACATCTGATTCCTATTACACAAGCTGAAATGGAAGCAATCAAATTCCTGAAATCGAGAGGTTACAGAATCACTAAATTAATAACAGTTGAACAGATAGTATGAAGTTTACAGTACAAGGGAACACGCCATTCAGTGCACATATTTGCCAATATCTATATGATTTGGAAAGCAACTTTGCTAAGGAGAAATTATCATTGCCACTTAGTCAGATTATAGCTCATATCTTATATGGGACTAAGAGAATCAGACTTGGTAATGAAGCTATTCCGTCCGAAGCAATCACTATTTTGGAAGAATGTATTGAAGTTAATCAGCCAATACCAATCAATTGTATCTTCGGTAGTTCTGAATCGGAGAAAGACTATGTTGATGTTGCTGAATTTCAATCTCTTCAAACGTTGAAGGATATAAGCAGGAGAGTTGCTAAATTCTACTATCCAGGCTTGAACATAAGACTAGATGTAGTAGGCGATTCAAAATACGTTAGTAAGGTGATGAGACTGGCAACAGTCTTAGGTGGTTTTATCATAGGCACACACCAATCAGCTATTAACGTATCATTCGCTCACTACCGGCCAGCACACTATTATTACAAGTCTATTCCGTCTCGAAACATTCTACGAGGTGGATATGTTCCAGCTTGGGACGGTAGAGGTTATTTATACTTGGAATCCCCACATGATATTGTGAGTATGATAACTACAGCTGACAATCCTGACATTCTTTCGACGACTGTGGTGTTAGAAGCAAACGAAGAGACGGTAGACCTTCGTGTGGACTATCTAATACCGTAAATCCACTATTGACGAATAGTGGTAGCAAACTTGGTCTGAAGAACCAGCAGATGTAGTCTAGAATGCATCTGTGACTTAAAGGCTATATTAAAGAGTTGAAACCTGTGCTTGCGTCAAAAGACGATTTATAGCATCACGAGTAGAGAGAATCCTCGTAGCCCCACTATGCAAATCAATATTGTGGGGCAGGTAACCAAGCAAACCTCTTTCCTGCCTGGTCAAGTGTGCATTACGGTCTGTAAGTGGCGAGCGGGTTAACGTATGTCCGATTGCCGTAATGCCGCTTGTTTATTGTTTAGAATAAAGAAAGACTCTCATAACAATAAATTTAAACAAAGAGATGGAAATGAAAGGAGCACAAAGGCCAAGGAGGCCTTACCCTAATGCCGCACGTCAAAGGCGGGATGAGAATAAACCTAAGTTTGTGGATAATAATCAGTTATTCATAGACCAGTTTGTTAATCTTAAGAAATGTCTTCAGCCACGTACCTACGTGCAAGTGGCTAAAGATATGTATTCTTTATGGAAAGCTAATCCATTACTATGTACTAAGTTTACTGCATATACGAGAATGATAACTCGTAAATGTAGAATAATTACCCCGGAAGGAGTTATACAACTTGACACACAGCAAGGAGAAGGTTTGAAGAATGAAGGTATAATGAGAATGTTGTGGTTGGCAATCTATCACAAACCCACATTCCATGCCAACATTGCTTATTTTGCAGCAGCTGGATGCTGGAAAGATTTCATTACTATGATGGCTTTAGATGTTCAACTCCATGGCTTTAAGCACAGATTGGATTGGGACTTCTTCAAGAAAGTCATATTTGCAGGTCTTGCTAATGGTCAGACATGTGATTTAGTAAAGAAGTATCTTCCTCGTGTTCGTTCCAGTGTTGCATGTAAGACAGATGAGGCAAAAGCACGTAACACAGTAGCCAAATTCTTGGCGGAAGGCCTTTATGGTAAACCTAAGGATGAAGGAGACTATTCAACCTATCGTAAATATAGGAAGATGAAGAATAGCGGGAAAGCAGCCCAATGGCAGCAGTTAATCAGTCAAAAGAAATTCTTGGAAATCGATTTTGACACTGTTACTGGAAAGGCGCTGGCACAGCTAGTAGGCTCTAAATTCCTCAAACATCAAGGCCTTAAAGAGAAGTATCAGAATTGGTTGAAGAACCGTAAGAAGCCCTCTAATAGCGGATTTCTACATACTCTATTCAAACCATACGGATTGGATAAAATTGCCGAAGAGATTCCAGAATTTATGGAAACTTCTATTAATGCAAGTTTCAACGTATTTGTTGATAATGCTAAACGCAATAGAGTAGCTCCGTTGTTGGTAGTAAGAGATATAAGTCATTCTGCTAATGGTGAGATAGAGAATAGCGAAACATCTGCTTACAGTTTGGGTAAAGCATATGCTTTATATCATTCTGAATTACTTCCTACAATATTCAAGAACTCCTATGCCGTGTTAGAGGATAACATGGTTCTACGTAAGTTCAAAGGTCAGAATGTCATTGAGAAATGGAAATCTGACAAAGAAGAAGCATTATGCCAGAATCCTTCTATTATTAATATAGCAGAAATGCTGTGTAAAATGAAAGAAGATTATGGTGTGGATGAAGGAGAGTTCCCTAGAGGCTGTGTGGTAATTACTAACCATACATATTTTACCAAGTTGAACAACCAAGCATTCGTGGAATTTAAGCAAAGACTGCTTAAAGCAAATTTCAGTAAGGAATTTGTAAGAGCATTCAAAGTTATCATTTGGAGAGTTCCTTTAGCATATAAGGGAAGACCTAATGTGGCTTTGGTTCCAGGAGTGTCAAATTGCTTCTTAGTAAATGGACTTAATAATTCAACATCCTCATTTATTACTGGAGAGAAGAGGTTCCAGGTGCCTAAAACCACTAGAGACATCTTTAAGCATGCTATGAATCAAGAGTTGCTTAATATGATGATTCTAGAGAAGGATGTTGTCAAGAAGAATGCAAGCGTGCAGAAGAAGCCTGTGAAGGCCTAAGTATTTCGCGCACCGTTTATTTAATAGTTGAATTAATGTTCTGATTGGATAGAAGATAGATTTCATTATGCATGGAGAAGAGCGCATATTTGGTATAGTAATCTTTGTGCATATCTAGTGATACTAGGTGGGAATTTATTGGATGATTCCATAGGGACTGGATAGAGATATAGTTCAGTGGTAGAACAGCTAAAGTCAATCTTTAGAAGAACATCAGTTCGAATCTGGTTATCTCTACACCATTTTATTAATATGATTCTTTCAACATATGCAGTGTCATTTCTATCTCGACTCATAGTCATTATTACGAGTTAAAGTATCTGCAATTGTTGAATAACTACTAAGCTCATCGGTTCGAGAGAATATGTGAGCTTAGTTTAATACCGAGCAAACTTCTATCGTATTTAATACATATTAACTTTTATATGTGGGAAAGATGCATTACCTTTGCACTCACAATTCACAGTTAATATGGATTGTGTGATTCGGGTATGCGCCAGAGTTGGAGAGGTCTGTAAAACCGTTGCCTATGGCTGAGTAGGTTCGAATCCTACCATGCCCACTCACACTGCGATAATTAAATACAATATCTGTTGAGGTCAAACTCGACAAACCCTTCTATGGTTCGAGAGAATAGTAGAAGTAAACTGCGGGATTCGTATAATGGTTATTATAACAGCCTTCCAAGCTGAAGATGACAGTTCAATTCTGTTATCCCGCTCATTATTAATAATAGATGAGATTATGAAAGAGACATCATTTAAAGCAGGTGTTATTGGTGGATTATTTGCAACCACAAGTAAAGCATCAATTAATGAGTCTGCTGCTACTAATGGAGATTATAAAATCAACAGAGTGCAGTATGAATTTATTAACGAACTAACCATTTATAAGGTATCAGGACCTGGTATTTCAGGTACTAAGTATGTGCTTAGAGATTCCGAGAAAGGTGGTTTATGTGTATTAAATCCATGAGTGAACACTGTCTTATTAAGAAGAATACTCCAGAACTTCGTAAGAAACTAGAGGATGCTGGGTTAAGTGTGTGTGTATGTACTACATTTGAGGATGCTGATTGGCTTAGTTGCTGGGGTTCTCATATGTCATATGATGTACATGGTGTGTATCCTGATGATATAGACGATTTATCTAAAGAAGCTTATCAGGAGATGTATCTCAAGGAAACGAATCCGATTATATGTGAATCGGAAGATGAGTTTATTAACATGTGTAAACAAATTAAAGGGAAATGATTATGCGGTAGATTACTTACAAGCCACCATAAGATAGTTGATTATTAATTAAGGCAATTTATTTATTAACTTATTAACAATTAACTATCATGGCAACAATTTAAACAAGAAATCGCGAATTTAGTAAAAGCAGCTAAGAATATTAATGACTGCTCATCAGTTTATTACAACAGAGGAAGATTACATGCAATGTATGTAGCTTATTACATATTAAAGCATAAACTAATCGGAGAAGCTATAAATGAGTATCTAGCTAAAGTTATCAAAGAATGGAAATCACTTGAAACTCAAGGTTGGTGTGGTTATTCTAAGATGTATAGTGGAGAGAAGTATTTCCGAGAAAGAGTTGATTCACTGATTGATACATATTCTGATGAAGAGATTGTATGTGCTGATAGACCAGAAGCTTGATGCAGTTTATGGTTGTGTACAAGGAGGTCATGCAGTAGCACAGTGGTTATTAGAACATCCTAAGCAGGATTGGAATAATAACTACTTATATGCAGACTTAGACAAATGGAAAGTAAGATTAGACTTAGTAAATAAGGACTATTCTTCATTCTATGAACCAGACCTTGGTAATCAATTAACAGCAATCGCATTACAAGATGACGGTCGCATGTTCAAGAAACTTAAATTAGTAAGAGAATGATATACAATCGAGATTATTATGTTAGTGTAGGAGATGACCATGTAGTTATCACTAAGAACCCTAATCCTCATTTAACCACATTAGAGGATTTAGAAGACCTCAACAAGAGGTATCTTTACAGAGAAGGGCAGAAGATTCTAACCCCTTTTGGCATCGAAACCATTAAGGACTCATAGCAAGCAACGTGGCTACGAATGGTTAATCCTTGTAGAAGAGAATGGAAACCAATATACTCCATTTGAACTAAATGGCATAGTAGTCAAGGAACTTACACTTGAACAGTGGAATCAAATTATCGAATAGTTGATGAGTTGTGGGTAATCTCGTAAAACCCTCTGTCGCCCCATTACTTCAGTGGTAGAAGAGCAAATTCTAAACTTGTATGGCGTTGGTTCGAGTCCAACATGGGGCACTTGCGGAGGAATGAAACGGATATATAAATCATACTAGTCTCATAAGCTAGTTATATTGGGTTCGACTCCCATCTCCGCAACTACAATCATTGTACATTTGCATTTTCAGAATGTTAAGAAGACACACAGCAATTTCCTGTATGTTGGCATAAGTAAATGAATCTATTGTCTTCTGATGATGGGTGTGTAGCTCAGTTGGTTAGAGCACATCTCTGATAAGGATGAGGTCCCTGGTTCAATTCCAGGCACACCCACAATACAACAATTTTCAATAGCTTTGAATAAGAAGTCTTACGGCACGAAAGAAAGTGTTTCATATTTTATGATTTTAATTAAACTAAGAGACTTCTGTAGTCCGGGATGTAGTTCAGTAGATAGAATGCGTGGTTTGGGACCACGAGGTCGCTGGTTTGAATCCAGTCATCCCGACCCCCTGTAGCATCCAAGAGAGGATGCTGATAATCCCATAATAATAAATGTGGACAACTACTCCGTTCGTGAGAATAGAGTAGTTTTAATAAGAACCATAATTAACACAATAATATATAGTTTCACTAAACAATTATCAAATCAACTCAACAACTTTTAATTTATGATTTGATTAACCTGTTTCATAGTTAAGCCCATAAGTCGTATTGATACGTGGGCTTGCCCGAGAGGTTTAGGGGCTGGTCCGCAAAACCAGTTAGGACGGTTCGATTCCGTCAGCCCACTCTCGATTTAGTGAAACATAAGAAGGCGTACAGCACTAATCATTGTACAGTTTACATGTTTTTGATAACGCGCCTTCTGCGGATGATTCCGTAGCTCAGCTGGTTAGAGCACGATACTTTTAATATCGGGGTCCTGCGTTCGAATCGCAGCGGAGTCACATATGTACTAAGATTGTACATGATGTCAAAGAACGAGTTTGACCACTCAGTCTGTGAAGATAGAGTGGTTTATTTAGATTACTTATTTATTGACTAAAACTGATGTATTATGAGACTATTTAAGTTAATTAAGAAAGCAGTTCGTTGGTATTTTAGAATAGCTGCAAATAGCTATGCTTGGACACCAACAGGAGTAGTTCCTTACCATAGGGATTAACTCCGATGCAATCGGGATAGGTCAATTAAACATTATGGCAAGTTAGCTCAGTGGTAGAGCAGTTGGCTGTTAACCAATTGGTCGCAGGTTCGAGTCCTGCACTTGCCGCATTATTAACATTAAATTATAAGATTATGCATAGTTTTGGTGCTTACATTGTGGGAGCTATAGTGCTAGTAGTATTGTATTACATCTTTAAAGATTCCACAATCTAAAATTGATGCGTCCTTAGCTCAATCGGTAGAGCCCCTGTCTCCAAAACTGGGTGTGTTGCATGTTCGAGTCGTGCAGGGCGTGCTTATTATTAATGGAAGTATGGCAGAGTTGGTCGATTGCACCGCACTTGAAATGCGGGGGTTCGAATCCCTCTGCTTCCTCAACTAATTTGAATGTATTATGAAGTTTAAAGTGAAATTAAGGAGAGTGTCTACGTTAAGTAGAAACCAAATTTGTAGAGTGTACGAATCTGGAATGCGAGAAATGGTAAAACGTCCCACATTAGTTAGAGTCCTTCTTAAGGATTACAAAACTAAAGAAGATGTTAATGCTTTACTTGAGCAATTAAGCGAAGCAAGTAGAGCCGCTGAACAGGATTTATATGCAGAGTATCCTAAGTTGCCCAGAAAGGCTAAGAAGGAACTTAAGAAGAGGCTGAATGCAGTTAATAATGCCTATTGTATTGGTATTACTTTATTGCTGGCTGAATCAGATGGCTTATAAATTCATACCTACTCGATATGTAGACAATAACTCCAAGTTGTTGGCAAGAATTTACTTAAATAGACAAAATTCTCGCCGAGTGGTATTACGAGGATACTATGATTTTGATAAAGAGAAGTTTTACATTTCATCTATATCAAAGAAGGCTAATACAAGGTCTGTGATGAAGTTCTTACTAAAGACTATAGAATGTAGTAGATTTCATTGGGAGTATTCAGGGAACTATGATGATAAGCTCTATCAAGAGTGGTTAAAGGAACATGCAGTATTTAATAGATTGTAAAATTATCGTATGAAAGGAATTAATTTAACAGGATTGGACATGAAGAAGTTTGTTGGAACCGGCTACAACCCGTTTCAAGACATTATTAACACTAATGGTAGAGACGATGGAAGAACTAAGAACGGAGAAACTAAAGGATTCACTAATCCAAAGAAACAAAAGGTGGAGGAACCTAAAGAAAGACCAGAAGTATATTACTAGGATTAAACTCCACGCTGCCTACTGGTATAATCCAGATAAAACGGCAAGAGGTAGACATTGGACAGAATTATATAATTCTAAATATACGTTTGCCTATAAAACAACCAGTACTCCTTGTAGTTGTCCTATATGTAAAGGAGAACGCTATAATAGGAGACAGTTTAAGAAAGAGACAAGAGAATTACTTAATCCAGAATAACTGAATGGGTAATATAAGAAGGCATCAGTACTTTTACTGTGTCATGTAGTTCAATTTGCCTTCTGATGATGCTCCAATAGCTCAGTGAATAGAGCAGCACACTTCACACGGTTGGTGAGCCGTAAATCACCATTAAGCACCTTACTACTAAAATTGGTTGCCACTTGTTTAATTCATTAATTATTCGTATCAATAAATGAATACGAATTATGACAAGTAAATGGATTGACGAGAAATCAAATCTAGAGCAACTGATTTTAGTAGATAAGCTTAGCTATGAAGAGATAGGAAGAAGATATGGATGTACAGGTTCAAATATTAAGAATGTTGCACGTAGAATAGGTATTGAATTACCTGCTAGACGTAGTATAAACCCTAGTGAAACATTTAACAGAGTCCACAAGCAGTGCATAAACTGTGGTAAGGAATTAATTAGTTACAATGGTTCTTATGGTAAGTATTGCAGCAACAAATGTCAAGCAGAGCATAGACATAAGTTAGCGTATCAAAAGATACTGGAAGGTGATTCTAGTATAATGAGAGCTAACTATTCCCCGCAACCATTTAGAGATGACATCTTAAATGAACAAGGAGGAATCTGTGCTATTTGTGGTATGAAACCTGTATGGAATGGTAAAGAACTGGTCTTTGTCATTGACCATATTGATGGTCATGCATCTAATAATAAGAGAGGTAATCTCAGATGTATTTGTCCTAATTGCGATTCACAATTAGACACGTATAAGTCTAAGAACAAGTGTGGAGAGCGTTCTTATTATCGCTACCATAAGGAAGAAGAGATGCTTAATTGTGAATAACTAGGTTCGAATCCTGGTATTCATTCTAATGTGCGGGTCGTAGGTTTGAATCCTACTTGGAGTACTAATAGTGGTTAACATGATTGGGTTCATAGAGTATTTAATTAGTAAAGGGTATAAACCTTATCGCAAGGTAATGTCTAAGAAGGGTTCTACATATGTAGAGGATTCTAATATAGGATTTTATTCTTCTATGTCAGAGCATATTGACCTTCGTCTTATTAAAGGTAAGAAGGAAGTAGTGTATGGATTACATGAGAGAGGACATTCTCCTACTCTTATATATCCTAGACCTAAATGGGTTAAATCTGATGCAGATATGGATAGACTGTTCCTGAATTATTCATTTGAAGAAATTGCTGAAATGATAGGTTTAAAATAGTGCACAATGAGGAGGGTATGCATGTAGAGTTCTACAACATGCTATGGGTTGGAGTCGGAGACTGACAAGAACAGTTGGGGTATGACTAAGTAATTGTGCATTTCATAGATTCTTCCGTAATCAGTCGGACGTTGGGAGCTGATAGCCCTACGATAGTGTGGCTAAATATGGGGGCATAGTATAGTGGCAATTATGTTAGTTTTGCACGCTAAAGACCCGAGTTCGAGTCTCATCAGGTCAACAGATTGTTGAACTTAAATTGAAAGGTAATGAATCGAGAAGAATTAGAAGATTTGAAAATAACTAAGATTAGTGAAGAGGAATATGAACGCCTTAAAGATTCAGACGGAGAAGGGGAAGCTATGGAAGTGTCAGTTGACTCATTAAAAGCTGAACAAGAGAAGCTAAAGGAGTCAGCATCATTACTTGATGAAGCAAAGAAAGCCTTTTCAGCTTATTGGTTCTTATTGTCCCTCTTTATAGGACAGAATCTATGTTTGGGTGCTGTATTGTGTCAAATCTATTCAGCATGGTCTAAAGGAGAACCCTTCGGATTTATGGTACTATGTGCCATATCAATAATAGTAGCTGCTTCATATTCATGGAATGCAATAAGACCATATCGAGAAAGATATAAGAACTATAAACAAGTTCGCATTGCTTATAGTCGCCTGGTCGAAGCTAATAGAGCTGTGTTGGAATTACTAGAATATGTAGAATCTAAGCCCAAAGAAGAAAGAGCTGAAGAAGCCGAAGAGTTAGCAGAGCCAGTAGTTATGGCTGTGGCTGAACTATTCTTTGCTAGAATGGCATATACTAGGGCACTAAAAGAAGGATTAGAGTTGCAATAACTCAATATGGTGGCATTAGCTCAATTGGCAGAGCATTAGGTTGTGGTTCTAAGGGTTACGAGTTCAAGTCTCGTATGTCACCCAATTCTGCTGTTTAGGTATAAACGTATCATAAATCTTCCTGTTTGGTTTGACTTATTCAGCAGAGTTATATTTTATCTTGAAACGGAATGCCGAGGATGTGGTTAGGTGAAAATCCTAAAGTGGAATGTAGGGTACGTTGCGTGACGAAGTAATGGGAGTAGGTGCGATGGCAGCTTAATTAAAGTGGAGGCCTCACTAATATATGTATGGCTGTACAGCACCGAAGGATTTAGACTGTCCAAAGCAACTGGCGTAATAAAGCATAAAATCCAGTGAAGACGTACGTGTAGGCAGTATGGGGCGGTAGCTCAATGGTAGAGCGCAGGTCTGAAGAGCCTGGCGTTGGAGGTTCGATTCCTCCTTGCCCCACTTTAATAGATTAAATAATTATTAGTAAGATGGACAATAACTTGTATTATATCTTAGGAGGCATCGCCTATGGTATATTTATCCTACAATTCATAATATCATGGGTTGCTGGGGAGTTCGATGTCGACGTAGACTTTGATGGTGATGCTGACTTTGATGTCAGTGATGTTGTATCCTTTAAAGGATTTATCCATTTCTTCATGGGATTCGGAGGATGGACATCTATTAAGCAATTATTAGGTTATGAAGTAACCTGGATTGATTGGTTAATAGGATTCTTTATAGGTCTTGTATTTGTATTTATGCTGTATCATTTATATAAGTTCTGTATGAAATTGCAGAACCTTCCTAAAGACGAACCGAAGACTAACTTAGTTGGCAGAACTGCTACTATCTATGTACATTTAGGTGAAGGGCGCCATTTGGCATCCGTGAACATAAGTGGAGCATTGAGAGAAGTAGAAGTTGTATCTCTTAATAAGAAGATATATCCTGTCAATGAGCCAGTAACGATTCGTAAATACGAAGACAATAAATTATACATAGATTAATACCAATTTCAAGATGGAAATGACATCATTAATTATCGTTGGTGTAGTTGTACTAGTTGCAATCATCACTATCATTGGGATTCTATCCCGCTACCGTAAATGTAAATCTGACGAATTGTTGGTAGTTTATGGTAAAACAGGCTCTCACAAAGAGAAAGTTAGCGAACGCGACGCTAAAGGTAATCTGGTTGACAGAGAAGTTGAAATTAAAACTGCCAAGGTTTATCATGGTGGTGCAGCTTTTGTATGGCCGATTATACAGGGTTATGAAGTAATGTCAATGCAACCGATTCAATTGAATCTTGTATTGAAGAATGCTTTGTCAGCTCAAAATATTCGTGTAACTATTCCTACTACTGTAACTGTTGCTATTAGCCAAGAACCGCTGATTATGCAGAATGCTGCTAATCGCTTACTAGGTGCTGATGATGACGTTAAAGAAAGTTTGATTTCAGATATTGTTTATGGTCAGATGAGGCTTGTTATTGCTTCGATGACTATTGAAGAGCTTAACTCTGACAGAGACAAGTTCCTAGCTCAAGCTAGAGACAATATCAATACGGAATTGAACAAACTTGGTCTTTATCTGATGAATATCAATATCAGTGACATTCAAGATGCTGCTCAATATATTGATAATCTTGGTAAGAAAGAAGAGACTAAAGCAAGAGCGCAATCACAAGCTGATATCGCAGAAGAAGAGAAGAAAGGAGCAATCCAGATAGCTCAAACTACGAGAGAGAAGGAGATTGCAATTGCAGCAGCTACTAAGGAGCAAGAAACTATAGTGGCTGAAACTAACAGGGAGAAAGAAGTTGCTATTGCTAAGACCACTAAAGAGAAAGAAACTCAATTGGCCGAGCAGCATAAGGAACAACAAATTGCTGTTGCAGAGCAAAGAAAGGAACGTGAAATTGGTGTGGCTACAGCCCAAACTGAAGAAGCTTCCAAAGTTGCCGAGCAAGAAGCATTGAAAGCTGCCAAGATTGCAGAGCAGCAAGCTTATGCAACTGCTAAAGAAGCAGAATTTACTGCCAAAGCTGAAGCCGCTAAGGCAGAAGCAGAAGCAGAGAAGGAAGTTCGTATGGCAGTAGCAGCACAAAACCAAGAAGCTGAAACTGTTAAAGCACAGCAGGAGAAAGAAGCTAAAACTGCACAGTATGAATCAGAAGCCCGTCAAAAGGCAGCTGAAGCAGAGAAAGCAGCAGGAGTAGCTGAACAGAAAGCTACTATTGAAGTTTCCAAAGCTAAGGGAGAAGCAGAGAAAGCTAAAGCTGAAGCTGAAAGAGTAGCTGGTACTTCCAAAGTTGAAGCTCAAATGGCAGTTGCTAAAACAGAGCAAGAACGTCAGGTAGAAGTTAATGAAGCTAAAGCTAAAGCTGAAGAAGCTAAGCTTAAAGCCGAAGTGATTATACCTGCCGAGAAGGCCAAAGAGAAAGCTAAGATTGAAGCAGAAGCTGTTAAGAGTGTAGCCATTCTTGAAGCAGAAGCGGAAGCAGCTAAAATCTTGAAAGCAGCAGAAGCTAAAGCAAATGCTACTAAGATGCAACTGGAAGCAGAAGCTGAAGGTACTAAGAAGAAACTTCTTGCCGAAGCTGAAGGTAAGAAAGCATCTTTAATGGCAGAAGCTGAACAGAAACAGGCAATGGAAATGGCTCCGGCTCTTGCAGTTGAACATATGATTAAATCAGGTATGCATCCTGAAGCAATCGTTCAATATGCAATGACCGACAGGTGGAAGGAAGTTGCTGAAGCCAACGCTAAGGTATTTGAACATATCCAGCTTGGTAATGTTACTGTGTATGGTGATTCCAACACTGCTGGACAGTTCATGGCTAATATGGCTAAGAATCTTGCTCCTAGCTTGGAGATTGCCCGTAATTTGCCTATTGCAGATTCGCTTAGGCAAATAATCACTGGCAAGAAGCCAGAAGAATCACCAGCTAAAGGTGATAATTTTCCTCCTGTAAAGTAATCCTTTTACAGTGAATTTCTAAGAAGACTTACAGCACTAAGGTAATCATAAGCGATTGATATAGCATAAATAAGTCTTCTGTGGATTGAAGAGTTGGGTGAGTGGCTTAAACCAGTCCCCCGCTAAGGGACCGAACCTCAAAAGGGTTCCGCTGGTTCGAATCCAGCACTCTCCGCGCTGGCTAATAAGAGTTTGCGAAAATCATTATTAACCTAATTATTAGAATTATGGTGAAGGTATTAAATTCAAGAGAATTGAGGAGTATAGATTTAAAATCTATTCCTGATGCAGTTATCTTAGCTTTTAATACTTTAATAGTTAAGAACTGGAGTGGTAAAGCTTCTGAATTTAAGCAATCAGATGTAATAGCCTATGTAGCATCTGAAGGTTTAACTGAAGAAGAAGTAATTAAGAACCATTGGTTAGATGTAGAACCTCTATATCGAGAGAATGGTTTTGATGTGAAGTATGTAAGATGTCCAGAAGGCAATAAGTTTGTATTCTGGAAGGCTTAATAAGGTATACTGGATTCGACTAGTGGTTTAGGTCGACGCACTTTCTATGCGGGGGTTCGAATCCCCTATCCAGTGCATTAGTAATGAATTAATAATTACAGCTTATGAAAGAATGTAACAAAGTATTCTTTGGCGAGAAGGGATTAACCCAAACTTCTGCCAATCACCTGGCTAATATAGCTAAGGAAACAGTAGAATCTAATAGACAAGCTTTAGATTCTGTAGGGTTTGTGAATGTCAATATTAGCTTGCTAAGTGGAGGTAACTCTAGGACTGTGAAGACAGGTAGAAATGAGGCATATCTTGATAATGTGCCCACATTACTTCAAGAAGTTGCTAATATGAATGCCTTCTGTGCATGGATTCGTGAAGCTATTAAGGCTAGAGAAGAAGAACTTGAAATTATTAACAGGTACACATGGGATTTATATGCTACAGACGTAGCTGGATTCAAGTTGGACACCCCGATTAAGGGTCATATCCTTACCGAAGAGGAAGCAATTGCTTCATTGAGCATTGCAGAACGTATGGAATATTACAGACTAGAAGCAGAAGCATCTGCTATTGGTAAGTATATTCATCCGATGCGTCCGTTTGCAAATGCCCGTAGAGCTTTAATGGATGCCTATACTAATCCTACTAAAGTTGAAGGTTCTGGTACTGACACAATCGTGTACTCGTATGACCCGTCTGTTAGTAGCGATAAGGTAGAGAATACATTCTTTGCATTACAGCAGAAACACAGAGACATATCAGCCAGACTTAATAAGATTAAGTTTAAGATTGATAAAATGGTAAAGGATTCTGAATATGAAGTCAATCAGGCTTATAAACAAGCTGTTGATAGATTCAATTTGGATGCCAAAACCCTGTCTCAACAATGTGAAACTTGGAAAGTTGAAGAACGTAAGAAACTATTGGAACTTAAGATAGTAATTCCTAATGAGTTACAAGCAACTTATGAATTGCTAACTAAGATTTCCAATCCAGATAAATAGGTGCTATAGTCTTGAATCTCATTGGATTCTAACATAGCTTTGCGTGAGTAGTATGAATTGCATCAAAGACTCTAGTCGATGCATTGTCGACAAATTAATCGTGTTCTGTATTTCATACAGGGACGATTTCCAGCATAATTAAGTATTATTAATTCAAACCCTGTCAGTCTATTGCGAAGTTACAAAATTCCTTTGACTTTGCCCTAGATAGCAATAGGCTGGTCTTTGACTTTAATCTTAATTTTGTCATAGTTGCAATTAACTACTCACGACTATTTAACACACAGCTATCTACTAACTGGTTAGGTAATATGCCTCTCAAGCATAAAATACGGGTTCGAGTCCCGTTAGCTGTACCTCGTACATAATCCTTCCAATCAGGTAACTGGTTAGGCAATAATAATCATGTACACTCTAAGGCAACGTAAGGGATGGAAGCTTAGACGGTAGCTAGCACTGTAGTACGCAATGGTGGGATAGAAACGGCTAGCACCCACTTTCTATGAATTGCCATGTCCCATTTGGCACATCTGAATAGTAATTGTGAGTTGGACACACGGTTACAGTAAGAGAATGACTCAGCTAGCGGGAAGGGACAATATCTGAATAACTGACTGCAAGTCCAAGCATAGGTTTAGAGGGTAGGTTAAGCAAGCTTCATGGTGCATTCGTTCAGTGATAGGATGCCTCACTGTCTATGAGGAGACCACGGGTTTGAATCCCGTATGCACCGCTTTCTTTGATTTACGAAGGAGATGTCAGCACACTTAGTAACATCGTCTCCTGTTTATGCCGACTTCGCATAGTGGTTGATTGCACGTGACTTGTAATCACGAGAGGAAACTCCACGTCAGTTCGAATCTGACAGTCGGCTCGATTGTAATCCTAGATGATTACAGTTAGATTATAAATTACCACACAGAGATGCTTATTGAATTTAACATGTTAAATGTAAGTGTAAATGAGCAGTTTTAAAGAGAAATTAAGTAAGAGTGGACAAAGTGTACTTGATGCAAGAGCGCAGAATCTGTATGAATTGGCTAAAATCGAGGAAGACAGATTTGTTCAGGATTGTAAGTTGAAAGTACTCCGCATTCAGGGAGAAATCAACAAACACAACGACCTGGCTGTTAAATCAAGAGACTCTTTGAATCCGGGAGAAGGACTGAATCCGGCTGAATGGGTAAGAACAAGACATGAATTGGCACGTAAACTACGTGTTGCAAAGATTGAGCTTGCTCTGGCTATGCAAGTCGATGCAGAAGAATTTCCCGCTGATGCATCAGAATCCATTAATTTGGATGACGTGAAAGATGACGCTGCTGCAACTGTAAATGAGTAATTTATGGGAGCAGGTAGTTATTCTAGAATTGCTTATGATGTAGAGGCCAGCAGTAGAGGTTTGTACACTTCTACTAGGGATGAACTCTTTAGTAGCCATGCCATTAATGCATGTAATACTGCTGCATCGCTTAACAACAATGTTAGGCAGTATAACACGCAGATAAGGCAAGAAATGGTTAACGTGGGTGTTCGTGAATCTCGTGATTCTAAAGAACATCCTTTCTCTACTCCGATAATCATTGCGCTAGACGTTACTGGTTCAATGATGGACACACCTTATGAAATGATTAGAGACCAATTCCCTAAGATTATGGACTCTCTCATTCAACTAGGTGTGTGTGACCCACAAATCATGTTTATGGCAGTTGGGGACCACGTTTATGACCGATATCCAATTCAAATTGGGCAGTTTGAGTCTGATACAGCTAAAATTCTTGACACTTTACAATCGTTCGTGATTGAAGGTGGAGGAGGAGGTAATAGAGGCGAAAGCTATCTACTAGCTCATATTGTGGCAGGTTATCATACCGAAACTGATTCCTGGTTTGAAAGACACACTAAGGGATTCCTATTTACTATTGGAGATGAACCAAATCTCGATAAGGTAGAGGGGTGTTACTTAGAACGTGTTCTAGGATATCAAAAAGGTGCTAAAACCATTACTTGTCAAGAAGCTCTTGACAAAGCAAAGGAACAGTACCATGTATTCCACATTCACATTACTAATGCCAGTCATGGCTCAAGGGTTGCTGAATCTTGGAAGACTTTACTTGGACAGAATGTATTAACATGTGCATCTGGAGAAGTAGACAAGGTGATTGTCACCGCAATTAAAGAGAACTATGAGGAGCCTGCTGAAGGTTTAGCTCCTAGTGCTTCTGTTAGTCAAGAATGGCAAGATGTGCCGTCTGATAGTAATGACAAATTTTATTAAACTGAAATGATTAGTATTGTATTAGGAACATTCTTTGGAGACGAAGGTAAGGGACAGACAGTTCACAACTTATGTAACAAGTACATAGGTAAGCGAGAGTCTGTATTAGTAGTCAGGTTTAGTGGTGGACATCAAGTAGGACATACTGTAAAGCATGGAGACATGATGCACACCTTTAGTAACTTTGGCAGCGGAACCTTACTTGGAGTGCCGACGTATTGGTCCGAATACTGTACTGTAGACCCAATTACCTCTATGTTAGAGGGTGCAGACTTAGCTAAAATGGGAGTTCATCCCATTGTTCAGTATCACCCTCACTGCCAAGTTGTAATTCCCTTCGATGTCTATTCCCAAGTTAATAACGAAGAGAACTTACGACATGGTACTGTAGGTACAGGGTTTAAAGCTTGTTTGGACCGAGTTAAGGCAGGATACAGCTTAACAGTTGTAGATTGTATGAATCCTTACATACTACGTGAGAAACTAAATGCCATAGTGGATAACTATTACAACATGTCTAGTAAATATCCTTCGATAGACCTAGACAACTGGTGTAGGTTAGCACATGCTTATTTCTTACATACAGGTACGGTTAATGAAGATTGCTTGTTGAATTATGATAACCTAGTGTTTGAAGGTTCACAGGGAATATTGCTTGACCAAAGATTCGGCATAATGCCTTATTGTACTCCGTCTAATACAACTTCACAAAACGCTTACGAGCTGTTGCGGAAAGCAGGTATACGTAAAGAAATCCAAACTTGTTATGTAACTCGTCCTTATATAACAAGGCATGGTAACGGCCCATTTCCTTCTGGAATGTCTGTTAGGGATGTCGATGACCCTAATAATAAGTTCAACGATTTCCAGAAGACGCTTAGGGCTATTGATTTCGACAAAGACCTATTCGCACACAGTGTACGCATTAACCGTTCATTTAAAGTTCCTTATAGGAATGAACGAACGGAGAAATTGTACGTATCACATTGGGATGAAGCATCTGACGCAGAGCAAGAAATGCTAGCGAATTTATGGATGTCAATACAACCCATGATATTCGATAAGTTAGTTTAGGAGTCTTCGGACTCCTTTTACTGGGCTATGGTGTAATGGTAGCACAACAGGTTTTGGTTCTGTTTGTCCAAGTTCGAATCCTGGTAGCCCAACTACTAATTATTTCAGTTTAAAATAGAATTTATCATGAAGTCACTAACAACACTACTCTTTGAGAACTGTTAATTGTGAGTAAACATGGGCGTTCGGGGCCCGTATCTCAATCGGTTAGAGAAACTGATGAATATTTGTTTATAGGGACGTATCCCCTCTGCCTTATACGCTGTTGAAAGGGTAATAGGTTACATGTGGGTTCAATCCCCACCGTCCCCACTCTATGAACAATAATAACTATCCACAACAAAAACTACGCGGAATGAAACGGAAGTATGAAGCCGTTCAAGCACGTGGTGGTAAGTGCGAACGATGTGGCTATTCTGCTAATTTAGCAGCTCTTGACTTTCATCATCGTAATCCTCTTACTAAAGAGTTTCAGATAGATATGAGAGTATTCTCAAATACTAGTTTAGATAAATTAAAAGATGAATTAGATAAATGTGAATTACTCTGTGCTAATTGTCATAGGGAGCATCACTACCCTGATTATGACATGTCAAATGTAACTATTTTAACAAGTTCTTGTGATAAAAACTCGTTTAGTTCTGAATTTGGCAGTGTCTGCCCTGTATGTGGTAAACGATTTCCAAAAGTTACTGGTAAGACATTCTGTTCTAAGGAATGTAGGGAAACCAATAAACACTATCCCACTAAGTCCGAAGTAGAAGAGCAATATAAACTACTAGGGACATGGGAGAAAGTTGCATCGCATTATGGCATTTCTAGGAGAGTGATACAAAGAATACGAGCCAAAGATTCAAATCAGGAGGTTGTCGGTTCAAGTCCGGCCGGGCCCACGCAGTTAATAGTTGAATCGAATGAGTAAGGTAGTAGGTAGCATTGACGGCTACGATGTCATTTATGTGGAAGGCAAGAATATGATATTCTGTAAGAATACTATATTACCCTTTCCACTCATTAAAAGAATTATCAGAGGAGGTCTATGTAGGGAAACAATCGAAGAGAAGAACCTGACTATCACTCAAGACGGTTCTATTATTCAACTTGGTTGTTTAACTACAACAAGAGAGAATTGTGAGGCAATCATTAAAGAAGTAAATAAGATTAATAAACCTAATTAAGTAATGGCAAAGAACATTATTCCGCAAGGAACTACAGCTGCTATTAAGCAGAGAGTTAACAAGTACGAGGAAACTCAGAAACAGAGAATGATTGAAGTGCTCCAAAGCAACGTGAAGTATGCTGATGCTCTGGGATTCATCGAAGGTGAAATCAAACAGTCCAAGAAAATGGCAAGTTTCAAATACTCGCTGCTTTGTTGGAAACCGGACGGTGTATATCAGTTGAACAGAGCAATCAATGAAATCTTCGGTTCTGCCGTTAGTAAGGAGGATAACAGTCCTTCTGGAAACAGCAATATTGATACCGTAGACGTTGTTCTGGCAGACGGTTCTCGTACCAAGGTTCCGTTTGGTAAAATCAGCCTTGAAGAATTGGGAGAAGATTCTGAAATCAACATCAACTATGACAATGACCGTCATTTGCTCCTTATTAAGGGACAATGCCAGTTCAAATATCAGTCATTGATTGATGATATTGTTGACAGAACTAAAGAGCTGTTAGCATCGGAGTCTATCTACAAGAATCAAGCACTGGAAATCAGCAATCTGTCTGAACCTACTATCATGACACTTGCCGGCATTGAGAAACAATTCATGGTTCTTTCTAAGAAGACTGAATTTGAATTGCAACCGCTACGTTCAAGAATCTTGTATCCGGAGAAATGTCTGGCTAAAGGTATTCCATTGAAGTACGGTTGTTTGCTGGAAGGTAAATATGGTACAGGTAAGACCTTGCTGGCATTTAAGCTGGCTAAAGATGCTGTGACAAACGGCTGGTCATTCGTGTATTTGAAGAATCCTTCTCTTCTTGCAGAAACTCTGCGCATGTGTAAAGTTGTTGACCGTTCGGGCCATGGTGTTGTCGTATTTGTTGAAGATATTGACCAAGTAACTAGAGGTAACAGAGATGCTGCTATGCAAGACATCCTGAATACTCTGGACGGTGGTGATACCAAAGACATGAACGTAATCACCTTGTTCACTACTAATCACATTGAATTGATTGAACCTACCTTCTTGAGAGGTAAGAGAATCGGCTCTGTGATTACTATGGACTGCCTGGACGCTGAAACTGCGGAGAAATTCATCCGTTCTACTTTCACCGCTGAAGAAGGATATACAATCGACGATGATTTGAGTGAAGTATGTAACTACATTCAAGAAGCTGAAATTGCTCCGGCATTTATGGCTGAAATCGTTGAATCAACCAAATCCAAACTTATCTTTACAGAAGAAACCCATGTAACATCGTTCCATATCAAAGCTAGCGTTGAATCTTATCAACGTCAACTTGGACTTGCATCCAAGAAAGCTGTTGTGGAAACTCCGGCTGAAAGATTGGTAAATGCTCTCAAACTCGTTCTGGGTACAGAGAAGCTTGAAGCAATTACTCAGATGTGTGAGTATCAGTGGGAACTCGACCGTAAGGACTATTCTACGGAGAAGAAAGACAACAAATAAACCTTGGAGGGCGAGAGCAATCTCGCTCTCCTTTTATTAACAACTAAATGAAACATTTATTGATATTCCTATTAGTCTTATTAATGTCTGCAACTAAGGTGGATAACACACCTAGAGACTTTCATGTAAGTATAGTAGGAGAAGAGAAAGTAGAACAATTTGAATCCAAATTCCCTCAAATAGTTAAGGACGAAGCCGTGTATATTGCATATCTTCAGCGATACTATAGAGGACATGAAGATGAATTTATCAATTTGATGAAGTAACAATGGGGTAGTGGCGTAACGGTAGCCGCGTTGGTCTTAGGAACCAATGAGCTAAGCTCGTGTGAGTTCGAGTCTCACCTACCCTACTAGATTATTAACTATTAAATGTATTTAATTATGGTAGAAACTTTAAGTGAGCTGCTTGAAAATGCAGCTAACGTAGCAGAGGACAACGGTGGTAAGCTTTCTATAGCAAGTGCGGCAGTATTAATTGCTGAAGCTTACGAGTTAGGAATGGATAAAGCAACTAAATTACTGACAGAGGATGCCGACAATTGTTGATATTAGACCAACAAATTACCTGGACAGAACATCCTCAAGAGTATAGTGATGCAATGCTTGCATACAGGAAGCGTTGGAATAATACAATTGATTTGTCATGTGAAGACTTCTTTAAGATGAAACAGTTTGTACAGACTGGTTCCAAACTGCAAGCAGTTAAGCATGTAAAAGAATCTGCTAAATGTGGTTTAAAAGAAGCTAAGGATTTTGTTGACACTTATTGCGATTACGTATTATGAGGTGGTTGTATCATATCCTAATTAATTGGATAGACTTAGTAAGAGATTGATATGGAAACAGCATTAATGATTACTGTAGTCATTGCATTTGTGGCTGCATTAATAGCTATGTTACTAACTATATGGGATTGTGACTTTAAATGGGTTAAGATATTCTTAAGTATAGCTGCTATAAGTACTATAGGAATGATAATTGTAGTTACAATCAAGGTCATGATGTCAGTATAAGGGTATGGCTTGATGGCGAAATTGGTAGACGCCCCAGATTTAAGCTCTGGTGTCCAGAAATGGACGTGTGGGCCCACTCAAGCTACTAATAATTAAAGGAAGGAGGATTTATGAAAGAACTATTAGAAGAATTAAAGAAACAGTATGAGGGCAATAGCGTCATGGAAGCTGTTGCTGTATCTATAGAGAAGGCATATAAAATCGGGTATTCTGAAGGTTTTGCTGCTGGTGAAGAAGCAATGAAGAATCTAATTGACAAGTTAACATCACCTACAATATCTAATTAATATGACTATAGAAGAGTTCCTGCGTAAAATAGTTGAGATTGATTTAACTCAAGCTCAACACGTGTTCCATGATTGGGATGCTGCTCTGGAGAATTATGCTATTAGGTACAAGAAACACGGTTCACCCAATGTAGTTAGGTTATTAAAGATTGCCAACTCATTGGGTGAACTTGTTGATTTATATAGGGGAGTAGTGCTAAGAAGATATCCAATGACTATAGCTTCGTTGAATAGTAAAACTGTCAGATATAATGAGTTGATATCTTACTATAACTACAAGAATGGGCAAGAGTTAACCTTGTTTGAAAGGATAAGTAATGGCTCTACCATGGAAGAGAGATTAAACTTTGTATATTTAATGTCTAAAGCCGATGCATTACAAGGAGAGACTATTGACCGAAGGAAAATCCTTCAGAACCTCAGAGAAGGGAAACTCTATGACTCCTCTAATCAAATCTGGCCAAGAGCATGTCTTGAGTCCTATAAATCTTAGCGATGTAGAGGTAGGTGATACAACATTAGTACTAAGCAATGGAAGGAGAACAGGAATCATGCTTTGCCCAAGTTTGGTAAGATTGCTAAACCTCATAAAGCAGCAGACTATTATGATTACTGTTATGGATTTGCCAATTCTAATCCTGACTCCAATGGAACAGACTCTGACTTTTATAGACCGAGGTTGCTAGGTCATTATTGGTGTATGGTTAATGGTACTCCAGTTGAGTTGCCAGTATATCATGTGCGTGACTATATAAGGTGGTGGTTAGACGGCAAGCAAGGCAGACTTCCTGGGACTAGAGAAGTAGTTAAAGTCGATACGTACCAGCAACTCTTTAGACCTGGAAAGAACTATTCAAGAAATGGCTAGAGAAACTAGCATGTAGGCATGAATGGACTATAATAGCAAAAACTAGCTATACTGATTGTAACAGATACTTACTAGTATGTTCCAAGTGTGGTAAGCTTAAAAGGAAACGAGTATAGACCAGGCTGGAATCTGGGTTAAATAAAGTCCAGCGATGACAACTAAAGCAGAGTTGAGCGTATGTAATAAGACGTGCAGTTTAGCGCTGACTGTGGGGTGGTTGCAGAACACCTCTTTAGGAATGACTATTAGTGTTTGACTATTAGTATTCTAACCACTGCTCCATGCGGTTGTAGTGTAAAGGAGGGCACATCACTAATTTTAGTATGCGCACAAGTGATAGATTGGGTTCGATTCCCGACAGCCGCTCACCCTGAACCCTGTAATTCTAATCCTATAAGATGTTTGGAAAGAAACAATCAGCCGAACCGGCTAAAGTAACAAGTACCTCACTAGCCGAGGAATCAGCTAAGATTATTGATGTATTTGAGAAAGCTGTTACCAATCTTAAAGAGGTAGCATCTAGAGCTCAAGCAGAGAAAGAGGTTAGAGAACAAGAGATTATCGAATTACAAACTGAAGCTGCAAACCTTGAAGCAGTTTCTAACAAAGCAACAGCCATGGCCGAGAAGATTGGTGGGTTGCTATCATAACATTATGGACAAAATCAGAGACGTATCAGAAATTGATTTCAAAGTGGAGGAAGTAATGAAAGCTAAATCTTTCAATGACTTCGTAAACGGAGATGTAGAGAAAGCTTTCTATTTGGGCTTCTTTAGAAATGAATTGCAACAACCTCTATCTGTTGCTATGCAAATTAGAGGTGATGAAGGCATAGCCTTAGTAAAGAGTTTTGACGAAGCGATGCAGAAGGCTAGACCTTATGTAGAAGAAATGTCTGCTATAGCTGATGATGCTATGGCTAAAGAGGAGTTCACAATGTTAGATGTAGTTAATGAAGTCTCTGACAAGGTTAACTACAAACAGGAGGAAGACAAATTCTATGTCATCTTTATCTTAGGTATGTGGGTTAAGCATCTTATTGATGAAGATGTCATATCCGAAACAGAAGAAGATGAGGATGATGAGGATTTTGTTGAGAATCCTAATGCCGACGCATAAGTACAGAATATACTGTGATGGTGCCTATTCTCCTGCGAGAAATCAAGGGGGAATAGGCTTTGTCATTTTAGAGGATGACAAGAAGATATTCCAATACAGTAAGATGTATAAGAACAGCACCAATCAGCGAATGGAGCAAATGGCTGCCATAGTTGCCCTGGAATCCATAAAGGAACCTTCTGAAATTACAATAGTAACAGATTCTATGTATATTGTAGGAACTCTTACTAAAGGGTGGAAGAGGAAAGCCAATACTGATTTGTGGGAACGTCTTGATAAGGCTGTGAACAGGCATAAAGTAGTGTCTGTTGAGTGGTGTAAAGGTCACGCAAGTGATGAACATAATAAGGAAGCCGACAAGCTTGCTTATAATGCTAGTAACGAAATAGGATAAACCTATGAAATACAAGAAGAAAGTACAACGTCTTAAAGACCGACAGGCTTGGTGGGATAAGCAATCTGATTCATTTAAGAGAGCTACTACCAGACCAGGTTCAGTTAAAAAGAAAGCATAAAGATTATGGACACACAAATTGGTACTAGACCCCAAATAGGAGCTCTAGAGATTCATCAAGCTTATATATTAGCTAGCTTAAACTGGTTGCAACAAACCAGAAGCTTAGAGATGAATCATGTTGCAATTGAGAAAGCTGAGAAAGCTAAGTTACTAGGGTTTGATCACTCTTCAGTTATTACAGATGCCGAGAAGTATATGAATAACTTAGAGACTTTTAAATGCTATAACTTCTTCTCGCAGAACTTCCCTGGATGCATTATACTCAAAGAGGAAGATTTTATTAATCTGAATGTTAAGTATGGATTGGTATCCGGGCCACTATCGTATTATAAAGGTGATATACCAGAAGATAATCTGGATGAAATCTTGGCTACTAAGACTACACTAGACTCGTTAACGGATAATAAATACTCTAATCGTGATAATGCTCTTATTACTAACGTAAAAGTCAATGTCAGAAGGATTAGTACCCCAAATCCATACTCTCACTATAACTTTTATCGTGAAGAGCCTGTTCCCGAAGGTCTAATATTCTTACAATACCACAAGAAAGAACTTCTAGCGTATCCATTTGCCAAGTATTGGAATGGAAGAACTAAGGGAGTAACTATGTCTCATATTGCCTGTAAATCTACAGACTTATTTATAGCTGCACCAGTAGACGATATGCAACAACTGGTATCTTTTACTGAAACTGAGATAAGAGTAATACCACGAAGTATTGATCCGTTTGTATTCCAAGTGACCCCAATAGGTGTTGTTATCTATTCTAAATGGGGAGAAGAAGCCAGTGATGCTATCTTTGATAATGTAAAACCTTTATAAAATTTAATTATCGTGGAATTTATTGATTTTAAACGAGCAGTTTATAAGCAATTTGATGCCTTAGCTAATAATGCTGATAGATTGTATTTAACTAATGTTAATAAGGATGAGCTGTGGGATTGTTACATAGATTCTTATCCAGAAGACGAGAGACAATCACATACATGTAATTGCTGTCGTCAATTTATCAAACCTTATGGCAATGTAGTTGCAATAGTTAATAACAAGTTAGTAAGTATTTGGGATTCCTTAGTGTTAGATGAACCTTATGCTACAGTAGCCAGAAACTTAGCCCAACTTGTTAAATCTAAACCAGTATGTGACGTATTTGTTAGTAAGGTGGTTAAACTGGGTACAGATAAGAACAATGTGTGGATAGAAACTCCTACGAGACACGTACATACATGGAATCATTTATTTTACAAGCTTCCTAATCATTTACTTTGTGCAGTATCTGATTCTGAAGAAGCAGTACAAGGAGCACTTCGTATCAATAAAACAGTATTGAAGCGGGCTTTGGATGAGTTATCCATGGATGCTTTTGACATTGTTCTGGATTTGATTTCACAGGGTTCTTTGTATCGTGGAGACCAGTATAAATCCGATCTAGAGGCATTTGTTGCACTCAAGAAGAAATATGAAGTAGTTCCTCGTGAGGAACGTGATAATTTCTGCTGGGTTGAATCTGCTAAAGTTGGATATGTAGGACGTATTAGGAATACTGCTATAGGTACTCTACTTGTAGATATTACTAATGGACGTGATCTCGATGCCAGTGTTAGTGCCTACGAAAGAATAGTAGCTCCTGCTAATTATCAAAGACCTAAGTCAATTGTTACTAAAAGAATGATTGAGGAAGCACAGAAGAAAGTGCAGGAACTAGGTCTTATGGATTCTCTACCTCGTAGACATGCTGCCTTAGAGGATATAACAGTTAACAATGTTATATTCGCTAATCGTGATGCCAAGAAGGTAATGGCTGGAAATATATTCGAAGAACTAGCCGCAGACACTAAAGTCAATCCTAAGAAGTTTGACAAGTTAACTGAAATTAGCATTGATGATTTCATTGCTAATGTAGTACCTACTGCCACTAACATAGAAGTGTTAATGGAAAGTAGACTGTCTAATAACTTAGTAACTCTTACAGCTCCTGTTAATAAGGATGCAAAGAATCTATTTAAATGGCCAAACAACTTTGCTTGGACATATAATGGAGGAGTAGCTGATTCTATTAAAGAGAAAGTAAGAGCTGCTGGTGGTCAGACTGAAGGTTTCTTAAGATGTTCGTTGGCATGGTCTAACTATGATGACTTGGATTTGCATGTCGTTGAACCTTCATACAACGAAATCTACTATTCTAACAGAACTGGTAAAAGTGGCGGTAAGCTAGACGTGGATGAAAATGCTGGATATGGCAAAACTCGTAAACCCGTTGAGAACATCATATGGGTTGACGAACGTAAGATGCTTGAAGGCAATTACACCGTATATGTTAATAACTTCTGTTGTAGAGAATCTGTTGACACAGGCTTTACATTGGAAATAGAATATAATGGAGAAGTTCGACAATTTGTCTATGACAAACCCGTTAAACATAAAGAGAATGTCATGGTTGCCGAGATTACTTACAGTAAATCTAAAGACATCCAAATAAGAGAGCTAATACCCAGTACTAGCAATTCGTCAATAGGCATATGGAATATTGATACTAACAAGTTCCATAAGGTGAACGTGATGATGCTGTCTCCCAATTATTGGGATGAGCAGGGTATTGGCAATAAACATTACTTCTTTATGTTGGATGATTGCAAGAATCCGGAGCCTGTTCGTGGATTCTTTAACGAATATCTTAACAGTGAGCTAACTCCTCACCGTAAGGTATTTGAGGTTCTAGCTGATAAGATGAAGACTCCTTACCAAGAACATCAATTGAGTGGATTAGGATTCTCATCTACTATGCGTAATTCCGTTATTGTTAAAGTGGACGGAACATTTAGTAGAACTTTAAAAGTCAATTTCTGATGTTCAGATTTCTAAAAACGCAATGATTCTGAAGTTATAACTCCAGAAGTGGTTGACGTGCCGGTGATGACTATTCAGTCCAACATAGCTATGGCTCTTGCTTTATGTATGGAGGAATATCTACGTTCTGTTTCCAAGACATCAGTTGATATTCCTAATAGAGATACATTAGTAAGAGAATACAACACGTTGGGCTAGGTAGAAATGAGCTATTTGTAGCTTGCCCTCCTAGTCAATTAGACAATCCAGAGGTTACAATCACTAAGAAGGCAGTAGACCCTCTTGTGTACCAGCCTTGTGCTTATGGTATTCTCATTCACAGTATGTGGGGAGAAGAATCAGAGGACAAAGTGTTTGAAGAATATAAACGTATTAACAATTTAATGCTATAATTATGTTTGAGAAAGCATCTAGAATGAAATTGCGTTTTAACACGCAACGTGGAGTTCTTTCTGTTGAAGACTTGTGGGATTTACCCTTAATTCAACTTGACAATATTGCAATTGCTCTTAACAAGAAATTGCAAGAGTCTAAAACTGAAAGCTTCATCAAAACCCGGACTAAAGACACTACCGAACTTGAACTGAAATTCAATATTGCAAAACACATTATTGATGTTAAGTTGCAAGAACAGGAAGACCGTCTACTTGAAAGTGAGAAGAAAGCTAAGCGTCAGAAGATTCTTGACCTTATGGCTAAGAAACAAGACGCTGAACTCGAAGGCAAATCTCTGGAAGAATTAGCTAAAGAACTTGAAGCACTTAATTGATTATGGACTTTGAGAAAGAAATAAAGAAATGGCAGAAGGTGAACAGTTCTGAAACTAAAGCCCAGCTCTTTGAAGCAGTAGATTACATCTGCGCTGATGAGCCTAATGGATTAGTAGGAGTAACTGGTTTGCTATTTGATGCCGATAAACTCAAGAGGAGTATCAATGCTGCGCTTTCCAGGAGAGCGGAAGCTAACGTGGTTACACGTAGATATGGTTTGCGTCAGCAGGTGCTATACTTGATGTACTATGGCGAAGAGTGACTATAAGTGCTCTTGCGCTGGAAGAGGCTAAACTTTAAAGGAAGCATGTAAGTAATACTGTGAGTTATGCTGACAGACCGTCCACGTGAAAAGCCCAGTACGTGATACTGGCAAGGGCGGCCGTTAAATCGGAATTGCTTCCTGTATGGTCCCATAGTTCAATGGATAGAACGCTGGTCTACGGAACCTGAAATGGCAGTTCGACTCTGCCTGGGACTACTAACTTAATAAGGAAAGAGATGACTAACTTAGAAATTATTAAAAGATTAAAGATTGCTAAAGACTTGTACGATAAAGATACAAAGCCAGGTAGTGATAAGAATGGTGGTATGTGCCACTATATGAAGCAAGCATTCAACGGAGTGTTTAAAGAAGGAATACCTCCCTCTTATAATGAATTAGTGGCATTAATTCCGGAGTTTAACCCAGAGTTTCTAGGAGGTAATGTCAAACAAGAAGAAGTAGCTAGGCTGGTCTTTTGGTGGCCCGTAGATGAGAAGAAACACAGGCTTATAGCCTTCGATAAACTCATCCATTGGTACACAGAAAGAACCAATAAGCACACTATCTTACTAAAAGCTAAGAAGCTGTTTGAAGACCATTCAGAATACTGGGGAATGTGTTTCTGCATTGAACATGCTATGGCTGGCACAGAAAGAGGAATCAACATCTATGATGAACGTGATGTAGTTGCTATGTTTCCGGAGTTCAATAGAGAGTTCTTAGGTGCACCTAAAGACAGGTATGGTAAGGCATTTTGGTGGACTCCCGATGACGAGAAGGGTCACAATGCTAGGATTGAAGCATTTGATAAACTGATTAAGTATTACGAAGGAAGATGAACTGGATAAAAAGAATCATGAATAAGTTATTTATTGATAATGAGTCCTATAACATTGAAGAGGACAATATCACTATCTCACAAATCAAGCGTAAAATTTACGTAAATGGTAAATTAATATCTGAAACGAATAAGGATAGTGTACATATCAGTTTTACTGGTAACGTAAAAGAGCTTAACTGCAACACATGTGATATTGACGGAGACGCATTTGCTGTACATGGTAATAGTGTTAAAGTTAAAGGCAATGTGGGAGGTTCTATAGAAGCTAACAGTATTGAGGTTGGTGGTAATGTACAAGGAGACATTGATGCTAACTCTGTTAAAGTAAAAGGCAGACACACTGGGAATATTAACGTATAACGTAAAGGGGTCTAGTAGCTCAGTAGAATAGAGCGTCCCTCTCCTAAAGGGAAGGTCACGAGTTTGAATCTCGTCTGGACCACAAACCAATTATTAGTTATTATGAAGAATATCTTTAATTTTGGTAAATTGTTGGAAGGTGAATCTATGAATGCGGACGAGGCATATTCAGTTGCCACTTACAATGAAGTGGTGACACAAGAGACTCTAATTAAGAGGTTTCTAGATACTACTGACCAACTTATTAAGGCTAAGAGTGAGAACAATTACTTTAGTCTTGTTATGGATTTGAATGATGATGTAGCTAAAGCCAAGGATGAAATCCTTAAATACTACGAAGATAAACGATTCTTCGTTAAGGTTATTGATAAAGAAGGATATCCTGGCTTAGTTGGAGAATATCTATTCATATCCTGGAAGAAGTGAATTTCTTTATTCTAACATAACCACAGGCATAATTGAGAGTGAAATGCCTGTTTAAGCAGTCCCCACTGCTGTAATGGTGATTTGATTACCATACATTATCTTAAGCCCTTGAGGGTTGGTGTGAATAGACTATTCACATGTTCTTAACATTAATTGTTAACAACAATGACATTCGATGAACAAGACTCTCTTATAGAGTCATTGAACGCGGCTTATGATAAAGCCGGAACTATTACAGATGAAGACATCAAAGAACTGTTTGCCAAGAAGAATGTAATCGCTGATGAAGATGAGCAGACTTCTTACGAGTTCGATGAATTCTTTGCAGAAGTAGTAAGTAAATGGGCGCAAGACGGGCTGACTGATGAGAAAGCTCAATTACTGCTCAATCTTATTGATAGCGCTGACGGTAGTGTGGACGATTCTGAAGACGCAATGTTGGAAGAATTATCTATGGCTGAACTGACTGGCGTGGACATATCTGAAATATTAAAAGATAAGTTCCCAGACTACTTTGAATAGTTCTTATGTATGGTGATAGGTTATGGAATAGACATTCCAGCCAGAATATCACTGGGGGGGGTGTAGGCTCCTCTTCGTTGCTTTTAGCAACACACCTAATGCCAATCCTTGG
>ULML01026802.1_pt1 | contig 36727 bp, 24 predicted proteins | sample 1951651 | NCBI WGS metagenome assembly ULML01 (sample SAMEA4835549, study PRJEB28245) | human gut metagenome | biome: gut microbiome; material: fecal sample | place: Denmark | collected 2008
CCCCGGACAGGTGCAGAAGTACCTGAACCGCATCTCCGGCCCCCTGCTCGACCGCATCGACCTGCAGATTGAAGTAACCCCCGTCCCGTTTGAAAAAATGTCCGACGTACGCCCCGGCGAGCCGAGCGCCGTCATCCGCGAACGCGTAGTTCGTGCCCGACAGGTGCAGCAGCAACGCTATGCCCAGGTACCCGGAGTCTACTGCAATGCCCAGATGACCAGCCGTCTGCTCTCCCTCTACGCCCGTCCCGACGAGCGCGGCCTTGCCCTGCTGAAAGGCGCCATGACACGCCTCAACCTCTCGGCCCGCGCCTACGACCGTATCCTCAAGGTAGCCCGCACCATTGCCGACCTGGAAGGCAGCGAGTCCATCCAGTCCGCCCACCTGGCCGAAGCCATCGGCTACCGCAACCTGGACCGCGAGGACTGGGCGGGATAAACTGACGAACCATGATTTCTCATCATAAAGACATTCTATCTTTAACTCAAAGCAAACGACCTTTTGGTGTAAAAGAAGCAACTTTTTGCATCAAGAGGTCATTTGTTTTCAAACTCATACAAGTTTTCTACATAACGTTTGCATTCATTTAAGAAATTGCTCTGCCCGACCTGGCGTAAACAATTCCCACAACGAAGCGACAGTCCACCCAGGAGCAAAGATATCATTATAATATCCTTTTCCATTACATCCATAATCCCAGTTCGTATGTTGGACTACTTCTGGGTAATATCCCCGTTTAGCTACGCCGCACAAATGTCCTTCAAACGGTAGCAATTGACGCATGGAGGAAGAAATCACGGCCGCCATAGAAGCAAAGCGACTATCATCAAAACGCTCAGAAAGCCATTTCAACACATCGGCAAATTCAAAAACAAAAACATCGATATGATTATTTTCTACCGAAACATTCCCCCAACCCCGTGTTTGTAATCCCAAATCACCCAACATCTGTCCTGCCGCAAAAGGTACATCCCATAAATAATACCACGAGAGAGCAAAAAAAGCTGCACGCCGACACAAATCAGCATACCTTTTCCCCTCTGCTCCCTGGGTGACCAAAGCCAGATAATAATTGGCAACAGAAGCATAAAGCGAAGCTTCCTTATCTTCACAATTGGCATCAAGTGTCGATGAGAAATAATCTGCTTTAGAAATAATCTCACGTTCCAAATAGTCAGCCGTATGTTTAGCCGCTTCCAAATAGCGCTTGTCACCAAAATATTTATACCCCATTACTAAAGGTAAAGTAGCAGATGGCGTACTTCCGCCTGTTTCGTCAGCAACAGATAAGTCATCACGAAACTTTCGAGGGAAACTCCCGTTTTTCTTCTGCAATTGCAAGAAAAGGTCGAGCAGATTTCGCACACGCTTATCCCATTCCAAATGACGACGTCCTTGCCTGCGTTCATATCCCAAGAAATGGAGCATGGCATAAAGTCCCTCGGATTGACGACGGATACTGAGTTCCCCATCTTCTTCCACCCTATCATAGTCAATATATTCACGGAAAAATCCCGACCGCGTAAAACCATGACTCAAATAAGAATCGAATATCCGTCGACTATTTTCCTTCAAGTCGTCACGACCTGTCTCCCAACCATATTCCCAAGCATTAAAGGCATTGAGCAATGTCCGGCCTATAAAGCCGACTTCCGCTATGCTTCGCGTCATACAATCATCCACTCGAAGATGAACGCCAGAATTGAAAATCAATGGATACTTATCTACTAAACTATTTGTGAAGTAGTTGCTTAGCACATCCTTTATTTGCTTTACCGAATAAAATGTATCTACCGGCTCCGGATGATACGTATCATAGCTGTATTGCCAGGTCTTCCGGACAAAATCTGAAAAGTCTGCAGCCTTATCTTCTTTCACTTCCCAAAACAGGGATATACTTTCACCTTGTTTCAATAGCTGGAACGCCCTTATCTCCGGAGCCAAAGTCAGTTTACGAATATAAGTTCTAGGTGCTTCACGATAAGGGAAACCAAATGCAATAGTCGCAACTCCACCATGATTTTCAAATCCCGTAAATCCGACCGATGTTGATCCAGAAAGAATCACATCCCCCTCCTTATGTGTCGCCAATGCATCCTTATCCCACCTGCCCAACCTACTTATAGTCAAACTATGACCATTCTGTTCATTGAATACACCAGTCAACGGTGCACTAAGACGATCTTCACGTACGACCCAACTATCAGAGGTATGGAATGAAGGAGCTTCTTTCGGTGATCGGAGATTACGCCTGTACCAAAATCCCGGCATATAAAACAGACACTTGTCATGCGAAAATCCAGTATATAGATATTGGCCAAAATTGAAATACACATCCTGCAGAGCAGTAATTTGTGTTTTCAATAACATCTTTCCTCCATCCGTTTCAACCTTTTGAAATATCAATACTGGTAGTCTGTAGTCGCTTTTCCACTCGTAATCAAAATAACAACCCATCAGCTTGTTGCACTGAAGAGAATAATTGACTGCCTTATTTCCAGGAACTTTCAAAGACAAAACAGTGTGTAATCTATCGGATAAAAATATGGGACGTTCACTATCTTCAGAAGGTGAACTATTTTGTACAGCTGGCCATCCGTCTTTCCACTCAACTCTGTCTAACAGCAATACGCGCCCATGAGGATTAGTCGTATCTATACCATGATACAAAATCCAATCATGCCCCATATCATCCATCACCAGTTCGGCATTGTGTCCAGTCCCGAGGAAGCGTTCATTTCGCCCAATCAATAATTCATGATGGTTATCCATCATGCTTTTCCCTAATCTGTCCACATAAGGCCCCCATAAGGAACGTGAACGTCCCACAACGGTCTGATACGTGCTCTTCAACCCCTCACAACAAGTGCCAGTAGAAGCAAACAAATAATAATATCCATCATGTTTGCAAATATAAGTCCCCTCATATGCCGTTCCTGCTATTTGTTTTTTTATTCCACCTGATTTTAATGCCAAACCATCATCTGTTAATTCTGCTCCATAGATACCTCGGAAACTTCCCCAAAACAAAAACTTTTTCCCATTATCCTCAATATAAAAAGGATCAATGCAGTTTTGTATTCCTATTTCCTTACTACGAAACATCATTCCTTCATCTTTGAAAGGTCCAGCAGGGCTGTCAGCCGTAGCCACACCAATACCACATGTCCATTCCATTCCCCAACGAGACATTGAATAGTACAAAACATACTTATCACCTATCCGATTTATATCCGGTGCCCACAATCCACCCTTTGGCTCAAAAGTCGGACGAGTATCGGCTGTAAAGACAGTACCAACAAATTCCCAATCCACGAGATTTTTAGACCGATGGATTGGGATATTACGTATATCCTCTGTCGCATACAGATAAAAATAACCATCTTCACCTTGAATGATAGAAGGATCAGGCAAACTATAATCAACAACTGGATTATGATAACTAGTAATAGCTTCCCCTGCCATGAGATAAATGCTCATAGCAAGGGAAATTCCTAGAAACAATCTTCTTAACATATTATTCATTTCAACCTCATTTACATACCGGCGATTCCGCCACACTAGAAGGAGAATTACTTGCAATCTGAGGCCAACCATCTTCAGTCCATGTTATACGGTCAAGCATCAGGAAACGCCCCTTATCTGGTGTCATCCGATTGTAACTATGATACAATAAAAATTCATTGCCTTCACTATCAGTCACAATTTCAGAATTATGTCCAGGCCCAACAAAGTGATCGTTGGAGTGAATAACCACATCATAACCATTGTCAAGCATCGAAATACCGGACTTAGACACATATGGGCCCAGCAATGAAGTGGAGCGACCTACCACTGTGGTATAAGTACTTAACATGGCATTACAACAGGCACCGACTGAAGCAAACATGTAATAATATTCGCCACGTTTGCAGATATACGGAGCCTCGAAAGCCGTTCCAGCTACTTGCACCTTATTTTTATTAGCAGCCGTCATGTCACTATTCCAAACATCCATGCCATCATCTGACAGCCGTACAGCATAAATGCCGTTGAAACTCCCCCAAAAGAGCCATTTCCTTCCATCTTCTTCAAAGAAACACGGATCTATTGAATTGCGCACACCTATTTCACCAGACGTAAAGAGTAAACCTTTTCCATCACGTGACTGATCTAGCTTGAAAGGACCTCTAGGAGAATCGGCGTATGCCGTACCTATGGCGGCATTGTCAGGCTTTCCCATAGCTGACATTGCATAATAGAGTACATATCTATCACCTATTTTCTCTATATCCGGAGCCCAAACCGATACTCCCGATCCTGTAACAAACGAAGGACGCTTCTCAAACAAATCTTGATCTAATTTTGTCCAGTTTATCAAATCGGTAGAATGCAGAGCCTGCCATGTATTAGTACAATAAACATAAAATGAATGTTCATTTTCCTTCAAAACCGTAGGATCAGCTGCACTATAATCGGTCAAAGGATTTGAATATGGATTCAAGAATGTCTCGTTCGTACTTTTCTCATTATCCGAGCACGATACTAAAAGGCCCCACAAAAGAACCAAAAAACTTATTTTCAATTTCTTATTTTTCATATATCACTTTATTGAGCAGATTTTTTATCAAGTTCTTCTACAGGAATATTATCTTCATATCCATCATAACCGTAATTTTGATTAATACGACCTTGCGTATTGGATTCAATAGCATTCTGAGGCACCGGCCATAGCACATGATAAGGCTCCATCACGAAAGCATTCGTATCATAAAAATACTGTTCTCTAAAGAAATTGTTTTTCTCCATTATACGATCATAATACCAGTTCTTTTCCGAGAAATTGTCTAAGGAATAACCATCAATACCTTGCTTTGCCTTCAAATAAGCAATACGAGTCAGTTCTGTCTTACGATGGTCCTCTATGAAAAGCTCACGAGCTCTCTCATCCAAAATCTGCTCCAAAGTGACCGAACCAGCAGGTAATTCAGGAGCATGAGCACGACGACGGATAACATTCACATCTTCTGTTGCACCATCCAAGTCACCTTGCCACCAACGTGCCTCAGCTCTGTTTAAATAGGTTTCGGCCAAACGGAAAATATATTGATCCGTATAACCACCCACAGGCACCTTTCCACCAGCATTCGGATCATCTTTATCAATCAAGACTTTCACAATCGGGAAAGAAAAGTAACAACGCATAGTATCTGTACAATAAGCGGGATCAACCGGCTTACCAAACCACTCTGCGCTACCTCCACTGCTTGCCGGACGATTATAAACAATACGTGACTTATCGAACCAGTTATTGTCATTATGACGCAAATCCTCACCACAATTACCCCAAAGTTCATATTGAGCATAGTTAGTAGGTCTAATCTTAGCTAAACCGCGTCCTAATTCTTCCAACTGTTCATAACCATCATAGATACCTGATGCATCTGTTGTACCCTGTTTGCCATCAGGCGTTTTTACCTTACTTCCCGCATGCCACTGAGGAACAAAATTACGTTTACGCTTCGAACCGCTTGGCGACGAACAACCTTCCAAACCATACCGTTCCTGTCCTACCATAATCCATTCCTTATTATCCGTACGGCTAATATTGTCAGGATCGAACAGGTCATTATATACATCCAATGAAGCATCATCAGCATTAACGCCAAACCGTTCTGTCATCAAGTGCAAACCATAGTTATTAATAACTCTTGACGCTGCTTCTTCGGCATTTTTAAATTCCCCTAATGCCAGATATATTTTTGACAATAAATGTTCACCTGCGGCGCGACCGACATATCCTGGCTCTACAGATTCAGGCAACCACTGTACAGCATACTCCATATCTTTTTTAATATTTTCCAAGATAGTCCAGCGAGAAGTAGTATTAAAATCCAACTTTGGTCCAGTAATTTCTTCACCAATCCAAGGTATGTCACCAAATTGGTGTGTTAACAAGTAATACCAATAAGCACGATGAAAATATCCTTCAGCCAACACAGCATTACGATCCTCTTCAGATGCCATACCAGAAGCCTCTGGCGTACGAGTAATAATGGTATTGGCATATTTAATGCCATTCCAACCAAATACCCAATAACGCAGATGCAGATACATGTTCGTCGTCGGAGTAAGCTGTGTCACCATATTATGAATCTCTTTCGTTTCAGGTCCTCCCATCACAGCCAAATCTGACCAAGCATATTCATATACCGCAAAAGTTTCACAATTCCCGGAATTAAAGGCATCACCGAACCACTCAAAATTCAGCTGTTTACGACACAAGCGAAGCATTGTTTCCAAACCATCGCGGTCGACAAATGTATTTTCTGGAGTTAAAAAGGACATCGGTTGGGGAGTCAAATCCACACACCCAGACAAACCAGCAGCCATCAGACAAACGGCTATGCCTTTTACTATGTATTTTTTAGTTTTCATCTTTTTCAATTTGTATAATGATTAATTAATCAGCTAAGAATTACAACGTCAGATTTACACCAAATGTATAGATTCGTGGAGAAATCGCCTTCATTACGGGGTCTGAAGAACGCCAGCCCGAAATGGTAAACGCATTGTCTACATTAACACTTACACGAAGATTTTCTACCTGAATTTTTCGAACTAAACTTTTAGGGAACGTATATGCCAACGACAGATTCTGCATCTTCAAATAATTACGTTTTTTATAAATGTTTACCGTTGGATTACTGCAGTCAGCTCCTAGACGAGCATATTCCGTACTAGGACTCCAAGGAGTCCAATACTCTGTCCATACTGAATTTGACGTGTTAAAGAAACGATTGTCTTCATTTCGAGCCAGGTTATCAATATCCTTCCAACCAAACTCACCACGTAAGGTGAAAGCGAAGTCAACGCAATTCCACAAATTCAAGTCACTAGTAATGCTAAGGCGATGAGTAGGTATCTTCGAACCCAACCATTGCTTGTCGTCTTCATTGATTACTCCATCATTATTCACATCCTCTAACTTGGGATCACCCGGCTGTTTACCATATTTATCAGCTTCAAGCTCTTCACCCAATTGCCAGATACCTATATATTTGTAGTCGTAAATATCATCAATTCCATGACCGATATACCAACCATTCTGCACATCATCATCCTCACGCTGCCCAATCACATTCCCTTCGGCATCCAATACATCAATCATATTGCCATACAAATGTTTAATCTCATTTTTATTTGTAGAATAAATAAACGATGTATTCCAACGAACCTTATTCGGAATATTTACATTATTCGTTGTAATTGTGACCTCAATGCCTTTATTATTTATTTGTCCCAAATTAGAAGCAATGCTTCCATAACCGGAAATGGCAGGCATAGCTCGATCCATTAACAAATCCGTAGTTTTATTCCAATAGGCATCAATCGTACCAGTAATACGATTATTAAGTACACCAAAATCCAAACCAAGATTACGGCCTGTGGTCGTTTCCCACTTCAAATTACGATTGGCCAAACTTGACGGATAAACAGCTTTATAGTTTACCCCATTCATGATTGCATTTGTAATAGTCAATCGTGAAAAAGCGGCATAACGGCCAATATCACGATTACCAGTCTGCCCCCAAGAAAAACGAAGCTTCAGGTTGTCCAGCCATTCTGCACCCTTCAAGAAGTTCTCTTCACTCAAACGCCAAGCCAAAGCTACTGAAGGAAAAACTCCGAATGGGTCATTCTGGCCAAATGCCGAGAAACCATCACGACGCACAGCAGCTGTCAGAAGATAACGATCCATCAAAGAATAATTTAAACGCCATAACAAACCGTTACCTGTCTGCATTTCGTCTGTAGAAGTCACGGTAGGAGTAATACCAGATTGAATAGCATGATAAATCAAATTACCATTCGGTTGGAAGCCTTCATTATTCCCTTGCGTAGCCCAAGACTGATATTTCTCAACCGTATAGACAAAAGTAAAATCCAATTTATGAATATCTGCAAATGTACGATTCCATTTCAACATATTATCCACGCTCCATTCATAATCAGAAAACTCACGACGCTTTGCTTGTCCGCCAGCAACTACGCCTGGTTTGATATCGGAATCAAAATAATAATCCTTCTGCCAACCAAAACGAGCATTAAATGTCGTTTGCCAAGAAAAGCCCCAAGGAAGTTTTACTTTACCATATACACTCGATACAAACGTCTGTCTCTTGTCCATTTTACTATCGACCGTATGAGCAAGTAACGGATTAGAAGTACGATTGTCATTAGCCGGTCTAACTTTAATAGACCCGTCCTCCTCCCACATATTCCCAAATGGGCTCATGGCCTTGGCCGCACTAACGTCAGCAGAAATACCGCTATAATCTTTATTAGCAAACTGAGCATTTAAGCCCACATTCAGCCATTTCGTAATTTCTGTATCCAAATTGAGACGTGCACGAACAGCCTGAAAATAATCTCCAACTTTAATGCCGTCATTGTTTGTATAACCCAAAGAGAAATAATAATTAGTACGATCATTCTTGCCCGAAACTGAAGCGTTATAATCTTGACGAAGTCCATTTTGCAACACAAGATCCATCCAATCTGTTATGCGGCCGGCTTTATAGTTCTCAATTTCCAAAGGATCGAAGCCCAAACGAGTCATCCATGTTCCAACATAGTCGCCAGAAAACGAAGAATCATAAGCAGCCCATTGTTCTTGAGTTACTCCCTCAGGAAGATCATAAGGATTGTCATAATAACCGGCCCCCATCTGTGAGCTACTAGGTTTAAAATACTCTTGCGTTTTCCAATAATCCATTCGGCGTTGAATGTACTGTTCGGGGGTAGGCATCTCAGGCGTGAAAGTAGCTTGCGACATACCGATTTTTGTACTGAGATTGATAATAGGTTTGCCCAGCTTACCACGTTTAGTATTAATCATTACTACACCAGCCGAACCTTTAGCACCATAAATTGCCGTAGAACTGGCATCCTTCAAGACGTCTATGCTCTCAATATCATTAGGATTGATATCGTCAACATTGCCATAGAAAATGACGCCATCCAAAACGATCAAAGGCGAGCTGCTAGCCTTCAATGACTGCTTACCACGAATCAACAAGCTACCGCCACCAGCCGCATCTGTAGAAGGAGTCAGGTTTACACCAGCAATACTACCTGACAAGAAGTCCATTGCATTCGTAGCCACCCTATTCTGTGTCAGTTCATTACCTATGTGGGATACGGAGCCGGTCAGGTCGCTTTTCTTCATTGTACCATATCCTACTACCACCACTTCATCCAACATTTCATTATCTTCACTCATCGTCACATCCAATGTTCTCGCATTGGCATCCAACACATGCTCTATTGTCTTATACCCGATGAAAGAAAACACAAGGATCAACTTCTTTTGGGGAAGCCGAAGATGGTAGCGACCGTCAATATCGGATATAGCACCTAAAGAGGCATCCCCCTTCACCGTCACGTTGACACCAATGACGGGTTCGCCCTTCACATCTTTTATCAAACCTGAAACATCTCGGAAAGACTGGGCCTGAACAAACACTGCTGACATCAGAAGAAACAGCAACAAGTAGCCCTTCCGAGTCAAAGAAACACTCAAAATCTTTTGTCTCATAATATTAAAATTAACATTAGTATTTTATAGAATCAAAAACTCCATTTTCGACTTTCTGCTTTGCGAAATTAAGGCTAATTAAAGAATAGGAATGCCACAAAAATCCTAAAAAAAGGAATTTATGTTCCAAACAGAGGCTTCTAAACGGAATTTTTATGGGATGAGAAAATGGTGTAGTAAACAACATAAGTTGACATAAATTATTTAATGCGCAACTATTTAAAAAGCCTTATTACTTTTTGTCAAGTGAATGAATAATTTTCTCGTTTATCTTACGAATTTCGGTTTCGTTCAATTTAACCACCTTACGGTCATAGGTCATCAAACCATTTATTTCCACTTCCACATCGGTAGTCTGAGTATAAACAGCCGCAGAAAAACCATGTTTTGACAGGTTCAACAATTGACGTGCATATTTGATATACTCTACAGTAGCTTCCTCGGAATTTTTAAATTGAACGTAACCCCAATTCCGCTTAGTTTCCCACGTATGCCCTTCCACAGCCAAGCCGATTCCACCATATTCACCAAGCACCGTAGGACGCTGAGCGTCATAGAGATAAAGCTTAGGAGCTGGATAGTTATGCAAATCCAACAAGTCGCCACAAGCATAATGATTTCCTCCACTGGCCGGATTGACCAAACGCGAAGGATCATATTGTTTGGTCCAAGCGACAATCTCAGTTGTTTTGAACTGTCCCCAAGCCTCATTAAATGGGACCCAAACTCCTATGCAAGGATAAGAATACAAACAGTCAATAATATCTTTCCATTCCCTACGATAGTTGGCCTCAGATTCAGCTGTACGAGTAACGTCTCGCCCATCAAAATATTGAGTCGACTGCCATTCCGGGCTCCGATCCCCATTAGGCATATCTTGCCAAACGATAATTCCCAGACGATCGCAATAGGTATACCAACGGGCAGGCTCCACTTTTACATGTTTACGTATCATATTGAAACCAAAGTCCTTGGTCTTGCGAAGGTCGTATAACATCGCCTCATCAGTAGGAGCCGTGTAAAGTCCGTCGGGCCACCAGCCTTGGTCCAAAGGACCGAATTGGAACAAATCGCGATTATTCAGCTGCAGACGCATAATACCGTCGGCATCGCGTCGCGTCGAATACTTACGCATAGCCGCATAACTTTTCACACAATCTACCAACCTTCCATGTGCATAAAGACTAATCTCGACATCATACAAAAATGGATGATCCGGACTCCAAAGCTGCACATCGATAGGCATAGCGACTTCTATTGGCACACCAGGCAAAGCAGCTCCAAAAGCCACTTGTTCACCACCAGTAGATATAACAGCTTCCAAACGGTCCACTTCCTGTGGCGTATTAGTACTCACATCAAAGGAAAGGAGATTGCGGTCGATATCCGGCATTATTCGAATGGATGATATAAACTGCTGTGAAACAGGCTCCAACCAAACCGTCTGCCAAATGCCGCTAACAGGAGTGTACCAAATGCCATGAGGATTCAATGACTGTTTTCCACGCGGTTGATACCCTAAATCTGTAGGATCCCACACCTTCACCGTAACTCTATTGCTGCCACGACGAAGAGCAGCGGTAACATCAAAACTAAAGGGAGTAAAACCTCCAATATGCGTTCCTACCTTTATACCATTGACCCATACATCAGTTTTCCAATCTACCGCACCAAAATGAAGCAAAATCCGTTTTCCTTTCCAGTCGGAAGGAATCTCAAAATGACGTTGATACCAAAGCGCACTATCATAATCCAACAGTTTGCCAACGCCAGATAAACTGGACTCAATTGCAAATGGAACCAAGATCTGACCATCATAGTTTAATGGAAAAGAATTACCCAAAGGTACTACAGCATAATCCCATAAACCATTTAAATTCATCCATTCTTTCCGCTCCATTATAGGACGTGGATATTCAGGCAAGACGTTGTCTACTTCTACGTTGGCAGCCCACTGCGTTTGAATCCGATCCCCAACGGGTTTCCACTGGGCCGACATCTCCGTACGACCAAGCAGCACAATCAAAAAAAGTACAATAATTTTATTCATGATTCACTATATTTATACGAATAACAGATTAAACATTATTGACACAACAAGAATAGATACTTTTAATTTGAATAGCCAACCGACTTCAAAAACCAACTACGATCTTCACTTTTCAACCCTTGCCGCAACAACACCTGAGGTAAATCACTCCATCTGTCCCAGAAATCAGCGACCAAACTATCCAACGCTTGCGGACAATACATAACGGCCTCACTCAGACTGCCCATTTTACCTAATTCCTCTTTGAGACAAATATAAGAATCGCGATATTTCAAATCCTCCAACGTTTTTGCCATCCGGCGCACTATTCCTGACAACCCATCCAAATTCGGAACCTCACTCTTATAAACAATTTCCACAACTCTATCTTTATCACAAAGAGAAGAGGGCAAATCGATCACCAATGAAAAATCGTCTCCTTGATAGACATAGGAAACAGGCTCACCATCAACACAAACTCGAACAGGCAGAGGAGAAGACAGAATTTTCACTTTAAATGAACGAGAGACAGGCATACCTTCATACGAACCCTTGCGACTACCGATAACTATCAAATGCCGATTCCCTTCCCTATAGGATTGCAAACGAGTAACAGCATATTCTGATGCGTAATTCTTATCATTCCCATTATCTTCATAAAAATCAAAAGTCGACACACCATGCCCACCAGGAAAAACCGTCACCACAATTGTTTCATTATTTGATGCCAGATTCATCACGTCATTATCATAAAACGGAAGAATAGAACCAGCCTTGACATAAACAGGATATTCATCGAGGGAAAAGAGACGTTCTACAACCCTGCCTCCAATCAATTGACTACCTGTACTCCATTCATACCAGTCGCCTTGAGGTAACCATGTACTTACCTTCAGAAAACCATCTGTCATCGGATCTGTTGCTGGAGATACCAGCATGGCATCACCCCAAAAATATTCATTTCGAACGCGATAGGATGCAGATAATTCAGGATAATCATAATATAGAGGACGACAAAGAGAAATTCCCTCATCATATCCCTTACGAGCCATCGTATAAATATAAGGAGCCATCACATAACGCCAACGAATAGTTTGGCGAATAATGTCTCCATATTCACGAGTGAACGCCCAAGGTTCTTTATTCAGTCCCGCACTCTTTTGAGAGTGAGTGCGCATAATCGGACTAAAAGCCCCAAACTGAAGCCAACGGATGTACATTTCCGGATCAATCTGACTACCGATATGTCCTCCCAAATCATGACTCCAATAACCATAAAGTACATTAGAAGCGGTAGTATTAAAATAAGGCTGATAAGAGAGTGACCGCCAAGAAATGACCGCATCGCCAGAAAACCCCACCTGGTAACGGTGGTTACCCAAACCACCCCATCGATGATAAAGTAAAGGACGAGTATCCCTTACCCGTTCCATACGACTAAAAAAAGCATAATTAATCCACCATATATTATTCAACCTCTTCAGTTTTGTATCAAACAGATTTTGCTGCCAGTCTAACCACCAAAAATCAACGCCGGCTTTTTCCATAGGTTCTAATATATGATCAAAAACACTATTCATAAAACGTTTATCAGAACTAATCCATGGAATAATTTGCCTACTAATAGTATCAACACCCATATCGCCAGCCACTTCCGAATATTTTTTCTCATAGGCAGCCACTCCACCAGCAGGATGTAGATTAAGCGTAACTTTTAGCTTTTGTTGTTTAAGATACTGTAAAAATAAATCCGGACATGGGAATAAATTCCGATTCCATGTCCAGCCTGTCCATCCTCCTTTCCCCTCCTCTGTATAATGCCAGTCCATATCAATAACTAACACATCTAAAGGTATATTATAAGTGTGAAAATTATTTATCAATTGACGAAATTCCTTATCTGAATAAGGCCAATAACGCGACCACCAATATCCGAAAGCATAACGTGGCGGAAGAGGCATCTTACCAGCAAAAAGTGTATAATCTTTCAATGCAGATTTATAATCATGTCCATAAGCCATAAAATACCAATCTTGCTTATACACTGAAGAGCGCTCCTTTACCCATTCCCAACCTTCATCGTTGTTGAAAAGATAACTATACGAGTCATCAATAAATGTCCAACCATCTGTAGCCAACAGCCCATCTTCCAGAACAAGACTATCACCCCGTTGCAAACCTGTGACCCATGTTTGAGTCTGTATATTACCATCCATTCCATCCAATGTTCGATACGTACCTCTCAAATTGCCATGTTGGTTCTGCCCAGGTATCCATATGAAAGAAGGAAACACATTTTCTGATGTTATCATCAAATTACGCTCAGTGAAAGCACCGCTATTTTTTCGATATCGTACTTTCATTTTAGAAGTCGTCAATTCAATCCAATTACCTTTCGTCTTCAACCGATAATCGACTACGGGATAAAAACGATTAATTGCTATTTGAGACTTTTCATCAACAAAATGACCGTCTTGCGCATACTCCATACGAATTACCCCGGAAGAAATAACCGTAAAACGAATATGTTCATCTTCGTAAGCCACATTACGCATCATTGTCTGAGCTTGTAAAGTAACAAAGCCCCAATATAATATCCCAAATAGAAATAGGAATTTCCATTTCATGGTATAAAACGATTAATATTAATGGAACAAAATTACAAGAATCCTCCAGCCCCTAAAGAAATAATCATGCCAACAAATACCACAAACATCTCAAAATCATCTAAATACCCACTTTCACATAATGGGAAAGCTCATCAACAAGCTTTAAACATGTCAGATAGTCCTCTACCATAACTGCCTCAAAAAAGTGAACGTTAATTCTTTGACAATGTAAATATTACAAGATTTCCTTTATGATCACTAGGCCATATACCCCGAGGTGTAAAAATATCATCACACGAATGACTCTTTACAATTTTACCACGAAATACTGTCTCTATCGGACCAACAACTACACACTTTCTTACAGATAAGAGATGTGCCAAAGAATAATAATAGATAAAATCAATCCGATCACGTTCGTCCGCCTCAGGAGCCCATGCTAAAGTTCCTAATCGAGTGTGTTCAGCCCAATGATTCCCGGCAGGAAAAGTAAATCCTGGATACAAAACAGGATCGGGATATTTTTCACGATAAATATCCTTAAAGCCTGCCCGTTGTAACATAAGCGAACAATCCCAATTGACTATTGCCCCATTGTGATCCCACAAGTCTTTCGTGTCTGACTGCCAGTCTAAATGTGAAGGCTCATTGAAGTCCCCTCCAATAACAACAGACCGCCCCAACATAATATCTTTCCGGGCTTCTTCCAAAAAAGCTTTTATTGATTCGTCACGATAAGCCAAACGATTAGCTTGCAAAATAATCTGTTCATCTATTATAGGCTGATCAATCTTTTCCCATGTCTTTCCATTATAACCGCGAGGAAGATAACATGCATAATGCCTATAATCCAAATGACAAGAATAAAAGACAACCTGATGATTAGCAATAGTAAGCAACAATTTTACCATTGCTCTCTCTTCATTACCTGGAACCATACAACAGGTTATTACACTATCCGGCTTGAATTTAGTTAATACTCCCACAGATAAATCGAAAGTTTCACCGTAATACTTTTTATGACGTGTCTGCATTTCTCCAATCAGCCGATTAATAAACTCTTGCCCCCCATTAATTTCACAAAGTAAAACAACATCAGGATCTATTTGGTCCAACATCTCAACAAATCCTTGATAACCTCCAGGCACTTTTGATAATCCATTCCACAAATTCAGCTGTAGAACTTTAATATCATGTCCTCCAGCTTTCATATAATTTGATACAACAAGCATCCCCGCACAAATGACAAAAACAAATAGCCGACTCATTATTTTCTAAAAGTAATATAAGTCACAAATAGTCCTGAACAATCAGTTTTATTTGTGACTTAAATCCATAATTAAGTATTGTATATTATTTCTTTGTAGGTAGCGGTCCATAATATGAACGTTTCAATCCCCCAAAGTCTAATACTATTTTTTGAAGAACCGTACCAGCATCACCACAAATAATCTTTATGGTATGTTTTCCTGGTTTATCTACATGAAGTGTAGTTTTATTAATACGACAGTTTTTCAGTACACTCTCATACCAAATTTGAGCATATTCAAATGAGGAAGTAGAAGGATTCATCACAGGACCTTCATCTATACAGACACCATACTTTGTTTCAATATTCGTAGCTTCATGTCCAGCGTAACCCCGGTCTGTACTAGTCACAAACGTAGGTAATACATAAGTATACACATCAACAGAACCTTGTTCAAAAGTATAGAAATCATATTCCAGACGTGGGGTATTCCTCCCTGCTGTACGTTGGGCTGGGGCAATCGGATTACCCAACTGAATAGCTGTATTCTCGACGCCTAAATTGGGAATTATACGCATTTTTATAAAATCGTCTTCTACTTTCCGGTGATAACCAGTTGCTTCAATAGATACATACCCATTCGTTTCTACATAAAGTGTATCCAATTCCGACTTTAAAGGAGAAGCTGGATTGAAGACAGAAACCCATACTCTTTCCTTCTCTCCATTTTCAGCCATAATATTTATCGAGCCTAAAACACGCTCTCCAACTGGAGCTTTTGTCCAATCAATAGACACTTCCATCCGATCCTCCATAACAGTTTTCCCCTTACATCTATCCAATAGAATCCATTCATCAGAAACTACAGCCTTCCACCTTAATTCTTTAGTTCCTTTATTAAAAACATCCACATAATAAGAGACATTTGGCAAGAAGCAACTAAAACATGGTAAAGAATGAAAGCTTTTTTGCCCCTTTAAAATATCTTCCTGTTCAGCCATAACTCCTAAAGATGAATCAACAGAAAGCTCTGTCGTACGCAATTTGGGAAGCTCAAAATAAGCTGCTGCAAATCCCTGCCTCATCGTCATCACATGATTCCATTTTCCGTTTAACAGACTATTATAACCATTTGTGATAACATCCAAACTGTCGTAACAATTTTTCACAGCACGTGCTAACCTGTCTGTAGCGGCTCTCTGCTGAATAGCATACCAACGATTACGCTGCCCATCTAAAATCATACGATTCAACAATTCGCACCCCTTTATTGGATAATATGCAACTTGATAAAAACAAGCTTTCTTTTCTTCTAGGAGTTTTTGATAAATATCTTCGACAATTGAACCTATACGATAATAATCTGCTAAACGGCGTTCAACTTCACGATAATTAGTCAACGAAAAATCTGTATCTGTATTACGCTCACGTCCATATTTGTCTGTAGCCCACTGATATCCCCAACCCATAAACTCCGGCCGACGAGCAAATGACAATTTATAAAAGGTGTTCCATAAGTCTAAATATTCTTTTTTATATTCATTTCCTATCAATCCACACAACCATTCAGTCCGGTAAGTAGCAGCTCGCTCAAAACTAAACGAGTCAATGTCAAAAGCCATAGTTAAGAAAAAATCAACAGCAAACTCACAAGATTTAATATCACCCGCATTCAATAGCCAAATACGGTCAGCAGTCATGTCATAAGCTTTTCGCAATTCCTCATACATCAGTGTAGGAGAAGTCGTGTTCATCCATAAGTGGTCATGTGGTTTTCCTAAATAAGACGAATGATAATAGACACCTGAATGTCCCAATCGTTTTTGCTCCTTCGGACTACTTAATCTTTTCATATAGCCATAATTATCATCAGGCCAAATGATAGTCACGTCATCAGGTAAATCTAACCCTTCATCATACACATCTAGTACTTCTTTATATGGTGTAAAAGCTTGCGGTATGTCTTCAACAGGCTTTCCTATGACATCCGACAACATTTGGCGTTGATTCATCAAAGCCTCCTGCAACATATCTTTACGAGCAGACATATCATTACTAGCCTTCATTGCTTTATCATGCAAACCGCGTAAAGCCAAGGTATACACATTTTCAAAGGGTGCACAAACCTCTACTCGCTTCTTTAGTACACTATCTACGCCCCGACGATTATCTACATAATCCCATTCTCCCATTGTTTTTCGATCCCATTCGCTAGCGGTATTGAACAATAATGGCTCGCAATGTGAGGATCCCATCACAATAGCAAAACTATCAGCTACCAATCTGTTTTCAGGCAAACGATGAAAAGCAGTAGATGCATCATGCATTGCGGGGCACAAATAATTAGCTTGCAAACGCAATAGCAGTTCACACACTTTGGCATAGGTCTTAGGACCAAAATTACCACGTTCCTTTTCAAAATTCAATTTAGCCCAGCGATATAATCCCCAATCCTCATCATTGATAAAAATGCCTCTATATTTTACAGATGGTTCCCTTGAAAGCATTTTTTTTACTTTCAAGTAAAGTCTGTTCTGCTTCTTTACAGGAGCATCAATCCACCAATACCAAGGTGATACCCCAATAGCGCGTGACACGGACAATAATCCGTACGCCGTACCTCGACGGTCACTTCCTGCAATTACCAATGCTTGTTTTACACCATCCAATGGTTCTTTTACCAACTGCACGACATAGCTTTCCCAGCGACCTTTAAGCCCCATAGTTTCTAGCTTTCCTTCAGCCATCATCTCATCTATTACTTTGCTATGACCTAAGGTACCGACAATTATACAATAATCAACCAACAACTTCGAATCCGAGCCGTAAGATAATTTTTTTCCCGTTACCAATTTAAAATCATTAGCAAACAACTCCGATGTTTTTTTTACTACTAAATAATCGTCTGTATCATAATACAAAGAAGCGCACTTTTGTCCATCAAACAATGTAAACACATCATTCCCTATCCCTTTATGAGAAAGCGTAACTTGCGCCAATAATGTAGATGAAACTAAAAACAACGCAAAAATCAATAATAATCGCTCCAATAAATTCTTATCCATAATATCCGCTATTTAAAATTTATATCAGAAGGATTTGCCCAAACAGCCACACCAACCCGTGAATCAGCACAGCCATAATATAAATAAAATTTTTGGTTATAATACACTAAACCTTCTAGAAATACCGTCCCATGAATATATTGTCCACTTCTCTCAAATGAAGCTTCAGGGACAAAAAAAGGTTCGTCCAAACGCCCAATGACTTTATAAGGATTGTCGTTTGATATCAACAATTGCCCTCCACAATAAGAACCAGCATGATATGCTGTATCACCTTTAATTCCCCAGTCGTTTTTCCCGTTATAAAGCAATACGATACCCTTATTAGTACGTAGCGCCGGAGGCCCACATTCTGTCATTTGGCTGTCAAAATATCCCTTACGAGGCTCAGCAATTTTTTTCAGTTCTCCACGCTCATCCAATACAGGATACCAGTCTGTCAGATTATCTGAAACAGCCGCATAAACAGCATACTCACCCCAATACATCAGATATTTATCTTTAACTTTGTCTATGACCAACCGTCCATCTTTTACTTTTGTTAATAAAGAAGCCGACTTACTGGCCATTTGAGCAAAACGGCCGTTATAGGCTTTCGCAAAGGCTAAACCGTGTTTGCTCCATTTTTTCAAGTCTTTTGAAGTAGCCACCGATAGGCGGGGTATCCGGCGGTTCCATGAAGTATACAGCATTACATATAATCCGTCTTCAGTCATTGCTACACGCGGATCCTCACAGCCACCGGTCCAGTCCAAATCTTTATAATAATCATCCATTGGATAAAGAACTGGTACATTTTGACGCAGGAAATTAATTCCATCTTTACTTTCAGCATATCCTATACGCGAAGTACGTTTGCCAATACCTGTACCAGACTTATCTTCAGCACGATACAATATGACAATCTTATCATCCTTTACTGTAGCTGCTGGATTGAAAACATCACCTTCCTCCCATTTCACAAATTTAGCTCGCATAGGACAATAGAACTCTGTCCCTTCACAAGACTTCAATACAGGATTTACTCCTTCCCGACGAAGAAAGGGACCTAAGCTCCACTTTTCCGTCAAGGTGTCATTTCCTGTCTGTAGCCTCATAGTCATTGCATTTGCACCTATAGGAAGTAATGCCCAAACAAGGATAATATACATCATGTAATTCATCTTAATACTCGTTTTTCCTCTTTTATATTCCATCCTTTTATCTTCAATATTAAACCGTTACTCAAGTTCTGATTGGCAGTTTCTATTGTAACAACTTTTACTTCACCAGGCAATAATGAAAAGAAATTATCCGAATAGAATGACGGGCGGACAGGTCTCATGTCAACATCAAGAAATTGTAATTGGTTGAAGAACGCAATATGACGTGAGGTATTCTTCAATGTCACGTCTGCAAACAATTGTCCATCTTTCAGCCTGACCTTGCAAGATGTTTTTACTTTAGCCAACTTCAATTCGTTCAAAACCTCAAACCCAGATGTAGCTGGCCCTGTAAGCGTATTCTTCCCTTCATATTTATCTTTCGATCGCCAATAGAAATTTGAAGATACTTCTTCCCCTTTTTCATTTTCCAACACCAACTTGATAAAATGTACTTGTGAAATATCTTCAGGAAAACAAATTTTCAATATATCATTGACAACTCCGTCAGAAGGCAAATCCACTGTAATTTTCCTTTCCCAAACTATCTTACTTTCAATGTCATAAACAGTTGCCTTGACCCAATATCCTTTAAATGATTCAAAATAGTCATTCACCACTGTTACCGTATTCTTCAGATAGTCGAATTGTACATGTAACGGTTCAAGAGCATTGGCTGTATGATATAATGATGCCGTCGGTTCCAAAGACCAATCCCACATGCGCGCTGACACTTGTTTCACAGGACAATTGTGATACCAAAACAACAATCCTGAACAGAATCGGTCACCGTAATCCAGCTTATTATAATTCCATACCTCCCAAATGCTTTTTGAATTTATAGCCCCTACCAGTTGAGCCTTTTCTGCAAATTCTTCGATACAATTTGATGGACCGTATTCATTCACCAAGTCTGTATACGTCGTAGTCATACCATGGAAACCATTGCCATCAAGATAGTCCCAAACGTCTTTATTAATGGGCCATAAGTCTTTTTCGTCCATCATCTCATATAATACTTCCACTACAGGCAATGTTGGAGCACCATATTCCGGATTAAATCCATTTACTCGACTTCCACGAGGTGATGCGCAGTCTTCATAGTGCAGCATAGGATTGACCTGTTTGTAAGGACTACCATCATGAATTCCTGCACATTCAGACTGCATCTGATAACCACGGGTCCCATCCAATGCATTCAGCAACTTGTCGGTACCTGATACTTCTGTACTTTCATTTGAGGCAACATAGTAGGCTAATGAAGGATGATTGCGTATACGCTTTACAGTAGATGCTACATTGGCAAGATACACACTTTTATCTTGTGGATGTTTCGTATCACCTGTCATCCAAAACTCTTGCCACACCAAAATTCCTAACTCATCGCACATTTGGAAGAAATAATCACTTTCCGCAATTCCTCCACCCCACATTCGTAGAAGATTAATGCCAGCCATACGCGTATAACGTAATTCTGCATACGTACGTTCTCTTGAATTTCTTAACATGGCTTCCGGTATCCAATTTGACCCTCGCACAAACAAACGTTTTCCGTTAATATAAAATACACGAGAACCGTCGGGCGTATTGGTATCAGAGGTTATTTCACGTATGCCGAATGTTGTATTGAGTGAATCGCATACCACTCCGTCCAACTCTACTGTCAACTTCAATTTATACAGATGCTGCGGTCCCTTATTTACCGGCCACCACAAACGCGGATTATGCATTATTAATTGAGGGTATTCCTCGGGAGTAAAAACAACTTGCTTCATCTCCCCACGTATCAAGCTCACTTGTCTCTCAAAAGCAATATCTGTACCATCTATCTCACCTTTTACTGTACATTGTATTTTCCGATTAATATTTCCCGGATTAATAACCTCGACAGATACCGTTTCACGCGATTCATTATATCCAGGTTTCTGCAAATCACTTTTCACAAAAGGATGACGCAAAGTCACTCCTCCCGTAGCATAGACAGAAATTTCTCTCCAAATGCCGGTACAGCGATCGCGTATACCATCCATAAATGTAAAGTCCCACCCTACAGTCATCAACATTGTCGTATTCAACCCAATGTTTCCATTTCCACCATTATGAAACTCTCCTACAGCGCCCCATGACTTGGGCGCGGTCGTTCCTGGCATATCTACTGGAAATACTTTTATCGCTAATACGTTAACAGTATCCACTCTCACAAATTCTGTAACATCAATATACTCCCTTAAAAACATTCCATTCATCGTACTTAACAGATTACCATTTACCCAAATCTCAGCCCGATAATTTATACCGTCCAACTGCATCCAGATAGTCTTCCCACTGAACTCTTTAGATAAATTAAACTCTGTTCTAAACCAGTATGTATAGAAATCTCTGCCGATTTCCGAAATATCTGGAATACGATGTTCATCCAACCTGTTGTTTACACCATAATAAGGCTCGGGATATACTTTATTATATACCAATGAACGCAAAACAGTACCAGGAACCACAGCCTCTATCCAGCCATCCGTATCATATCCTCTAGTGGATATATATTCTCCTCCGACCTTTACATCCTCTACTTTCCTCATTTGCCAGGAATATCCGCCCCCGTGTACTGCTTCAGATGTAAGCAATATACGAGTTGTGTCTGCAAAAGAACTTTTATACCATTGTTGGGCCTTCACAGGCCCAACACATGACAATATTAGAACGACTAATAAGAGATAGATACAATGCATAATATTGAAAGTTATTTGTTCAATTCCGATAAAGCCACTGCACACCACAAATAAGGTGCCTGTCCGTGATAGTCGCCTACATTACGCTTACGGTCATAATAATATTGTTTGTCGTTCTTTTTATTCGTTCCGGTACAAACATTACGCACGTCACCATTTTCATTCACATAAGTTACCATACCCATCCATGCCTTACGAGCAATAGGTGCATATTCTTCCGCATCAAGCCAATCATTCTTAATACCCTCAATCATGGCGTATGTAAACATAGCCGAGCCTGATGTTTCTATCCAACAATCAGGTTGATCCAATAGCTGACGCCACATACCTTCCTCCGTCTGATATTTTTTCAGGCTTTCCATCATTTTACGGTAGCCCTTCATAATGCGAGGACGGTATTCACTATTCTCTGGCAAACAACGCAGAAGCTCAGTCATGCCAGCAGCCATCCAGCCATTTCCACGTCCCCAATAATAAGGAACATCTGGAGCATGATAAAATAATCCGTTAGGACGTTGAAGTTCATCCAAATACAAAACCATTTCCTTAGCTGCCCGATCAACATATTTCCGATCGCCTGTTACTTTATAAGCTAGTGTTTGTACGATAGTGATCATGTACATGTCGTCTATCCATAAGCGCGATTGCCAGGAGTAACCTTTGTCGGCCCATTCTTTTTCTTTTTCATTAGCATTTATTGGCAATTGCCATTGTGTGTCGGCATAGGGCATTCCCAAATCATAATAGCGTCGTTCACCTGTAATCCGATAAAGTGTTAGAGGTAAACTTCCAAACATATTCACATCCACATGATTCATTATAGGAAGCAGAGCTTTTTCGGTTGTAAATAAGGGTTCAAAACGATTTTGCAGCAATCTGATTAATTCTTTATCTCCTGTCACATCACCAAAATTAAGGGCACCGTTCCATGTAAAAGTCTCGGGATAACTAATCCACTTTCCTACATGTAACAAATGTTTTCCGTCAATAAAATGATAAGCCATACGTTTACCTATCACTTCTGGTTCGTAACCTTCAGGGAAGTTTGTCAACAACTCTGTTTGTGCAGACATGTACTGCAATGAAATAAAGCATAAAAATACAAGGACTAATTTTTTAAACATAACTCTGATAAATCTATTCATTAATAAAATTACTTGTCACAAAGATAAAATGTATCGAACTTAAATTCTATCACAGATATCTTAACTAATAGAAGAAATATCTCAATCAGACATAAATAATACAATTCTAATATAGGTTTAGACTATCTCAAAAGAAGTACTTTTCAGAAAAAATATTTAACTTTGCAGCATCCAGTTAGCCCGGTGGGGCAGCGGGATGCTTTTTTTTAGATAAAAAAGAAAGGCGTTTACCAGACGTTATATCTTCTGACTTCGAATCTCGCAAATTTGAAACCTTCAGGAAGATAAAGCAACGGAGACGTCCACTGTAGGTGTCATGTCCGAACATTACGCTTAGGTGTGGTGTTTTGTACCATAACATCTCGGGCGTGGGCTAGCTGCGTTACTTATCCTTGAAGGTGGGCAATGCGAGAGCCTGAAGTCGGGATAAGCAGAAGTACAGACTCCCATGCCTTTTTTATATTATTCACTGCCCGATTGGGGAGGCTGCGGGCACACAAAATTGAAATGCTATGACACCTAAAAACGCTATGGCTTCCCACAAAGCCGACAAAGTTTCGCTCAAAAGAACCATCTCATCCGGATTCCTATTTGCAGCCCTATTCCTTTGCATATCCTGCGGCAGCAGCAAGCAAGCCGCCGTAACCCCCGCCCCCACTCCTGCAGCACAAGACCCGACACAGCCCAAGATGGCCAATGGCGAACAAGTACTCCTGACCTTCTGTATGGACGAAGCATACGACAAGCCCGGCGAATATATGGCTGGCTTAGGCATCGCCGAAGACCGCCCCGACCGCTCGCGGGCCATTACGGATGCCAACCGCGTAGCCATCGCCGACATTGCATCCCGGTATATCGGCATGTTGAAGAATGCCATTGAAGACTACAGCAAGGATGTCAACGTACCCAGCGGAAAGAAAATGTATGAAAGCGAACTGGAAGGCGGTGCGCAGGTCATCGGAACGAAAGTCATCGACAAGTATGCCAATGTTGTATGCCGCAAGCTCTCCCAAAGTGCCACAGGCGGATATGTCGGCTACATAGCCGTGCACGTACTGCTGGAAGACGCCAAGAAAGGACTTGCCGAGGAACTGGAAGTGCGCAAAGTTGATTACGACAAGAAGAAGTTCTTCGAAAAGATGGATGCCGAACTGGCCAAGGAAGCGGCCAGACAAAAAGCCGAAATGGACGCCATGCAATAAATGCCCGTCATGAAATCTACCGTCCTTTTCTTATTGTGGGCCGCGTGCACCTTGTCCGCATACGGGCAAGGTGCCATGCCTTCGTGGGTACAGAATCCCCCAGCCAAGACGGCAAGCTACTACTACCGGGTTTCACAAGGTACAGGCCTGACCGAAGAAGCCGCCACCAAAAAAGCCTTCGCCATGGCCATCTTGGAAAGTGCCTTTGCCATCGGCATTCCCGTTGACATCCAGAAGATGGAACAACTGGAAGGTGACAGCCTGCTGGTAGAAGCTTCCCGCTATGTAAAAATACCCATCAACAAAGTATGCCAATGCACGAGGGAACTGACAACCCGACGAGGCTATCGGGTCTACATTCTGTGCCAGGTGGCCAACGATGTACACGAACAGCCCAAATTCAAATCATTCAATTGCATCACCAACAAAGAAGAAGAATGAAACAGATCACTTTTGCCATGCTTATCCTGCTGTTTGCAACGAGCATGGCCGTATCCGCACAATCCTCCACCGAATTGCGTCCCTCCTGGGCCTATGCCACTCCTGTTCCTCCCGCAGGAGCCAATTATTTCCTGAGCTGGGGCGTGGGCGAGGGACACGACGAGCAGTCGGCCACCAATGCGGCCTGGGCCGATGCCTTGCAGAAGTCACTGCACGAACTGGGAGTCGTAGGCATCACCCAACAGGACATCAATGCCGTAGCCACGCAGGGTATCAATGCCGTTGTGAAGTTCAACATCATGAAACGCCGCGTAGTCAGCGCCACAGAACCCATTGTCCTGGGTGGCAACCGAATGAAAATCTACATCCTGATACAGGTCCAGCGCGATGTAAACGGTGCCGATGATTTCTATTCACTGAACACCGGCAATTTCCGCGACAAGAATTTCGACAGACAACTGAAAGAATACAATGCCTCCATCACCGGACGCTATCCCTTCTCGGGACGTGTCTTTGTACCCGGCTGGGCACAATTTCATAAAGGCAGCAAGGGAAAAGGCATTTTCTTCATCGTAGCCGAAGCCGCCTGCATCGGAGGCATCGTTGCCACCGAAAGCATGAGAGCATCCTACGAATCGAAGTTCAGCTCAACCCACGATGCCGACAAAAAAAGGAGCTATGCCAACAAGGCCGACAACTGCGCCAACCTGCGCAACGGCTTCATCGCCGGAGCCGCGGCCGTCTATCTGTGGAACATCATAGACGGCATCGCCGCCCGTGGCAAGCGGAAACCCTTCATGCTGGGCGATGCACAGCTCAAGGTATCGCCTTACGTAGCACCTCAGACAGGAGGATTCGCCTTGTCACTGAATTTCTAAACCATTAATTTTTTATTCCATGAAACGAACGATTTATTTATTCGTACTCCTTGCGGCACTGGTTGTAGCCTGCACGGAAGAAGAAAGAGACTATACGGGAAGCATCCAGGGTATCGTCACCGAGTCGGGAACCACTACTCCGCTCTCCGGCGTACAAGTCAGTGTAGTGAACTTGGGCACCAGCACCACAACCGGCAGCGACGGCCAGTTCCGCTTCAACAACGTAGAAGCGGACAGCTACCAACTGCAGTTCAAGAAGACCGGATATGTGACCAACACACGCAGCGTCAACGTGCTGGCCGGTGAAACCGCCAATTGTGACATGCAACTGGAACCCGAAAAAAAGGAAGCCGAAATCAAGATAGAACCGTCAACACTCAACTTCGGCACCACACAGACGGAGCTATCCGTCACCGTTACCAATCAGGGAAACGCTGCCACGGAATGGTCGCTGAACTTAGGAGACAACGCCTGGCTTACAGCCTCCCCACTGTCCGGAAACATTGCTGCCGGCAAGACACAAAGCATCGTCTTCACGGTCAACCGTGACCAGCTGTCCGCAACACAGAATGTCAAAGTCACCCTGTCAGCATTCGGCAACTCTTACACGATTTCAGTGTCCTGCGCACCCAAGAGTGCCAAATCGGAAATGACTGTTACCCCTACCTCGCTGGACTTCGGTGAAACGGAAGAGGAAAAGGACCTCACCATCAAAAATACAGGAAATGCAGTCCTCACCTGGAACATTTCGGGAATCACAGACGAGTGTATCTCCGTATCGGATACAGAAGGTACGGTAGAACCCGAAGGTTCTAAAATCGTCAAGGTAACGCTCGACCGTACCAAGCAAACCAAAGACCTGAATACCTCCTTCATCATTTCCGACGGCATCAAGGAGCAAACTATCGCCGTAAAAGCTGCCAAAACAGAAGCCAAGGCAGAAATGAAAATTGAATCGACCTTGCTCGATTTCGGTTATGAATCGGCCGAACTGCCGCTGACCGTCAGCAACACGGGAACAGCCGAACTGAAATATACCGTATCGGGAATCTCAGCAGATTACATCACTGTATCGCCAATGGAAGGCAGTGTAGCCGCCGGAGGCAACCAGATACTCCAGGTCAAACTGAACCGCGAAACCATGCCCGAGACCGTAAACACCACATTTGTCATTTCCGACGGAACCAACCAGGAAAGTATCACAGTGAAAGCCACCAAGGCCGTTGCCAAGATGTCGGTATCCCCTCTTTCATTGGACTTCGGAGAAGAAGCTACAGAAAAGGACTTCACCATCAGCAATGTAGGAACAGCAGAACTTGCCTGGACTATCACCGTACCCGAAGGAACAGGATTGAAAGTATCCGATACCAGCGGCGTGACCGCTCCATCAGGCACCAAACAGATTACAGTAACGCTGGACCGCTCCATCATGCCCGAAACGTTGAATACGGCTATCGAAGTGTCTGACGGCACGCGCAAGGAATCTGTTGCAGTGACAGCAGTCAAGGGAAGTGACATCGCAGGTACCGTTGTAACTCAAGGGCTCTATACTTATTATAAGTTCGACGGCAACTTTGACGATGCTACCGAAAACAAAATCAACGGTTTCGGTACCGCTTCTCCTGCCTTTGTTGAAGGCGTAACCTCCGAAGGAAAAGCTGTGAAGTTCAGCAAAACAGACAATAGCACGTTTGTAGTTGCTAAGCCTATTATTGATTCAAAGGAGATGACGATTAGTTTTTGGGGAAAGGATTTCAGTGATGGGCATATTTTCCACTTGAACTCATCCATAAATACAGAACCGATGTTTACCTTGAGCGTGAGTAGCGGTTCCTTGAAGTTCTTGGTAACCCGTTATAATAATATCTACCAATACAATGCATTACCCAGTTTTGTTCATCCAACGTTGACTGACGGCAAATGGCATCACATTGTTTTGGTATCCGATTTTGAGGTAACGAAATATTCTACTATTACCACGACCCTCTATGTGGATGGTCAGCCAGCCTATGTCCTTACTGAAAATGCCAACCATTTCAGTGAGAATGGTGGAAGCCAGTCGTCATACAATACCGGTACCAGCTTTACCATGGGTGGAAGTTTGAAACTGAACAACAGCCTCACGTTGCCTGCTACCAACATGAGCGTAGATAATTTCCGTGTATACGATACCCGTCGCCTTTCTGCCAGCGAAATCAAGGAAATCTACAACGCCAAACAATAAGAAGAAATGAAAAGACACTTCTGGCTGCTTACACTACTTCTGCTCCCCAGCTTCGGCTGGGGACAGAAGAAAGTGGAAGACGACTTCGAACGGTATGCCCGTGAACAGGAAGCCGCCTTCAGTGAATACGTGGGCCATGAAGAAAAAAACTTCAAAGCCTATTACGACTCCATCAACCGCGAGTTTGCCCAATATCTGGCCGAAGCCTGGCCCGACTATCCGTTGAAAAAAAAGGAACCACCCATCAAGAAGCCTGTCCCGCCTACTGTTTACAAGCCGGATACTCCTCGGACTCTTCCCGCCAGACAACCGGTCAAGCATACAGAAAAACCTCAGCCTCCCCGTGTTCCTCCTGTCGATAAAAGTAAGATTCCTGCCAATCGCCCCTTGCCCAAGATTCCGGTGGCCGTACCTGACAATAGTCTGAGATTGTCATTTTATGGCACACAGGTCGCATTGGCGAAAGCGGCATGTAATCTGCCGCGCTTAGCCGGGGCGGACGAACAATCGGTGGCGAACTATTGGAATGCGCTGACCCAGCTTCCTTATATCGATTGGACCAATGAAATCCGCCAGCTGCAGTCTTCACTCAGTTTGAACGATTGGGGAATGTATCTTCTCATCAACAGGACATTCGAGGCCAAATTTCCCGGAAGGCCAGACAATGAACAAACGGTATTTACTGTATTTACGCTGAACCAGTTGGGCTATAAGGCCAAGATTGGCCGTTCGCATCAGACACTTCTGCCTTTGATAGCCTTCAATTGCAATGTGTTCAATACGACCTTTTTCCAATATGGCAACGAAAATGGAACTGTCTATACTGTCTATAATCCCGGCCATGCCGATTTGTCGACCATTCAGAGCTGCCGGATGGAATATGGAGGTGCCACACGACTGATGGATATGTCTCTGACAACTATTCCAACCCTGGATACACAGGTTTTGTTGCAGCCTCTCAAAGTGGAAGAACAGTCTTATAACCTGTCTTATGACAAGAACTATATGCAGTTGCTGGGCACATATCCTTGTGTGGATTTCCGGCTTTATGCGGAATCGACTCCCAGTGAAGCGTTCCTGCAAAGTATGGAAAAACAATTACGCCCGTTGATTCACAACAAGTCGCAGGAGGAAGCAATCAACGCGTTGCTACATTTTGTGCAATACGCATTCGAATACAAAACCGACGATGAACAATTCGGTTACGAACGCTGGTTCTTCCCTGAAGAAACAGTCGCTTCGGCCTATTCTGACTGTGAAGATCGTGCCATCCTGTTCAGCCAGCTAGTACGCCGGTTGCTGAATATGGAAGTCGTATTGATTTATTATCCGGGTAGGCATCTGGCAACAGCAGTCCACTTCGACAATCCTGATACGACAGGCGATTATCTGAATGTGGACGGAAAGAAATTTCTAATTTGTGACCCGACGTATATCGGAGCCACATTGGGGATGGGAATGCCTCAGTTGAGACAGGTACCGATTGAGGTGATTAGACTGAAGGAGTAATTTAATCGAATGAAAATAGCCATGCTTAAACATATTAAACGTATTATTTGCCTTATCACCTATATCCTTATGCTGGCAATTCCGGGAACTGTCCATGCCGAAGAAGCGGTAAACAGTTATCCAGAAGCAACAGTTACGTCTATTAACAAACTGAATATGCGTTCGGGACCGGGTACCGGCTACGATGTGGTACATCAACTCAATCCGCAAGAGTCTGTCTATGTAGTGGATACAGACAACACCCATGCAGGATGGGCGAAAGTCTTGACCAAAGACAACATCAAAGGTTACGTGTCATCCAAATACCTGTCGGAAAAGCAACCTTCACAACCGAACAGTTCATCAGACCTTGATGATAAATTCTATAAGACCATAAGTTACATGTTTTCCCCATTGACTTATTTGTTCACTGCATGCTATTTGTATCTGATTGAGGCCTCCCCGATAGTAGTCGTACTTATATTCTTCTTGGTAGGCTTGTTGGAAACAGGATTGATCTATCTGTTGCGAAAGAAATATAAAGACCCTTTCTATAATTCAGCCAAACCAGCTGCTTGGACATTGATTATCACTTTTCTTCTGACACGCCCTATCTACAATATAAGCCTGACTCACACCACTGATGAATGGGATATGCTCATATCCGTCCTGATGCTTCTCAGCACTTCCTGTTTAATGCTGCATGCTGCATGGAGAATACAACAATGCGGCATTATTATGGGATGGAAGATTAACCCAAAATCCCAAAAATACAATACCGGACGTTGGATTGGTAATATTCTTTGGGGACTTCTATTGATACCCATAGGCAAAACCTGGTTTGCACTATGGGAGAATTTCTATTATCGGATACCTGACGGTTGGGGATATTGGGCACTTATGTTTCTCAGTTTCCTAGTTATCAATCTATGTATTGCCTATCTGATCTGGCCGTTTATCGTCAAACATTTATTTCATATAGCCAACCAAGGAATTGTACATATCATGTCCATCCTTATGTTAGGAGGCATAGCCTATGCTGAATATCACATCTTGGGTTGCAGTTACGAAGGACTTAAGTTTTGGGTCGGTCTGTTTATTTTATACATTCAAATGGTTAATACGTATAAGCGGTTATGGTGCAATATTCTGGAACACCGTTGTCCAAACTGCCATTGCTTTGCAGGAATCTGCACTGCCGTCAAGGAATTGGGTGTAACATGGAGAGTAAGCGAACACACAGAATCGGAAAACCCTTACAACATCAATCAACACAACTATAACGCTATCGTAGTAGATGCTGAAAAGACAACGGAAACGACCACGTTTATAAGACACTGGGTTACATACCATCAATGTACCAACTGCTTCAGCGAATGGGAAGTACATCATTCTGAAATAATGGGCGAATACACACGTGTGATTGAGCAAAAATGGACAGAAATATATTTTAGATAAACATATAGTCAGATTTGTAAACATTTTAAATAGAATAGTAAAAAGTTATGAAGAACCTTTTATTCATCCTGCTTTGTATGGTAGTAGGCTGTACCGGCACTTCCAAGCAGGCATCACCCTTTAAAGGTGAATGGAAACAAGAAACAGCCGAAGAACTGAATCTGCTGAAAGTAGATCTGTATGAGAAAACGGTAAAGTTGCCCGACGGAAGCAGTACTTGCTTCGGGTATCTACAAAGCGAAAACGAGTATTACGCCGATTATTGGATTATCGATGAAGTAACGAACATCGAAGGAAATGCTGCTGAAGTAAAAGTATATAGCTGGCGTTACGGTACTCCTGATGACAAACAAATGCGTACGTTGGCTTACAATGCCGACCAACAAACCGTTTCATGGAAGCATGACGGATACGAGTTCAGTCTTTCACCTTCAGACGGTAGTTCTAATGAGAAAATACAAGCAGAGAAAAAAACTGTAAAAGAGAAAAAATCAGAAGGATTTCTTGATATAATTCTCGCTATTTTAGGCGTTTGCGGAGGAATCATTTCACTAATAGTACTCTATTATTTCCTTAAAATAGCACTTTTTTACGTCGCATCAGTTGTATACTTTGCGGTTATTTTTGGTCTTCTGGGGTTACTCATAACGGGAATAATTTCTTCAGAACACGCACTTAATGTTGCAAAAATATGTGTGTATGTTGGTGGCGGCATTGGATTATTACTCGGCATTTTGGGTACATTAGAGTGGATAAAAATGCCCTTTGCATCAGGTTTGGCTAAAGAAATCACCAAGACAGATCCCAAAGGAACCAAATACAAACTTCGTGACCAATATGGGAATACTAAGACTGTTAAGAAAACGGGAAATGGAGTATTAGGTGAAACTTATTATGAAGATGAAAATGGAAACCATTATCAATCGACTTGGGGTAGTAATGAAGTAAAAAGAGAGTAAACCAAACAGCCCGAATTTGGCAAATTGATTAAGAATCTGCATAGCTAAGAAATTAAGCCGATACTTATTAAAGGTTACCCGTTAAGAAGTCGCAGAAATTCTTTATTATATTGTCTTTTAACTCCACAACATGCCTGAAGGAGTGGGGGAAAACATTGTTAATATATTTAACTACTACAAGTTTTATATTTGCGAAACTTAAATAACTTTATTAATAACAATTAAAAAACAAATGTCATGAAAAGATTAATTACTTTAAGTTTTATTGTGATAGCCCTCATGAGTCTAGTTTCATGTTCTTCAAACACACCAGGAAAGGCATTGAAAGGATATTTGAATGATATTAAAAATGAGAATTACGATTCTTTTATGGAGGGGGTATATTTCCATGAAGGGATGGATGAACAACGTAAAGAGAAAAAGAGGGCTCAGTTATTGGCGATAATCAAAGATAAAGGAACCCATGAATATGAAAAAAAGGGAGGGGTGAAAAGCATAGAAATTATATCAGAGAGAGTTTCGAAGGATGGAGAAAACGCTACAGTCGAATTTAAACAAACCTATGGCAACGGTGAAGAAATCATAGAAAAACAAAAGATGGTAAAAAAAGACGGAAAATGGCTTATTGATTTATATTCAAAATAATATATACAAACTCTTTATATTAGAAAGTTATGGAAGAGATAATTCTTACTATTATATTTTTAGTGGCTGTTTTACTCCACATATGGAAATACAGCAATTACTCAATAAAAAAGAAAATTGTAATGACAGTGCTTTTAGCTGTATTAGCGTATGCAGCCCCACTCCTTATCTTCCTGGCAGTTTGTTATTGGTATCGTAGATTTATGCCAGTGATTGTGGGATTATTTGCGGTTTATTTGTTATTCGCTTTTCTTTTCTCAAAACTTTGTTGGGATTTTAATGGAGTCTTTTTATTGTTTAAAGCGACATCTAAATACCGTATGATGGCATGGATTACATTTATTGGAATACTATCCCTCGCTTTATCATTATATCCTCCGATAAAACGATATGCCGTAACAAAACTACCGGTTTTAAAACAATATGGTCTGTTTCCTTTGTTATACATAATTCCCGCATGTATGGTATTACTCCTCCCCATTGTTGCGACTTATGAATTGAGGATTAATTTGAATAAACAAGAGACCACTTTTATTATGATGTTTATTTATCCTGTCATAGTAATTTTTTGGTCCATTGCCCGTTTCGTCATCCGCATGAAATGAAAAGAAAAAATACAATAGTAAATACTACTTATTTGTGCTTAGGATTTATTATTGTGGCTGTTTTGTTATGGGGAGTGGAAGGGAAACATCCCCATAACAAAACAGACTTTTTACCCACAATACCCAAAGACACTTTGCGTTCTGGAGATATTGTTTTCCGACAAGGTACAGGACTGACAAGCCGTATCGTACAGACAGCCGACAAAAATGGTGAATATTCGCATGTGGGGATTGTGTTGCGTGATAAAAACGGAGATTGTATGGTCATCCACGCAGTTCCTGATGAACCTGATTATAAAGGCGATGTCGACAGGGTAAAGTTGGAGCATATTGATGATTTTTTTGGAAATGGAAAAGCCGTATGTGGAGCTGTAATGCGAGTGAATGCAGATTCTGCTAGAGCTTGTCGGGCAGCTACTCATGCCTTGGATATTTTTAAACGAAATACGCTGTTTGACCATGAATATGATATGTCTGACACAACACAAATGTACTGCACAGAATTGGTTTACTTTGTTTATAGGAAAGAAGGTATAACGTTAGCAGATATTGAAAACACTTTGGTAATACCTATAATAAACAAAAAGTGTTTATTACCAGGTGATTTATTAGAGAGTTATCATTTGTCAATGCTGATACAATTCTAATTTTAGGGGAATCCTCATTTTTAATGGTCAACATCCAAGTTTATCCAAAGTTCCCATATTCACAAGACACATCAGCTATTTGCAACGCTTAAAGCAACAATTTACCCTGCTTAAAGCAACACTATGCCCAGCTTAAAGCCATACTTTTCCCAGCTTAAACAACTGCTTTCTCCAGCTTAAACGATTGCTTCTCCCAGCTTAAAGAAAAGACAACCTTGCAGCTGACTTTTCCTGATTTAGTTAGACAGTTTTTTTGCTTTATAAACTGAAGCAGTAGACACTCCACAGAATGGTATCCTAAGAAAGTAGACGCTTTGCGAAAAAGCTCCCTAAAAGGGCAGACATAATGTAAAAGGTTATACGATGCTTTGCTGAAAAACTCAACATCAGTCTGCATTTCCGCACGCACCCTTCAGCCGTTGCAGGTGGCAGAAGAGCAGGCGACCGTCACCATCGTGCAGGTGCATGCCGTTGCCCTCGCAGTAGCGGAAGAAGGAACAGTCGGTACAAGGGCCGGTCTTTGTCCAACTGCGGTCGCGGAAGGGCTGGAAGCGGTGTTGCCACACGTCCATAAAGTCGTCGCGGTAGATGTTGCCCTGGTGGTAGTCGGCACGGATGCTGGGACAGGCGGAGATGGAGCCGTCCGCCAGGACGGAGGCGACACTGATGCCGGCGTTGCAGGTGTAGAAGCCGTCGCGCACCTCGCCCTCGTAACGGCCGAGGAAACCCTCGCAGCCGTAGCTGGCATGTATTTTCCCCTCGCGGCGGGTACGGCGGATGAAGTCCATCAGACCTTTGAAATCGCGGTCGTCCAACTGGAACTCGGGATAACGGGCGGCACGCCCCACGGGGAAGATGGTAAACAGACGCCAGCGACGGACGCCGGCCTCATAGAGAGCATCCTTGAACTGTTCCAAGTAAGGATAGTTGCGACGATTGACGCAAGTCACGATGTCCCATTTCACCTCCCGCTCCTGCGCCAGCAGGCGGATGGCGTTCATCGCGCGGTCGTAGCTGTCGGGATGGCCGCGCAGCCAGTTGTGGTCGTCGGCAAAGCCATCGAGGCTGACGGTGATGGCATGAAGCCCCGCAGCCGAGAGGCTCTGCAGGCGTTCGGCAGTGAGATAGAGGCCGTTTGTCACCATGCCCCAGGGATAACCACGGCGGTAGAGGGCGAGGCCTACCTGCTCCAAGTCGTCGCGCACCAGCGGTTCACCGCCGGTAATGATAATGTTCACCTCGTGCGGATTGACGTGGGGAGTCAGGCTGTCCACCACGCGCAGGAAGTCTTCGGCAGGCATGTCGGGAATATGGGTCGTGCGCTTGCAGTCGCTGCCGCAATGCTTGCAATGGACGTTGCACCGTTGCGTACACTCCCAGAAGAGCTGCTTCAGCGGATGAAGCTTCTTTCGGTTCTCACGCATCTGTCGGAAGGCCTCCAGTGCCAGGCGCTTGCGGAGGGAAAGCCGTTCTACGGGCGTCTTCATGGTTGTTGCTTCTTCAGTTCGAAGTCCACTTCCTCGCTGTCGCTGCCCTGATACCAACCTTCACCGCCCTGCGGAGCCATCTCGACGGTGGCGGAGTCGGCCTTGAGTGCACCCGAAGGATCTTCGCACACCACACGGAAGCGATCAATCACCGTCGTCTCGTTTTGATAGAGGTAGTTACCGTCTTTGCCGGTCTGCAAGGTGTCGAAAGCCTGCGGAGGGAATGTCTCGTCGGACTTCCATTGCAAGGGCTTCACGATGATGCGGGCGCCCTCGACGGCGGCTTTCGTGTCCTGGTCCGTGACCTTACCCTTGATTTCATACTTGGCATAAGGAGTGCCGTATTCTTCTCCCGGTTCATCCGACGAGTCGCAGGAAGTGTAGCCCAGCAGGGCCAGTGTGCCGGACAGAAGGCCGTTGCAAATCTTCAGCCAGCGGACGTTCAACGATTTCTTTTTCATGTCATTAACTTTTAGGGTTACATTAAGTAAATGCACTTCTACCCGATTTACTGCATCTGTTTCCCTGATTTTTCGATGCGGATGCGCGCATCCACCGCGATGACGTGCTTGTCTGTGGCGAGCAGGGGGTTAATATCCATCTCCTTGATTTCCGTAGCAAAGCGCAGGAGGGTGGAGAGCCGCACGATGATTTCGGCAAACTTGTCCTCGTTGACACCCTTCTGGCCGCGCGTACCCTTGATGATCTTGTAAGCGCGAAGGGAGCGGATCATGGAGTAGGCTTCCTCGTAGGACAGCGGGGCAAGGCCGGACGATACGTCCTTCAATACCTCGACGAAGATGCCGCCCAAGCCGCAGAGCACCACGTGGCCGAACTTCTCCTCGTACTTGGCGCCGATGAACAGCTCCGTCCCCTTCAGCATGGGCTGTACCATGACGGCGGTCACCTCGGGCAGCTGCATCATGCGGTCGAACTCCAACGCCAGATGCTGCTCGCTCTTGATGTTGAGCACCACGCCGCCGATGTCCGACTTGTGGACGGGCCCCACGACCTTGGCCACCACTGGGAAACCCGTGCGGCGGGCAAAGGCCAGCACTTCTTCCTTCTTGGACGACACGAACTCGTCCACCAGCGGGATGCCCGCCGAACGGAGCAGGGCCTGCACCTGATGGGGCGGGATGTA
>ULML01007750.1_pt1 | contig 36403 bp, 35 predicted proteins | sample 1951651 | NCBI WGS metagenome assembly ULML01 (sample SAMEA4835549, study PRJEB28245) | human gut metagenome | biome: gut microbiome; material: fecal sample | place: Denmark | collected 2008
TGGTAAAGTATTAGGACCAAAAGGATTAATGCCTAACCCTAAATCAGGAACAGTAACAATGGATGTTACAAAAGCAATCCAAGATATTAAATCAGGAAAAGTAGAATATAGACTAGATAAAACAAATATAATCCACTTAGGATTTGGTAAAGTTTCATTTGGTGCTGATAAATTACTAGAAAACTATGATACAGTTATTGGCGCTATTATAAAAGCTAAACCAGCAGCAGCTAAGGGACAATATATTAAAAGTGTAGCTATATCTACAACAATGGGACCAAGTATGTATATTGATCAAAAATAGATAAAAGAGCCCGAGAAAGTAAGCAAAAAATAAGTCTTACCTAGGCATATATAATTGTACGGATATAAATCTGTATGTATATGCCTAAGGCTATATATACAGATTTTATTTTATTTTGAGAAATAAGAAAGAGGTGAAAAAATTGGCTAGTAAAACAATCATAAAACAAAAGGAAGAAATAGTAAACAAATTAGCAGAAGAATTAAAAGATGCAAAATTAATTCTTTTAGCAGATTACAGAGGAATTACAGTTGAAGACGTTACTAAACTAAGAAAAGAAGTAAGAGAAACAAATGCAGAATACAAAGTTATAAAAAATAACATTGTAAAAAGAGCATTAGATGCAAATGGCGAATCAGGATTAGATGATCTATTAGAGGGACCAACAGCAATTATCACAAGTAAAGAAGACTACTTAGCACCTGCAAAAGCAATATATAACTTTACAAAGGATCATGATTTCTACAAAATTAAAGGAGGAATCATAGAAGGAAAGGTAATGACAGCAGAAGAAATTATTACTTTAGCAAAATTACCATCAAGACAAGAACTTCTTGCAAAACTTGCTGGAAGCTTACTTGGAAATATTACAAAACTTGCAGTTGCACTTGATGCTGTTAAAGCACAAAAAGAAAATGCATAGTAATATTATAAAAAATAATTAAAAATAAATTTATGGAGGATTTAAAAATGAGTGAGAAAATAGAAAAAATGTTAGAAGAAATCGACACATTAACAGTTGTTGAATTAGCAGAATTAGTAAAAGGAATTGAAGAAAAATATGGAGTATCTGCAGCAGCAGTAGCTGCACCAGTAGCTGGTGGAGCAGCAGCAGCTGAAGAAAAAACATCTTTTGATGTTGTATTAAAAGAAGCTGGAGCAAACAAAATCCAAGTTATCAAAGTTGTAAGAGATGCAACAGGATTAGGATTAAAAGAAGCTAAAGAATTAGTTGACGGAGCACCAAAAACAGTTAAAGAAGGAGCTTCTAAAGAAGAAGCTGAAGAATTAAAAGCTAAATTTACAGAGGCTGGAGCAGTTGTTGAATTAGCTTAGTTCTAACTAATATTAAATAAAAAATACTGAGGTATAAAATATATTACTTCAGTATTTTTTTAAAATTAAAAGAGAGTTTCTAATCTTGGAAACTCTCTTTTTGAAAATAAAAGGGGATGTTTTACTTATATATAGTTGATAATGGAGTAATTTGTTTATCAACTATGACTATATAATAACAATGAATTTTGAACATTGTGTGAACTAATTGTGATTTGCTTGAAAATAAGTTTTGTTTTTATGGTTGTTCTTGAAGTGTTAAACTTATATCTTTTGTCTTACCATCTCTATATATTTTTAGTTTTATAGTATCTCCAATAGATTTTTTATTTTTAACTTCATTTAATTCATCTACTGTTTTAACTTTAGTCCCTTCAATTTCTGTAATAACGTCACCAATTTTTAAACCTGCCTTTTCAGCTGCAGAAAAGTCATCAATTGATTTAATATAAATTCCAACAACTAAATTATTTTGCTTTGCGGTTTGTTCATCTATGTTAATTCCACCAATACCTATATATGCTCTTTTTACTTTATTATATTGAATTAACTGATTATATATATCTTTAGTAGAATTTATAGGTATTGCAAATCCAACTCCCTCTACACCTGTTCCAGATATTTTTAAAGTATTAATTCCTATTACTTGACCTTTACTATTAACCAATGCACCACCACTATTTCCAGAGTTAATTGCTGCATCAGTTTGAATTGCTAAATATTTATTGTTATCAGAATCAGTTACTTCTCTATTAACAGCACTTACTATACCTGATGTAACACTATCACCTAAGCCAAGAGCATTACCAACTGCCATACAAAATTCACCAACTTGTACAGAATCAGAATCACCAAGTTCTGCTGCAGTTAAATCTGTTTTGTCAATTTTAATTACAGCTAGATCAGTTTGTTCATCAGTACCAATAATTTTAGCTTCATATTCAGTATTATCATTATATAATTTAACAGTTACCTTATTTGCTTTTCCTAGTTCATAATAAGAAGAGCTAGAAGTAGAATTAACAACATGATTGTTAGTTAAAATATATCCATCTGAACTTATAATTACACCTGACCCTTGGGCATTAGCTGTTGAAGAGCTTCTGTTGAAAATTGAGTTAACAGAGTATTCTACACTGATACCTACAATTGATGGTTTAACTTTTTGAGCTACAGCAATTGATGTTTCTGAATACTCGGTAAGAGAGATCATTTGAGAATTTATATTTGTTCCTGTAGATGTTGAATTAGATGTTCCTTCGGATGTTATAGATGAGTTAGCCTTACCAAGTAAATAATTACGAACATCTGGAACACCAAAACAAGTTCCAACTACAACTCCTGCACCAAGTACTCCACATAAAAAAGGTAGAGCCACAGCTTTTCCAAAACCTGTACTATTTTTCTTCTCCTTTGTAACATTTTTAAATGACTTATCTGTGTTAAATGTAACAGTTTTAAATTCATTTTGTTTATTTTGATTATTTTCTTTATTATCTTGTTCCATTTTATACCTCCAATAATATATTATCTTAAAACAACTATATAATACAATAGATTTGTGAATAAATTGTGAAAATTTATTGTTTTTATATAAAATATTTCTATTGAAAAAACTATGTATAGAATATATAATATATAGAGTTTAGGAGGTAGAAAATGAGAAAGGGATATTTGGCAACATATGCAAAAGTACTATTAATTATCATATTTATTGTTGGAATTGCATTAGGAGTATATTATTTTTTAAAAGATAAATATGGTTCAGAGCAATTAAAAACTATTAAGACAGATATGCTATTAATAGAAGGAAAAACAAAAATTATAGCACAAAAGGTAAAAATAAAAGAAAAAAATGCTAGTTATATAGGAAAGAAAATATCAGATATAACACAAGAATCTGATGATATAAAGTTTTTACAAGAACAGGGGATTATTGATATAAAAGTAAAAAATACAAATTATTACGTATTAGATAAATCAAATTTAGAGGAATTAGGTTTACAAACCATTAAATTAGAAGAGGGATGTTATATTGTAGAGTATAATACAAATGAAATTATTTATTCAAAAGGTGTAACTGGCACAGATGGAACTACAAAATATAAATTATCTGAATTACAAAATAATTAGAGCTCATATATACTGAAAGGAAAAAGATATGAAGGAAAAAGAAATTGAGAGATTAAATGAACTTAAAAAAATAGAAAATAAATTATATGAACAAGGCATAAATAGTATATGTGGAATTGATGAAGCGGGAAGGGGGCCATTAGCAGGACCGGTTGTTGTCGCAAGTGTTATAATGCCAAAAGATTCAATGATAGAAGGTGTAAATGACTCTAAGAAAGTTTCTGAGAAAAAAAGAGAAATAATTTATGAAAAGATTATAGATGAAGCAGTCGCTTATGGAGTCGGAATTATTAGCCATAATGAAATAGATAGAATTAATATACTAAATGCAACAAAAGAAGGATTAACATTATGCATTAAAGAACTTGAAAGAAATCTAAAAGAAAAAGAAAGTAAAATTGAAAAGCCAGATATTATTTTAGTAGATGCTCTAACAAAAATAGATACAGATGGAATTTCATATCAGTCAATTATAAAAGGAGATGCTAAGTGCTATTCTATTGCAGCAGCATCAATTATTGCTAAAGTAACAAGGGATAGAATCATGAGACAATGGGATGAAGTGTACCCTCAATATGAATTTGCTACACATAAGGGGTATGGAACAGCAAAACATATTGCAGCTATAAAGGAATATGGCTTATGTCCTATACATAGAAAAAGCTTCACGAAAAATTTTATATAAAGGAGAAATATAGAGTGAATATACAAGAGATTATAGCGAAAAAAAGAGATAAGTTTGAATTGTCAAGAGAGGAAATTTCATATTTTATTGAAAACTACACAAATGGGAATATTACAGATTATCAAGCAGCAGCGTTAATAATGGCAATATATATTAATGGAATGAATGAACATGAAATAACAGAGTTAACGAGATCAATGGCAAACTCAGGTGATATACTAGACTTATCAGATTTAGGAACAGTTGTAGATAAACATAGTACAGGTGGAGTAGGAGATAAAGTAACATTAATATTAGCACCTATTATTAGCTCACTTGGAATACCTGTTGCAAAAATGTCTGGGAGAGGATTGGGCTATACAGGAGGGACAATAGATAAACTAGAATCAATTCCAGGGTACAAAACAAATATATCAATAGATGAATTTAAAGAAAATGTAAAAAAAATAGGTATAAGTTTAATTGGACAAACCATGAACTTGGCACCTGCAGATAAAAAAATATATGGACTTCGTGACAGTATAGCTGCAACTGAAAGTATACCTTTAATAGCATCTAGCATTATGAGCAAAAAAATAGCTGCTGGTGCAGATAAGATTGTATTAGATGTTACATATGGTAGTGGAGCTTTCATGAAAACAAAAGAAAAGGCAAAGAAACTTGCAGATGTTATGACCAAAATTGGAACCCTGGCAGGTAGAGAAACAGTTTGTGTTATGACACCGATGGAACAGCCATTAGGAAAGTGTGTCGGAAATACATTAGAAGTAATTGAGGCAATAAATTTTCTAAAAGGAAAAATGCAAGAAGACGTAAAAGATGTAGTACTTGAACTGGGAAGTAATATGATCAAACTTGCAGGAAAAGGAAATGATTTAGAACAAAATAAAAAAGCTATGCTAAGTAATATTTCTAATGGAAAAGCTCTAGATAAGTTAAAACAGCTTGTTAAAAATCAAGGTGGAGATGTTTCATATATTGAAAACACTGAAAAGTTTGAAAAAGCACAATATATAATTCCTGTAAAATCTGAAGAAGATGGTATAATTAAAAGTTTAAAGGCCGAAGAGATTGGAAAAATATCAGTTAATTTAGGTGCAGGAAGGATAAGAAAAGAAGATAAAATTGAAAGTAATGTTGGAATTGTATTAGAGAAAAAAATAGGAGACATAGTAAAAAAAGGAGAAATTATTGCATATATTCATGCAAATAATGAAAATAAGGCAAAAGAAGCGGTTAAAAAACTAGAAGAAATATATGTTATTAAATAAAAATTTGAAAAGAAAAAAGAGAAAAGTGTAAAACAAAAACAGGACATACTAAAATTTAAATTTTGGTATGTCCTGTTTTAACAGAAGTAAATTTAATAAGTAAAGTAGCCATAATAGCATTATAATTATTTTTACAGTCTTGTTAAAATAAGAATGACAGAATCTCAATTAATTATTAGAAATCTGCCATTTTAGTATAGAATATTATAATTCTGTTTTGAATTTAATTCCAAAATCATTTAAATTTAACTTGGCAATTTCATCAGATTGAAGAAAACGATGTAAGTTTTTAGGTGAAATGCCAGTATTACAAGAAATTTCTTCAATAGACGAATCCGTCTCACAATCTGATAGGTAATTTTTTAGTTTATTAATATCACACATATCCTTTGGTTCACAGTTTGGACATACATCTGAGTTGGTCATAAAAAAACATCCACAACGGCTACATTTATTAAATTGCATAATAAGCTCATCCTTTCATTAGTAAGATTCTATTATCAACTTTATATATTGTATCACAAATATTGACAAAAATAAACAAAAAAAATATTACATTTATGTTACAAAAGTATTGCATTTGTAATATTTTTTTGATATAATAGTTTCGTTAAAAATACACACACGAGCCTAGTTTAAAAAGGAGTGCTTGTTTTATATTAAAGCAAGTCTTTTTAAATGCCTAAAGCTTTGTGGAGGTAAAACAAAAAAGGAGGAAAATAAAATGGCAGTAGTTGCAATGAAACAATTACTTGAAGCTGGTGTTCATTTCGGACATCAAACAAGAAGATGGGATCCAAAAATGGCTGAATACATATTCCAAGCTAGAAATGGTATCCATATTATCGATTTACAAAAGACATCTAAAAAATTAGACGAAGCATATAGCTTCCTAAAAGAACAAGCAGAAGAAGGAAAAACAATTCTATTTGTTGGTACAAAGAAACAAGCACAAGAATGTGTAAAAGAAGCTGCAGAAAAATGTGGTATGTACTATGTAAATCAAAGATGGTTAGGAGGAACTCTAACAAACTTTGAAACAATTAGAAAAAGAATTGGAAGATTAAAAGAATTAGAAAGAATGCAAGAAGATGGTACATTTGATGTATTACCTAAAAAAGAAGTTATTCTTCTAAAAAAAGAAATGGAAAAATTAGAGAAAAACCTTGGTGGAATTAAAGACATGGAACAACTTCCAGGAGTTATGTTCATTGTTGATCCTAAAAAAGAAAGAATAGGAATTTTAGAAGCAAAAAAATTAGGAATTCCAGTAATTGGTTTAATAGATACAAACTGTAATCCAGAGGATGTTGATTACGCAATTCCAGGAAATGACGATGCAATACGTGCAGTTAGCTTAATTGTAGATTGTATGGCAAATGCCGTTATCGAAGGTAGACAAGGTGAATCAATGGAGATGGAAACTGAAGAAGAAATGACAGAAACTTCAGAAGATCAAAGTATGGAAGAAGTTGTAGCAGAATCAGAAGAAACTACAACTGAAGAATAATTTTGAATTAAGTATAGTATAAAAGGAGGAGAGCTTTTATCTGCTCTGTCTCCTTATTTTATTACGTAAAAAGGGAGGATATATTTATGATTTCAGCAAGTCAAGTAAAAGAGTTAAGAGAAAAAACAGGTGCAGGTATGATGGACTGCAAAAAGGTTTTAACAGAAACAGATGGAGATTTTGAAAAAGCAATTGAACTATTACGTGAAAGAGGAATTGCAAAAGCAGCTAAGAAATCAGACAGAATTGCAGCAGAAGGATTAGTAACAACATATATTTCAGAAGATGGTAAAGTAGGAGCAGCTGTTGAAGTAAATGCTGAAACAGACTTTGTTGCTAAGAACGAAGAATTCAAAAGCTTTGTTGCAGATGTTGCAAAACAAGTAGCTTTAAAAGCACCAAAAAGTGTTGAAGAATTATTAGCACAAACATCAATTACAGAACCAGATAAAACAGTACAAGAAGTTTTAACAAATAAAATTGCTACAATCGGTGAAAATATGTCAATTAGAAGATTTGAGAGATTTGAATCTGATAGTAATTTAATTGAGAGCTATATTCACGGAGACGGAAAAATAGCTGTTTTAGTTGAAATGGAAAATGGAACTCATGAACTTGCAAAAGATATTTGTATGCAAATAGCAGCTGCAAGACCTGAGTACTTAGACAGAGAAGCAGTTCCACAAGAAAGAGTAGATAAGGAAATGGAAATACTAAAAGCACAAGCTATGAATGAAGGAAAACCAGCAGAAATAGCTGAAAAAATAGTATTAGGTAGAATTGGAAAATTCTATGGAGAAATCTGCTTAATAGAGCAAGAATTTGTTAAAGATCCAGATATAAAAGTTGGAAAACTTGTAGAATCAAAAGGAAGCAAAATAGTTAGATTTGCAAGACTTGAAAGAGGAGAAGGACTAGAAAAAAGAGAAGAGAACTTTGCAGAAGAAGTTGCAAAACAAATCAATGGATAATCTAATTAATATTTAATAAAAATAGGGCTTAAATTTATAAAATTTAAGCTTTATTTTTTATAAATTTCTTAATAAATATGTTGACATTTTAAATAAAAAAGCATATTATATAAGTAACATATGAACACATGAACATATGTTACTTAGAAGGAGGTAACAGACTTTGAGTGATGAATTTATTTGTGAGGAAAAATGTCCTCATTATAACCTAATAAACAAAGTAAAACTAACCAATATTGGATCTGAGGAGACACAAGACTTAGCTGAAATATTTAAACTATTTGCAGATGAAACAAGACTTCGCATTATATGTGCCATTCTAAATACAGAACTTTGCGTATGTGATTTATGCGAATTACTTAATTTAAATCAATCTGCAGTCTCACATCAATTGCAATTACTAAGAAAAAGTAAACTTGTAAAATATAGAAAAGAAGGAAAACAAGTATACTATAAATTGCAAGATGGACATATAGAAGAAATTATAAAAATGGCTTTAGCACATATAAAGGAGGGTAAAGAATAGAAATGAGTCATAGCTGTAATTGCAATGGAAACCACCACGATGGGGAAGAGGAAAAAGGGGAGAAGTTAGAAAAGATATTATATATAATATCAGTAATAAATTTTGCTATTACATTTATACCACAAATACCAGAAAATATTAAAGTTGGAATGTACATTGTATCTATAATATTTGCAGGATATGAAATACTATTTGAAGGTATAAAAAATATATTTAAATTAAATTTTGAAGAAGATACATTAATGGCAATAGCCGTTGTCGCAGCATGTGTTATAGGAGAATTTACTGAAGGCGCATTAGTTATATTACTATTTAAACTAGGAGAGTTTATTGAACACCATGCAGTTGAGAAATCAAATGATAGTATAAAACAAATTGCTGATATAAAAGCTAAAAATGCTAATTTATTAAAAGAAAATGATGTAGAAGTAGTTGATGTAAATGTATTAAAGGTTGGAGATACTATTTTAATAAAACCTGGAGAAATGGTACCCGTTGATTGCAAAGTCATAAGTGGAAAATCTGAAATTGATACTTCTAATATAACTGGTGAAAGTATTCCAGTAGTCGTATCTGAGGATATGGAACTATTATCTGGAACAATAAATTTGAATGGTAGTTTAAAATGTATAGTACAAAAAGAGTTTAAAGATTCAACAGCTGCACAGATCGTAGATTTAGTTTATGAAGCACAAAATAATAAAGGAAAAACAGAAGAATTTATAACAAAGTTTTCAAAAATATATACTCCAATTGTAATTGTTCTTGCAATACTAATTGCAGTAGTCCCACCTATTATAGGACTTGAATTTAAAGAATGGCTTATGAGAGCACTTGTATTTTTAGTTGCATCTTGCCCTTGTAGTATTGTAATATCAATTCCTTTAGCATTGTATACTGGACTTGGTGCAATATCTAAAAAAGGAATGCTAATTAAAGGAACAAAACATATTGAAGATTTATCAAAAGCAAAGGTCATTGCATTTGATAAAACAGGAACTCTTACAACAGGAAAGATGGAAATAAATGAGTTAAATGTACATGGAAATCATGAAGAAAAAGATGTACTAGAATATATATATTTGCTAGAAAAAAATTCTGCTCATCCAATTGCTAGTGCTATTAATAAAAAAATAGAAGATGAAAATCTTAAAAATGTAATTATTGAAAAGGAAGTTAAGGAGTATAAAGAAATTGCAGGATGTGGATTATGTGGAAACATTGACGGAAAAATCGTACTTTTTGGAAATAAAAAATTATTAGAACAAAACAATATAAAATTTGATGATCTAAAAGAAGGAAAAAATTATCTTTCAGTAAATGGAGAAGTAATTGGAGACATTTCTTTAAAAGAAGAAATAAGAGAAAATACACAAGAACTAATGAGAAAGCTTAATAAAGTTGGAATAGAAAAAACAGTTATATTAACAGGTGACAATTTAAAAAATGCAAAGATTGTGGCAGAAAAATTAAATGTTACAGATTTATATGCAGGATTATTACCAAAAGAAAAACTAGAAAAGATAAACTTACTAAAAAAACAAGGAAAGACATTATTCGTTGGAGATGGAATTAATGACAGCCCAGTTTTAGCAGCATCTGATTTTGGAATTTCAATGGGAGAAGGAACGGAGATTGCAAGTAACACAGCTGATAGTATATTAATTTCAAATAATCTTGAAGCTATTCCAGAAAGTATAAATATTGGTAAAAAAACGGTTAGAATTATGAAAGAAAATATTATATTTTCACTAGCAATGAAGCTTATAGTACTAACAGCAGGAGTGTTGGGAGTTGCACCAGTTTGGCTTGCAGTATTTGCAGATGTTGGAGTTACGATAATTACTGTTATAAATGCTATTAGAATTAAATAATAATAAAACAAACCAAAGTTATGATAAATAATTTTGGTTTGTTTTTATTATGCCAATAATTAATGAAAATACTTGTATGTTACACATATTTTCTGATATAATGAAAATGAAAAAATAGATAATAAAGGAGAAAAACAAATGCTTTTAAAAGTAGTAACTTTTAATATTGCTCATGGAAAAGGAATGGACGGAGAAGTTAATTTAGAAAGACAAGCTAAATTAATTAATGCATATAAACCAGATATTGTGTTTTTGCAAGAAATAGATATGTATACAAAAAGAGCAGAAAATAAAAATCAAATAAGAGAATTTAGTAAAAAGGTGTATTTACCATATTGCTCTATGGAAAGTAATATTACATTTGAAAATGGCTATTATGGAGACGGAATAATAAGTAGATTTCCAATATCTTTTTCAACAAATTATCTAATGCCACTTACAGATCCAAAGCATGAACAAAGAGGAATATTGTGCAATAAAATCATATTGGGAACTGCAAAGATAAACCTATTTTCTGTGCATTTGTCTACATATGAAGAAGAAAGAATCCTTTCTACAAAAGAATTAATGAAAATCATAGATAAAATAGATGATGACGAAATAATAATTATAGGTGGAGACTTTAATGTAGGAGTAACAAGAATAGGTAAAAATAAATATACATATGAGAAAAGATCAGAATATGAAGAATATAATATGATAGAAAAATCTTTAATAAAATTGGATAATACAGATGATACATGGTTTTCAGATTTGGGACAAGGTTGTATTGATACAATGTTCTATTCTAAAAATATTACATTGAAAAAATTTGAAACGATCAATAGCAATATGACATCAGATCATTATGCAATTTATGCAGAATTTAATATTTAAAAGGAGATAAAAAATGGATAAGAAGACAAAAATGAAATTTAACATATTAGCGGTAATAGCAATTCTTTTATTTTGTTTTGCAATTACACCAAAAACTTTGCAAAATGATACATATTATACAATAAAAATAGGGGAGCATATCATGGAAAATGGAATAGATATGAAAGATCCGTTTTCATGGCATGAAAACTTACCATATACATATCCTCACTGGGCATATGATGTGGCAACATATCAAATTTTTAACTTTGGAGAAAATATTGGAATAGGTGGATTTAATGCTATTTATATTGCAACAGTAATACTTGCAATGATCTTAGGTGTATTATTATATTTTGTAGCAAGTAAACTTTGCAAAAATCAATTGATAGCATTTTTAATTACATTTGCTTGTATATATTTATTACAGAATTTTATAGCTGCAAGAGCACAATTAGTTACATATATTTTATTCGTGTTACAAATTTTATTTATTGAACAATTTCTTGAAACAAAGAAGAAAAGATATGCTGTTGGTTTAATTATTATTCCAATAATTATTGCAAATGTGCACTTAGCAGTTTGGCCTTTCTATTTTGTTTTATTCTTGCCATATGTTGCGGAATATTTAATAGCATTAATAGCAGACGCAAACTTATATTATAGAATAAAAATAAAATTAAACAAAAATAAAGTAAAAAGATTAACATTAAAGAAAGCATCACAAGAAAGAATTGATAAATTAACTAAACGAATAGATGAACTACAGGAAATGCAAGAAAAATCAATTGCAAGGAAGCAAGAGAGAAGAAATAATCCATATAGAATTATATTAAAGAAAAATAGTGCAGCAAAGTGGTTAATTGTAATTATGATTATTTGTGCTTTTACAGGATTACTTACTCCTCTTGGTGATACTCCTTATACATATCTTATAAAAACAATGCAAGGTAATACAATGAGCAATATTAGTGAACATTTACCACTTACTCTAATAAATAATAGAAATATATTAGCTGTATTTATATTATTCTTAGCAATATTAATTTTCACAGATACAAAAATAACATTAAGAGACTTATTTATGCTAGGAGGACTAACATTACTTTGCTTTATGTCTAGGAGACAGATATCTTTATTTGTTATAGTTTGTGGATTTATATTTGAAAAATTGCTAGTTAACTTTATAAATAAATACGATAAAGATGGTTGCGACAAGTTAACAAAAGCAATGACTAGTTGGCTGGGAAAAATAGTAACAATATTAGTCGTTATATTAATAAGTCTTTATTTCTATAGAAATAAAATATATAGTAAAGTAGTAGATGATTCTACATATCCAGTTGCTGCATGTGATTATATTATAGAAAATTTAGATACAAAAACAATGAGAATTTATAACGAATACAATTATGGAAGCTATTTACTATATAGAGGGATACCTGTATTTATAGATTCAAGAGCGGAGCTATACACACCTCAGTTTAATGGTGTAGCAGGAAGAGATATTTTTTCAGACTATATTAATATTTCTAATATATCAACATATTACGAAGACAAATTCGAAAGTTATGGAATCACGCATGTAATAGTGAAGAGAAATGCAAAGCTAAATATGTTTTTGTCAAGAGATAAAAAATATAAACAATTATATGTAGATAAATACTATGTTATTTATGAAAGAACAAATAATAAATAAAAGAGGATGAACTAAGTGGACACAATAATAGTTGGAAAAGTCAATATACGTTTAGATGCGTATGTTGCAGAAGAAAGAAAACAGTTATCAAGAACCATGATACAGAAATTAATTGAAAGTGGAAACATATTGGTTAATGGATCTAAAAAGAAATTGTCATATAAAGTTCAGATGAATGATCAAATTACAATAAATCTTCCAGAGGCAAAAGAAACAAATTTGAAACCACAAGAAATACCTATTGAAATTATATATGAAGATAATGACATTATTGTAGTAAATAAGCCTAAAGGACTTGTGGTACATCCTGCTAATGGAAACCCAGATGGAACACTTGTAAATGCAATTATGGCAATATGTAAAGAGAGCCTATCTGGTATTGGAGGAGAATTAAGACCAGGGATTGTACATAGATTAGACAAAGATACCTCAGGATTACTTATTGTTGCCAAAAATGATAGGGCTCATATAAATATGAGTGAGCAAATAAAAAATCATGAGGTTAGAAAAATATATATTGCCTTGGTAAGAGGAGTGGTACAAGAAGATGAGGCAACAATTGATATGCCAATAGGCAGAAGTACTAAAGACAGAAAGAAAATGGCAGTAGTAAAGGATGGTAAAAATGCGGTCACTCACTTTAAAGTTCTAAAAAGATATCCTAAATATACATTATTAGAAATAAAGATAGATACTGGAAGAACACATCAAATTAGAGTTCATATGGCAGAGATAGGTCATCCAGTAGTAGGTGATATGATATACTCTAACGGAAAAAATGATTTTGGAGTTGAAGGACAGATGCTACATGCAAAGAGTTTGGATTTTAAACATCCTATTACAGGAGTAAAAATGCATTTAGAAGCGGATTTACCAGAATATTTTAAAAGAATAATAGAAGGAGAAGAAATTGGACGAAATTAGATTACAAAAGTTTTTAGCAAACCAAGGAGTATGCTCTAGAAGAAAGGCTGAAGAACATATATTAAACGGTGATGTACAGGTAAATAGCAAAACTGTAACACAACTAGGAACAAAAATAATACCGAATAAAGATGAGGTTATTTTTCAAGGAAAAAAGATAACATTAAGTAATGATAAAAAAGTATATATTCTATTAAATAAACCAATTGGTTATGTTACAACAACTAAGGATCAATTTGGAAGAGATACAGTTTTAGATTTAGTTAAGGTAAAAGAAAGTATATTGCCTGTTGGAAGACTAGATATGTATACATCTGGTGCAATCATATTAACAAATGATGGAGAATTTATATATAAAATTACACATCCAAAATATGAGATTGAGAAAACATATAATGTAACCTTAAAGGGAAAGATTACAGATGAAGATGTTCAGAAATTAAGAGACGGCGTTGAAATAGAAGATTATACATCAGGCAAAGCTAAAGTTAGAATATTAAAAATTGACGAAGAAAAAAATATCTCGAGACTAGAAATCACAATACATGAAGGAAAAAACAGGGAAGTAAGAAAGATGTGTGATGCAGTTGGTAAAAAGGTTCTTGCACTTCATAGAAGTAAAATTGGAAATATAGGTGTAAAAGATATAAAGCTAGGTCAATGGAGATATTTGAAAGAGAAAGAAGTAAACAGTCTATTAAAATAAATTCTAAGTGCTACATAAGATAAAATAAAGGAGAGATAAAATTGAAAGAAAATCAAAAGATGAAGCTTGTATATAAATATGAGAATAATTGTGATAAACAACTTAAAGAGGGAATGATAGTAGAAGGAACAATAAAGAGCATACAACAATATGGAGCATTTATTGAAATTGAAAATGGAACGGTTGGGTTATTACATATACAAGATATATCTGTTGCAAGAATAAAAACACCTGCAGAAAGATTTAAAATTGGACAAAAGGTAAAAGTTGTGGTAAAATCAATAGATAGTGAGAACAATAGAATTACATTTTCGTATAAAGAACTTCTTGGAACGTGGCAGGAAAATGCAAACTTATTTAATGAAGGCGATATTGTTGTTGGAATAGCAAGGGAAACAGAGAAAAATCACAACGGAATATTTGTTGAATTAAAGCCTAACTTAGTAGGACTTGCAGAATATAAACCGGATATAGTGTATGGTGAAAATGTAATAGTTAATATAAAAAAGATTATTCCTGAAAAGAAGAAAATTAAATTAATGATTATATAAAATATTAGGGAGGATTTAATATGGTAGAAGATAATCAAATAAAAGCTTTAGTTTCTCCATTTGCAGTAAGAGAAGGGGAAATAAAAACATTTGATGGAAAAGATGGATATGTATCAATGAATCAAATTATACATAAAATTAACATTGGACATATAAATGATTTACACTTTCATATATTAGAATTGGTAAATGAATTTGAATTTATGACATCAAGACAGTTATTTCAAATGCTAGAATGGAAAAATATTGAGGTTGCATCACAGGATAAATTAAATAATAAATTAGAACAACTTGTAAAATCTAAAATCTTAACAAGATACTATTTCTCTGGAGAAGATGGAAAAGGAATTTATAGAATATATTGTCTAGAAAAAATGGGTAAATATCTACTAAATTCAAGAGGAATAGAATGTAAATGGCAACCTACAGATAATACTAAGCCTGTTGCAATGATAAAAAAGAGATTAGCAGGAAATCAAACTCTGATTGCTTATTTAAGAAAAGTAAAAGCTTTTGATTCTTATACAGTAAAACCATCAATTACAGCTAAAATGCTAGGAAAAACATTTAAAGCAACAGGTGGAAGTGTAAAGCTAACTAAAAACAATAAATCTATAGAATTTTTATTTGAAGTGGTAAGAAGAGAAGAAGATTGGCAAAAGAAACTTGTAGACAAAATGAGAATGTACAAGGATTTTTACGAAAATTATGTACCAATGGATTCTGGCTTTAGTTCAATGCCACAATTAATTATTATATGTGAAGACGAAAAACATATGGCTGAAACATTCAAAACAATAGTAATGAACCAAGTTGAAATTAATAAAATAAAATTATATTTTTCAACAGATCTAAGACAAAATGAAGAAACTTTAGATAAGACCTTAGTAGAATTTAGAATAGATGAAACAACAGGAAAATACAAAATGGAAAATGTTGAGGTTAAATTATTGGGAATATAAGCAAAAAATAACATTCAAATCATATAAGATTTGAATGTTATTTTTATTATTTAGTTTTTCTTTTTTGATCCATCTCTATTTAAATCAAATATAATTGCATCTTCATTGTCTATAAAAAATTTAGAATCACTATTATCAAGTTTAATTGGATCTGATTCTAACTCGAAGTCTGATGGGTCATTATCTGCTGCCGCACCAGAGAATTGTCCTCTATATTTTTTTGATGTTTCTTTTATTTTTTCTAAATCAGAAATTCCATTTGTAAATTTTTCAAAATTATATTCTTTTAATTTTTTAGATTCTTTATATTTTGCTTCAATAAAATCTAATTTACCTTTAGCAACGTAACTCTTTCCTTTTGAATCTTTTACTTTAAATAATATTTGTTTAGCTTTTAGTGACATTATCTTTCCAGCTGTATAATTAGGTTTCCATTTGAAATCTATATTTGCTAATTTAGTATCATATCCAAAATTATCTTTTTCAGGATTTGTCTCATAATTTTTATTCCATGTCCATTCACGCTTATCTTGTAACTCTGTTTGCCACCATTGTACGTCTTCTGGAAGAGCATTTCCAAAGATTACTTTATTTACGCAGTTTGCTAAAATTTCATCTTTAAAGTTATTATTACCCGTTGGATCATTTAATTGAGAAAGTGTTTGAGATGATAAAATACATCCAACTTTGTACTTTCTGTATATTGTAAACACTGGTTCAACTGCTTTACATAAGAATTCTGGAAAATCATCAATGTATAAGAAATGAGGTATTCTATTGCTATCATTTCCAGGTCTAGAAAGAACAGATTGTTGCATTAATAGTAAGAAGAATATACCAAATGCCTTGTGAGCATTTGCTCCTAAATCACCTCTTCTTGTACATACAAGTGTAACTTCACCATTTGATAAAGCTCTATCGAAATCTAGGTTATTGGTTCTATTACATAAAATGTTTTTAACTCCTGGTGATCTTAATAAATTATCTAACTCTGCTGAAGCAGTAAATACAGATTGCTTTGTATTTTTCAAATCATTACTATCAGCATAGAAATTATTTTCAAAGTACCTAATTAATATTTTATATTTACTAGCAAGTTCAGGGATTTCTTTCATATCATTACACATATTCTCAACTAAAGAGAAATCATTTAACATATTTAGTAGATCTTCTAAATTTGGCAAATCTCCATCGTTTTGTCTAGGATACATTTCTTTTAATAATATAGATAAGTTTTCTATTATTTGAATTGCAGTATTTTCTCTAAACGCTAGTTGTATGTCTGGTCTACTAGTTGCAAATAATCCTTTCAATACAGATGAAATTGCAACTCCTGTTTTAATAGGATCTGAGTATACAAATGGGTTTAATCCAGGAGAATCAAAATTGTTAGGATCAATTAAATTAACTTTTATCTTAAAGTTGTTAGCTACACTCTGAATTTTTTCAATTGATTCATGTTCTGCTGAAAGGTAAGTTAGTCCTAAATTTTTATATACATATTTTCCACCTAATGATCCTACAATCATTTTTTTCATATATTTGTTATATATGTCAAGCTTATCTGAGTTTGGAGATAGCATGTCTAATGAAAAGTTTTCTGTTAAATATGCATTATCATAAGGACAGTTTAATGTAGCAATACCTGTTTTTAATGCTGTAAATCCCATTTCTTTTGAAATTTCTCTAAAGAAATATTTTCTATCTAGATCCCTTGCAATCATAGGCTCATAGATCATTGTTGTTTTACCTGAACCTGAAACACCAACTGCTAAGAAAGATTCCAATCTCTTAGATTCTGGAATTATAACATCTTCACCTGTTTCAGAATCAACACATAACTTAACTTCACAACTGAATTTACCAGTATTTCCATCTTTACCAGCTAGGCTTATACCACCATAATCAGCAATAGAGTCTTTTAAATCTTTTGTATCATTAATTGTAAATGTAAGCCATTTAAATAATTTATAAAAAGTTACTAAAGGTATATATAACGATATTGCTGTAAATGCAGGTCTAAATAAATAAGAAAATTCTGTTGCTATTTGAGGATAATTTGGAAGTGAAAGTAATCCAATCCATGCAGCTGAATTTAGCCATTGCACAATCGCAGATACAGAGATTATATATAAACAAATGACATATGTATTAAAGAAACGTACTTTGTCAACATCTGCCTTTGCAAACTTTGAACCAAAAGAAAAGTAAAAAGCAAATACACAAGCTGCAATCGCTAATGTATATTCAATTGGTCCCCAATAAGAATATGAAACTCCTGTAAAAATCATAAACATTAATTCTACTAGTCTATCTATTAGTACGTATGCTGTTATTAATGTTAAAATGTATGTTACAAAAGTATTACGATCTGTTTTTAAAAATTTTAAAAATTTGTCTATGTATTTCAATAGTTTCACCACTTTCAAAAATATAAATATACATATATATTATCCTATAAAACCGAGAAAAAAACAATACTTTTGACAAAAATAAATAAGAATAAATTCAAATAATATACAATATTATTAACTATGAATATTTTAAAGAAAGATAGGAAAATAAAAAAAGAAGGATTCATGAAGGGAGTTGTTATTCTAATGTTATCTCAAATACTTATTAAAGTATTGGGATTAATATATAGAATGTACTTAACTAACAGACAAGGATTTGGAGACAAAGGAAATGCTATATATAGTAGTGGATTTCAAATATATGCATTATTATTAACAATTTCATCGATAGGCATACCAAATGCCGTATCGAAGTTAGTATCAGAAAGAGTTGCAATAGGAGATCATAAAGGTGCACACAAAATTTTTAAAATTGCAATTGTAACATTCGGAACAATTGGATTTATATGCTCAATGTTTCTATACACTCAAGCAGGTAGAATAGCAAATTTGTGGTTACAAATTCCAGAGGCAGAGATGAGTCTGGTATCACTTTCGCCGTCTATATTTTTTGTGTCACTTATTTGTGTAATTAGAGGATATTTCAATGGAAGACAGTGTGTTAAAGTGACGGCAAATTCACAAACAATTGAGCAAACTTTTAAAACACTACTTACAATTATTATCGTGGAAGTTATAGCTATTGTAAGTGGTACAGATACAACTATTATGGCATCTGGAGCAAACTTAGCAACCACAATATCTTCTGTATTATGCTTTGCGTATCTATATATGTACTATTTTAGTGTAAAAAAGGATATAGCGAGGGAAGTAAAAAATACGGTAAATTATAAATATAAAAGTATTAGTAAAATAATATTGGAGATACTGAGTGTATCAATTCCAATGTCATTAACTCCAGTATTAGCTACAATTAATAAAAATATTGATTCTATGACTGTAGTAAGAGGGTTAAAAAATTTTATGACAGAAAGTGTCGCTAAAGCACAATATGGTATATTAAGCGGTAAGGTTGATACATTAGTAACATTACCAATGTCATTTAATGTGGCATTTATAACAGCACTTGTTCCTGCTGTTTCTTCTGCAAGAGCTACTGGAAACATTGAAAATGTAACAAAAAGAATAGAGTTTTCATTATTGGTAACTATATTGATAGGTTTACCATGTACAGTGGGAATGATTATTTTTGCAAATCCAATTTTGGAATTATTATTTCCAAATCAGGTTTCTGGTGGATTTATATTGCAAATTAGTGCTTTATCTATAACCTTTATTGTACTAGAGCAAACTATTAGTGGAGTTCTACAGGGAATAGGAAAATCTATGATACCAGCAATAGCTTTAGGAATTGGAGTAATTGTTAAATTAATATTGAACTTAATATTAATACCAATTAATCCGGAAACATTTATACTAGGGGGAACTGCAGGTGCTTCAATAGCAACAATGGTATGCCATTTAATTGCAGTATTAATTGATTTAAATGTTATGAATAAAAAAATAAAGTTAAAAATAGATATAAAAGATTATTTTATAAAACCCATTATTGCAACGACAATAATGGGAATAGGCTCTTTATTTATATATAATACATTAATAGGTATTATTTCTAAAAAAATGTGTACAATAATATCAATGGCTATTGCAATTATTTTATATGTTATTTTAGTATTTTTATTAAAAATATTTTCAGTGGATAATATTTTTATGATTCCATATGGACAAAAGATATATAAAATCCTTAGAACCATTGGTATATACAGGAAAGATGCTAATGCATAAGAAAATAGAAAGACAATACAAAATTCTAAAAAATGTAAAAAAACATTGATATAATTGAAAAAAATAAAAGCAAAAGTAGAAAAAATAAAGTAAAAAAGAAGGATTTTATCTAACTTTGGCGAATAATGATAGTAGTAGATAGATTTTTAAACAATCTACATATCGAAAATCTTATAGGAGGTAATGTAAATGAACAAATCAGAATTAATCGCAGCTATCGCAGCTAAAACAGGAGAAACAAAGAAAAATGCAGAAGCATCTTTAAATGCATTAATCGATGTTGTAACAGAAACATTAGTAAAAGGAGATAAAGTTCAATTAGTTGGATTTGGATCTTTTGAAGTAAGAAAAAGAGCTGCTAGAAAAGGAAGAAACCCACAAACTAAAGAAGAAATCAAAATACCAGCTTCTAAAGCACCTGTATTCAAAGCAGGAAAAGCATTAAAAGATTTAGTAAATAAAAAATAAGAACTGAAATTTATATAAATATATGAATTCATATAAAGACATAGGAACAATACTATGTCTTTTATTATTTATATATTAGAATATTAAATAAAGAAAAAATTTATTAGAAAAGAAAAAAAGTATAAAGACAAATAAGTATGCAAGATATGGATATAAATTAATAAAATGTGTAAAAAAATAAAAAAATTCTTTATAACTATTGACAAAATGCATAGTAAAGTAGTAAAATAATCAATGTCAGTTCAATAAATGCAGATGTGGCGGAACTGGCAGACGCACAGGACTTAAAATCCTGCGGTTGAATAAACCGTGCCGGTTCGATTCCGGCCATCTGCACCATAAAAGCATCAAGGAGTTCGTAAGATAAACCTTGATGCTTTTATAATAAAATTGCTAGATTTTTCTAACAAATTTCTAACAATTTGAAATATTTACATTAGTAGATGTATTAGAGTCCAGATCTAATATATCTTTTTTATTTGTATTAAAACTTAATGCATTTTCAATAGCTGTTGCAGATTTAATTTTTGTACTCGAATCCAAGTGCGCATATCTTTCTGTTGTTTTAGAACTAGAATGTCCTAGCCAATCTTGTATTTCTCTTAGTGATATACCTTTCTTTACAAGCAATGTTCCGACAACTATGCCTTAAATCGTGGAATCTTATTTCTCTTAAATTATTATTTCTTAATATTTGTTTAAATTTATGACTAACATAGTCAGGCTTTCTTAAATTTCCTAACTCATCTAAACAAACATAATCTTTGTATTTTTTATTGTAACTATCTTTAAATATAGACATATAGTATTCTTGCATTTTTCTAGTATATAGTAAAAGTTCTTCAATTTCTTTAAACAAAGGTAAAGTTCTATAACTAGATTTATTTTTTGTTTTGCTCTTAGTAATCATTGTAGTTTTTGTTTCAATATCTTCATTTTCATTTGTAACTGTAACAACTTTATGATTTATTGTAATAGTCTTATTTTCAAAATCTATTGCAGACCACCTAATACCTAAAACCTCACTTCTTCGTAATCCATAGAAAGCAGTTAAATAAACAATTAATTCTAAAGGCGTGTCTTTTACTACTTTGAATAAATTGTTTAATTCATCTTCATTATAATAGTCAGCAATAAATTGTTCTTGTTGTGGTCTACCAACTTTTATAGCTGGATTACTTGGTATTAAATCAGTTTGTACTGCATAATCTAATGCCTTTCTAATATTAGCATGATATTTTACAACTGTATTTCCTTTAAGCCCTTGTGAATATAACCAATTATAAAAATCTAAAATATGCACTGGTTTCAAATCTTCTAGCATTACTGGATTTTTAGTATAATATTCTTTTGTTCTGCCTTTAATTTGTCTTTTATAACCTGTATATGTGGATTCTTCTACTTGATGTTTTATCATATCAAGCCATTTAATCATAAAGTCTGAAAATGATATTTGTACTTTTTTATCTTCTGTTTTGGTAGTTGTAATTGTTTCTAGTTTATTTTTAAATTCATCTCTTATTTGAATAAGTTTCTTTTCAGCTTTTTTCTTACTTTCATTTTCTTTAAATCCTGTAGATACCCATTTCATTTTTCTAATGCCATCTACATAGTAAGTTAATACTGTATAAAAAGTCTTATTCTTAATTGTTAAATATGCTGTAATGTCATACATAAAAATCTCCTTTCTTATTTTTAAACAGTATTTTTAGTTAAAAAAGCGATAACATTTATCTTAGGTATTCTGTATAGCTTTCCAACTTTAATTGCTTTTATAGTACCTTTTCGTACTAATTCGTATGCTGTTTGTCTGCCGATATTACCAAGCATTGATTGTAGTCCAGACACATCAACAACATCAGGATAATCAGCAAACATTTCCCCAGTGTAATTGTTATTTTGCATCGCATTCCTCCTTATCTTTCAAAATCAACATTTTGCATATGATTAGTAGATTATATTTACCCCGTCCCATCTACTTAAGGGAATATTATAGATAGTTTTACCTACATAGGAATTTCACCTCTCCGCTATCAGCCGAGCGACTCCTCAACATCATGTTAAGCCAAGCCGAAGTATCATTATTGTGTTCCATAATACTTTCATATAACACTATTTTTTAGTGTATTTTTCAATGTACTTTCATGGTTTTACAATTTTTCGTTGCAAAACTATTGTAATTATGATAGCATTATAGTATAATAATTATAGAATGTCAATAACAAATTATAAAAAAATAAAAATTGTTAACTATAAATTTGGAGGAAGTATTGAAATGAAAGCAAATTTACCAGAAAAAAATTTTTTTGATAGTTTTTATATTTGGTTTAATAAAGAAAAAAGAGAAGAATATTATTCAACTCCTTTATATCTTTATAGTGTAAATAGAAAAGATGATTTTGAAAATAGACTATTAACATTATATTTTGATAAAAGCGAAGTTAAAGGAAGAACTAAAGAAGAACAGGGATTAAAATATCCAGGCAATATGTACTTTCCTTATGCAGAAAGATTTGGAATGTTTTTATTAAGATTTTTAAATGCTAATTTAGAAACATATGAATCAGCTTATGAAACTTTCTTCTTTGCCTATGGATTTGAAATATTAAAAGATATAGATGAAGATTATACTTTTGAATTAAAAGGAAAATATGAAAATGATGAAGTATATTTAAAGCAAATGAAAAAAATATATAATGACCTACAATATAAAATACAAGAAATACAAGAAGAAATGAAAGCATTTGTAAACTATGTATTTAACCTTGATGAACAAGAAGAATTAAAAGAATATACACCTAGTCAAAGATTTGCTGTATATTTAATTAAACATAAAGGACAAGCATACACTTATAATAGAAATGACAATATTATTCAAGATAGCTATTCAAATAAAAATTTAGAATTATCACATTTTAATGATAGGCAATTACTGGATAGTTTTAAGAATAACACAATGCTTGTTTCTATGATAGATACACATCAAAGCAATGACTTATCTGCTATATGCTATGCAGTATTAGAAGAATTAGTAAAAACAATAAATAATCCAATTAAGAAATGTCAAAACTGTGGAATGTACTTTATTCCAAACTCAAGACTTGATGAAATTTATTGTGATTATCCAAAAGTAAATGGTAAAACTTGTAGAGAACAAGGTGCAGTACAAGCTTATAACGAAAGACTAAAACAAAATAAAGCATTAGCAGAATACAGAAGATTATACCAATTAAAGTCTATGGCTGTTGGTAGAAATAAAGATAATAAACAAATGAAAAAAGATTTTGATAAATGGAAAAAAGATGCTAAAGATAGAGTTAATAAGTTGAAACATGGAGTTTTAACCGAAGATGAAGTATATGAGTGGTTATTAAATAATAAGTAGAAGGGAAGTAGTTAGTTATGAAAATAGAGAAAGTAACTATTAAAAATTTTAGATCTATTGAATACTTAGAATTAACAGATTTTGAAAAATGTAAGATTTTTGTAGGAGAAATAGAAGCAGGAAAATCGAATATTTTGAAAGCATTATCTTTTTTAGATAATGATAATATACCATCAAAAAAAGATCAAAGAGAGCCTGCCGATGATGAAATTATTAAGGAATCGTATATTGATTTTGACTTTATCTTTACTGATGATGAATTTGAAGACATATATAATGATGTAAAATCAAATATTTATATGGAGGACTACTCTAAAACAATTGCTGAAATAAATAATAAAAAGTTAAATTTAAAAAAGTTGTGTAAAGAATGTAAAGGATATTGCAGAATAAACTTTATGACGGAAACTAGAAATATATCTAATTTTAAGTTTGATGAATATACTATTTCGTCTGATTTAAAGAAATATCCTGAGAATGTTAGTGAATTAGTATTAACAAGAAAGTTAGAAGGAAAGACACTAGACTTATCAAAATTTTCAATCATAGATTCATCCATATTATCAGATGAAAGTATTGAGCAATTAGAAAATATAGATTTTAATGAATTAGAAGAATTATTAATAAGAGCCATAAAAAAAGAAGTAAATGAGAAAATGCCAAATGTGATTTTTTGGGAATATAATGAAAAAAATCTATTACCGCCAAAAATAAATTTAGACAAATTTGCAAAAAATCCTAATTTATGTTTACCTCTAAAATCTATGTTTCAACTATTAGGAATAACAAATATAGAACAGACAATTGCAGAAGCAAAAGAAAAAAATCTTAACTCTTTAAGAAATACTTTAAAAAGAGTGGCTAAGAGTACAACTAAACATTTTATAAATGTTTGGCCCGATTATAGAAATATAGAATTTTCACTAGAGCCAGATGGTGCAGATTTAGTTATTTCTATCAAAGATACATATAATCATTATGATTTATCAGATAGAAGTGATGGCTTTAAAAGGTTTGTTACCTTTTTATTATTAATTTCAGCTAAAAATAAAAGCAAATCTTTAAAAAATAGTGTTATTATAATAGATGAGCCTGAAATAAGCCTACATATAAAAGGTCAAAGACATTTAAGAGATGAATTACTAAATATTTCTAAGGACAATATAGTTTTTTATAGTACTCACTCTATTTTTATGATTGATAAAGAAAATATAGATATACATTATATTGTAAAAAAGCAAAAAGAGAAAACTACAATAGAACAAGTAAATTCTTCTAATTATATAGATGAAGAAGTAATTTATAATGCATTAGGATATTCTTTATTCGAATCGCTAAAAAATTTTAATATTGTTTTTGAAGGATGGACGGATAAAGTATTATTTCATACAGCCTTATCTAGAATTCCTACTCAATACAAAAAAGATATTGAAAATTTAAAAAATTATGGTACTTGTTTTTCTAATGGTGTTAAAGATATAAAATCTACTTGTAATATTTTAGAGTTAATTCCACGAAAATACCTTGTATTAAGTGATAGTGACAAGCCAGCACGTGATAAACAATTAGAATTTAAAAAATATAATTCTAATACATGGAAAAGATATGATGAACTTTATGATTCAAGAAGAATAGTTACATCAGAAGATTTTATAAAAACAGGCATATTATATAATGAACTATGCAAAATATTAAAAGAAAAAGAGTTATCAGTAATAATATCGGAACAAGATATAATATCAGCACCTAATGGAAGAATCAAGCTTATAGAAAATAAATTACGAAGTAATAAATTAGAAGATGATATTGTTAGAAATGTTTTACATGATTTAAAGGAAAGAATATTCAATAATTTAAAACAAACTCATATTGAAGACGATTATTATGAATTTTTAGGACAACTTAATTTATGTGCTGAAAAATAAAATACAAGGAGTTAGTTATATGAAAAATACTGAAACAAACAGAATTGAAAACAAAGAACAACTGAATGAAGATTTTGAGCAAGAAGTTATTGCCTTTCTTAATTACAAAGAAGGTGGAATAATTTATGTTGGAATAAATAAAAACGGACAAGTTGTTGGTGTGGAAAATACTGATTTAACACAACTACAAATAAAAGACAGAATAAAAAATAATATACAACCATCTACTTTAGGATTATTTGATGTAACTGTGGAAACAATAGAAAATAAAGAAGTAATAAAAGTTATAATATCAAGTGGAACAGAAAAACCTTATTATTTAAGAAAAAAAGGTAGAACACCAGAAGGCTGTTATATTAGAGTTGGTAGTAGCAAAGAACGAATGACAGAAAGAATGATAGATGATATGTATGCTAGAAGAATTAAGAATACATTAAAAGAAATTGACGCCCCTAGACAAGAATTAACATTTAATCAATTAAAAATTTATTATGAAGAACACGGATTAAAATTAAATGATAATTTTTTGCAAAATCTTGATTTGCTAACATGTGAAGGTAAATACAACTACAATGCATTTTTACTAGCAGATGAAAATACTGTTTCTATAAAGCTTGTGAAATATTTAGGCACTAATAAAATGGATTTAGTAGAGAATCAAGAATATGGATATCGTTGTTTAATTACTGCAACACAAAAAATTCTAGATAGGCTTGATACCGAGAATACAGTTTATGCAAAGATAGAATATAAAGGAAGAAAAGAACAAGAAAAAATTGATAGCAAAGCATTAAAAGAAGCTGTTATAAATGCAATTGTACATAATGATTATTCTTATGGAAATTCTCCAATAATAGAATTGTATTCTGATAGAATTGAAATTACATCTGCAGGTGGTTTGCCACAAGAATTATCACAAGAAGAATTTTTAGAAGGTGTTACTGCACCAAGAAACAAAGAACTTATTAGAGTATTTAAAGATGTAGATTTAATTGAAAATATAGGTTCTGGAGTATTAAGAATATTAGATTCTTATGATAAAAGTTGCTTTAAATTTATGGATCATTTTTTAAGAGTTTCTTTTAAATATAAAGAAAATCCATTTGAATATGATAATGATAAATCAAAAAATGATAAGATAAATGATAAGATAAATGATAAGATAAACGGCAAAGAAAAACAAATTTTAAATGTATTAGTTGATAATGAAGATGCAACAATACCAGAAATTAGTGCAATTACAAAGATATCCACTGCAACAATTTCAAGATATTTAAAACAATTACAAGATAAAAGAATAATAGAAAGAGTTGGCTCAAATAAGTCAGGATATTGGAAAATTTTAGAATAATTTTTTGGTCAAAATAAAACACTAGGAAAACGGCAAAAAATTGACCAATAAAATTTTTGGTGCTATAATAAAAATACTAAATATTAGAATAAAGGCAAAAAATTATATAATAAAATAAAAAGGAATGGTGAAAATGGATATAACTCATATTTTAAACCAAGTAGAAAGTCCTTTTACTGATGAAGAAATAATAAATTTAACAAAAAAATTTATAGAATGTAATTGTGATATGAGTCAATTTTATAAAAGTGTAAATATAAATATGGAACAAAAAGAAAATCCATATCTTACAGAATTATATAGCAGATTATTTTCTATTTCTAATAGAGGAGAAAGGTTTGTAGATGGAAATGATTCTTGGAATATTGTAGGTTCTAATAAGGAAGCTTTAAGTGTGCCATATGAAATAGAAAGTAGAGTTCCTATATATAGAATTTATGTTAATGCCAAAGGACAAGATAAAGCAAGAATAGTAGAAGAATATATAAGAAGATGTGAATCTACAGGGCAAGCATATAAATTAAAATATTCGAAAACAGATGGTAGAAATGATGAAATTTTAGTATTGTCATATAGTGAAGACCTTACAAAGAATATTGAACTAATTGAAAGTATTACAGAAGGAATGAGCCTAGGAGAACCAGCACCACTAACAGGAAAATATAAAGAAAAAATTGGTATTGGAGAAGAATATATTCAAGCTCCAATATATAGTTATACTCAAACTCGATTGGGAATAATTCCTATTATAATGCAAAAATATTTTTTAGAACATAAACCTGAATTTAATAAATATCTTGATGATTCAAATAAAGGATTAGGTGATTTTTTATTAAAGCATTCAGAAAAAATGAGTGCAAGACTGTCAAAGCAAATTGCTACACTATCTGAAGATGATGAACAACGTAAAGAAGAATTAAAGAATAAACAATTTTCATATAACAATAATATTGACCCTAATATAGGAAATATGTATCAAACTATATGCCAATTTATCCCTGAAGCAATGAAAGAATATATGTCTAATAATTTTGAAACTGCTATTCCTGAAATAATAGAAAATTATCATTTAGCATGTGAAATATTTGGTATATCAAAAAATGGAGTTTTTTCTAAAAGAACAGAAGCAATGTTGGAACAACCACAACAAACTCCATTGCAAAAAAGAGAGGCAGAATTATCTGCATTAGAAATGGAAGCAAAGGGATATGATGAAGCAGAAGCATTATTAAGCCAACTGCAACAAAAAGAAGGTCAAGATATAGGAGAATAAGTATATGAAAGAAAATACAAATGAGAAATCATTGGTAAAAGTTAATCAAAATAGTATATTTTATAAAATAAAACAATTTTTTAAAAATATATTCCATAATAATAAATCTACTGATAATAATACTACAGCAGAAACCCAAAATAGTATTGTTACAGATGACAACAAAAGAAATACATTTATGGAAGAAATAAAAAATATAGAAGATGAAGAAACAATACTTTTAAAGCTTCAAAAGAAATTTCGTAGCGGAGAAATTAAGGAGGAAGAATTAAGTGATGAACAAGTAAATTCATTATGTGCTTTATATGACAAACAAATTGCTAACTTGAAAAAATCTAATGAGATAAGAAAACAAAGACTTTTAGAATATAGAAGAAAAATGCAAACAGATAATTAGTCAAATGGAGTGATAGCAATAGCTACCACTCCATTTCTTCATATTCTAATTCCTCTTCATGCTCAATTTGTTTTTCTGGATCAAGATTAATATCGTTTTCATCTTCAAATTTCCTAATAAAAGCATCTTCATCAGTTATAGAAAATTTAATACATACCCACTCAATAAATTTATGAATTGTTTTTTGCAAAGTATATATAACTTTCTTTAAAAAATTATTTTCATTTTCTAAATAAGAAATTTGTTTTTCATAAGTTTCGCATTTCTCTTTAAGTTCTATGTTTTCATCTAAAACTGGTTTAATATTTTTTTCATATTTTATAGCTTTATCAACAGTTTTAATTTGCCTATTTAATACCATAGTAAGTAAAGCATTTTGTTCTTGTAATTCTTGTATTGCTTTATCTTTAGGTTTTATTATTTGTTCTTGAATTTTCTCATCTCTATTTTTGATTGTCCATCTAAAATTTGAAATATCAGGAACTTCAGGCAATTCTATTTTTATATCTTGCAATAATGTTTTACTTTCTTCAAAGCTTGTGATATTTTTATAATCTTCAACAGATAAATGTACTCTTTCACTAGGATTTCCTCTCTCTAAATCAAAACCATTTGCAACTATATAAGAGTGAAAGGCATTTTGTAGTTGCCTATAACTATCTTTAGCCTTCCAAAATTCACTACAAGCAATTTTTTCAATATCATTTCCTTTTTTATCTTTTGCATGAACAACAGGAATAAATACTAAATGCATATGTGGACTTTCCTCATCCATATGTACTTTGGCAGACAAAATATATTGCTCTCCTAAATTTTTATGTTCACATACAAATTTGTAAGCAGTTTCGAAATATCTTTTTGTTTCCTGTTCTCCTACTTTTTCAAAAAAGCCTTTATCAGATGTGATAATATATTCACAAACAATATTACTAACTGATTTAATTTGTCCTTTTAAATTATATTTTTCTTTTATTAAATCAAATTCCTTTTCATAAGTATATTTACAATCTTTTATTGAATAATTCAAGTAAGATAATTCTTTATCTATATTTTTATTGGAATAGTTTTTATTCCTTCTTTCATTGTGTCTAAATATACCTTTTAGATTTTCTCTTTTGTACTTTGCATTTCTAATTATTGCATAACTCATATATAAATTCCTCCATTTCTAGCACAGCAGAATAACACTATGCTGGTTAAATTTTTTCTCTTTTTTAAATTGTGTTGTAACACACTACGACACTTTTTTACCCTTATGGGAAAAAGTGTCAGTGTGGTAGGGACACCCTACACCCGTTTTACCTAAATTTGCTAATAGCAATTTAGGTAAAAAATAGCAACACAAAAATTGATAACCAATTTTTATATTGCTATTTTTACAAAAGCATAACTGCTTTTGTGCTTTGCTAAAGTCATTACACATTAGCATATAAGCTGTTTAAAAATTCAGGCGAATAATCTCTACCAGAATATCTCATTGAATTTTTATTAGCCTTATTTATTTTATTAGTATAATTATTATTAGTATTGATTGGTCGGAAATTTTCCGATTCGGTAATCGTAGAATCTCCGTTTATATAATCGTAATTTTTACGATTATGTGATATTTCTATATTTTGATGTTGTATTTTTGCAACATATATAAGTTTAGGTTTGCTGAAACCTTGTTTCTTTTCATATATTAAATTAACATCTGATAGTTGTTTAAATGCTTTAGTAACAGTTTTATCAGATAGATTTAATTTATCTTGAACTTCTTTTCTAGTAAATATCAAATACACATTTCCATTTTCATCATGCCAATTATTCTTAATAGATAATGATAATCTATCTAATAGAAAACCATATAACAATTTACTATCAGAATTTAATGCATTTTTATATAATGGATTTACGAATAATTCCTGTGGTATTTGATAATATTTATGGTTTAAAGTTTCATTAACTTTATAAAAATTAAAATCTTGCATAAATTTTCCTTTCCTTCGCACGACAATCGATTTTGTGGCGAAAAAATAGAACAGGTAATAAAACTATGCCTGTCCGTTTTGAATTTTTAAATATGCAAAATTTGATTTTAAATAAATTTGAGATTTTTTTAGAATAAATACTGTTTAAATTTTTCTAACAGATTTCTAACAAAACTTGGAAAAGTTGTGTCAGATTTATATAAATTTTCAATAGTTTATGTTACAATAAAAACAAGCGAAATAGTTTGAAATAATAGTGTTTTGAGTACAAAAATAACAGGATTAAAAAGTATTATTCATCACTAACCATTAAAATGATAGAATAACTTAAAATCCTGCGGTTGAATAAACCGTGCCGGTTCGATTCCGGCCATCTGCACCAATGACGTATCTGTTCGAACTAATAAACAGATAGATACAAATATCATTCTGAAAAAGGATGGTATTTTTTTATTGCAAAATTGCCATCCAAAATGAAAGGATGGTGCGAAAATGAAGATAATTAAGCAAGAACTAGAATTTGAGGAATGTCTAAAACAAAGGCTAGAATTTATATGTAAGTTCTCTAAAGTTACTCCTATTTTTATCAATGGTAGCATTAGAAAATTAGAGAGAACTAATATAAATTTTGGAAAGTACAAGCTTGTAATGTTTGCAATGGCTAAACTTATGGAAATGGAAACAACAGAACAAAATAAAGTAGCATTATATTTATTTAATTGTATGAATTGAAAGAAATATTGTCATATATAGAAAATTCAACAATTTGCAAATTTATGTAAAATATGCTAAAATAATAATAGTGAAAAGATTATTTATGTAAGGAGAATTAGTTATGTATAAATTAAAATATGATTTTAGACAATACAATGACGTTATATCTACTTATATAGAAGTATTAATAAATAAGAGTATGACTAGTTTTCAGCAACAGATTAGAAACGGTCAAATAAGACATAGTGAGCATGATGCTGATGCACTAGCTGGATGTATACAAAATTTAGAAGAATATTTATATTATAATTATGAAAAATTGCCAGAAGCTTTTAACCATATTATTAATGCTACTATGAATAATGTACGAACAATTTCGGTTTTACCTGATAATAAAAGAGGGATATATGGAGAAACGCAAGCACAAAATAAAATTATTTTTATAAATCCTGATTTGCCTGATAGCAAATATTTAACAGGAGAAGAAAGAACGAGACTATATATGGCTCATGAATTAGGGCATATTATAAATCATGAGTGGATGAATAAGGTTGTAGAATATGCTAATCAACAAATGAGACAAGGAAGATTAACACAAGAACATGCACAATTAATTTATGATGGATTTTCTATGTTAGATGAAGCAACAACACAAAATAGAGCCGAAAATTTTGTTTATGAATTTTCTGGCAAAAATAGACCGAGATTAGCATATTATAGAAATGGTAGAATATTTGATTCAGAAGCCTATAAATCAAATTTTGACTATTATGGTGAATTACAAGAACCTGCAACAATGTTTGCAAGAACATTAAGAGGTATAGGAAAAGAAAATGATGATTTAACAGCATTAGATATGTTATCTAAAAGGGCACTTTCACCAACTTTCTTTAATAATATACTAAATGAATATGCAAAAGACGGACAAATGCCAGCTTTTATACAAGAAGTGCAATATATGGGATTATTAAAGAGAGCGTCATATGCAAATTTTGGGTATGAAGATGTTTCATATCTACACAATTCAAAAACATATTTAGAAAGACTTAGAAATGTAACTACACAGATGAGAGACTATAGAGAACCTTTTGATGATGGATATGGTAACAGATAAATTATTATTATTTTTTACTATTTGACTTTTTTTTAATATCTGTGTATAATAAGTATAGGAAATGAATAACCGCAGTGAATGCGGTTACCACTACATATAGTTATAACAACACATTCGCAATTTGGTAGAGAGCAGAATGTGTTGTTATTTTTATTCCTTATCTATTATTGAATTTACATATTTTATGTATAAAATCGCCAATAAGGTTACGTTTATAGTTGTAGAAGTCATTAAGGCTATTATTAAAAATAGTATAAAACTCATAAACACCACCTCACTTTCTGATAACAAAAGTTACCTTAGTGCAGTGGCAACACATATCTACTACAATGTTCATTTCCTACGTTTGATAGTATATCATATCATTTATTGAAAATCAATAGAAGAAAAACAAATTTTCGCAGAAGCTTTTTATAAACCACTTGATTTTTTTGAAATAATTTGCTAATCTATATATAAATTGATTGATATTTGTATCAATCGTCAAGAGAGCCGAAAAAGTTGTAGATATCTACGTCAATGGCACCAAATAGAAGACCTTATAATTATTGAAATATCAATATTTATAAGGCATTTTTTTTTATAATAAAACAAGTAATGCAATAGAAAAATAATATTACTACTCGATAACGATTTTTTTATACACATATCTATAATAAAGCAATAAACACAAGATCTGATTTGTAGTATAATTTAATTATAATTATTCGTGGGTACAGCAAAATATAATTTTGAATTTAAAATAAGTAGTAAAATATTACTTAAACAGTAAATAATGTAAGGAAAAGAACAATTAATGGAAAAAATAAAATTAAAAAAATTTGAAGAGAAAGATTTAAAAAAAATAAAAGAGTGGTATACAGATATAACAGAATGGAAATTATGGGATGCACCATGGGAAGAAGTTGAATATAATGAAGAGAAACAAAGAATATATAGAAGACAGAGAACAGAGAATTTACCATGCTTTGAGTATGAAATAATATATGATAAAAAACATATTGGTTGGATATCTGCATATTATATGACAGATGATTTTAAATATAATGGAATTAAAAAAACAAATAATATTGCAATTGGAATTGATATACCTGATGAAAACATGAGAGGAAAAGGTATTGGTGTGAAAGCATTAAAAGAATATCTAAGATATTTCAAAAAGTTAGGATATTTAAAAATATATACTCAAACTTGGAGCGGAAATACTAGAATGGTACATGTTGCCGAAAAAGTAGGTTTTAAGGAAATTAATAGATTTAAAAAAATTCGAAATGTTAATGGAAAAAAATATGATGCTTTAACATTTGTAATAGATTTATAAAAAAGAAACAAGTTGACATAACCTACATAAAATGATAAAATAAAATATGTACAATAGTACAAATAAAGTTCACTATAGTGAATTAAGAAAGGAGTTAGACATCATGACTTCATGTTGGAGATGCGGGGGACGTGGCTGGATAGATTGTCCAGAATGTAGTGGAACCGGCAGAAGTTGGCCCGAAGTATTGGATGATGGAGTTTTAAAAGATCTCGATCCTCGGTGCTACGAGTGCGAAGGTTCCGGCAAAGTAGAATGCCCCGAATGTGGTGGAGAAGGTGAAGTAGAGGATGATTAAGAAAGTCTAATTCAAGAAAAGAGAGTCTAATAGGCTCTCTTTTTGTATATAAAAATAAGAAATACTTTAATATAAAAAAGAAAACCAGCAGTCTGTAAGGGACTACTGGCTAACTTAATAGAAATTTTATTAAAAATTTCTTTGAATACCAAACTGAAATGGTTACAAGAGTTTCTTAAGCTGCTCAAATACTGTAAAAGCAACTTCAGATTCACTTAAATTGGTCGTGTCGATGTATAAACGGGGCTCAATGTTCTCATAAAATTCCCGGAATTTAATCCGATAGTCATTAAGAAATTCTTTTTTTGAGAAAGTAACAGTTCCGCCGTTGGCTGCACGTCTCTTTATGGATTCGCTTATGCCAACATCTACAACATACAAGTAATCAGGTCTTACCTTATACTTTTTTTCGAAATCTCTCATAAAATTTATGATGCAATTCGAATACCAAGGATCTTTATCTGCATACATTGTTGCCCAGAAAAGCTGATTATAGAATCCACGATCTATCAAGATACAATCAAAATTGTTTTTATAGATAGATTCTAAGTTTCTCTGAAGTGTTTCCAAGGTAATCCACAGATTCTGAGCTATTGAACCCTTGGGAATATCAGAAGGAATAAGCTCAGCAGGCTCCTGCACAATAAGTGCATTTAAGTGATCTCTTTTACATAACAGATCAAGGTTATGCAAAAGTGTTGTTTTTCCGGAATTTGGCAATCCAGAAAACTCGATTATGATAGGCCGTTTCATATCGGTACCTCCTTAAAGTTAATAATTAAATTATAATACAAATCACATAAAAAGTCCATAATAATTTTATAATCTAGTCAATTAGTTCAGAATCTTGGAAAACTATTACATTATCAGTAACGTCAAGAACCTTTTTTATAACAGCATTATCATCATCTACCAAAACAATTTGACTGTTTGTATTTAATTTTTTCAAAAAATCAGATTTTAATGTAGGAGAGTCAATATTAGGATGTTGTTCTTTTGAGATTATTATTCTATTACTTTTATCAAAAAATGGGGCATTTTTATCAAGCCAGTTATTTTTTTCTTCAATTTGAAAATTCTTTTTACAGATAGATAAGATATAAAGAGTTACATTGTCTAACGTACTTATTTTTTTTATTTTATTTATATTTTCTGTCAAAGGCCTTTTGGTTGCAAAATCTAGTTTTTTTCCAGCATCATAAGATGAAATAACACCATCCATGTCAAAGAAAAGCATAACTTCTGCTTTATCTGATAATTCTTTTATTATATTATAAAAATGCATAATACTTCCTCCTAGTATATTATTTTAAATATATATATCATAAATAATAATGAGATTCAATTAATAACAGATAATTAGTTATTTCTTAAAAATTATATTAAGGATATAATTGACGATGAAAAGACGTATTGATAAAATATAGAAGAACTATAATATATTTATAAAAGTAGATTTTAGATAACGAATGGTCATTTTAGAGTAAGAAATATAAAATAGTGCATAGGTTTAAAACTTAAATAATCTATGCACTATATTTTTATCTATATATTGCCATAAAATGTAAATTGTGATAGTATAAAGAAAGTTATTTAAAATCTATTAAATCTTAAAGACGATTCTGTCTAAAATTTCCAAAATAAAAGAAAATAAAAAAATCAAAGAAAAATAAAAAGTCAAAAAAAAAAGTGAAGAAGGTGGTTGTATAGAATTATTAAAACTAAAAAATGATTATACATTTAAAAGAGTGTTTGGCTATACAGGAAATGAAGAGATAACTAAAGGGTTATTAAATGCCATACTAAAAGAAGAAGTTACAGAAGTAAACTTAAATTGTAATACAATATTAGAAAGAGACTTATACGACGATAAGCTAGGAATACTAGATATTAGAGCAAAGGTGAACAATACAGTAGATATAAATATAGAGATGCAATTAGTAGATGAGAAGAATATAGAA
>ULML01014364.1_pt1 | contig 30640 bp, 31 predicted proteins | sample 1951651 | NCBI WGS metagenome assembly ULML01 (sample SAMEA4835549, study PRJEB28245) | human gut metagenome | biome: gut microbiome; material: fecal sample | place: Denmark | collected 2008
CTCTATTAATTCCTACAACAAACTTACACTATCCTTCTGAAATTTATATATGGAAAATAAGTCAAATTGATTGTATAATAATATTGTTATTTAGGAAAACTTTCTAAATATGTTGATTGATTGAAACGGAAAAGGTCATAGTTCACGCTATGGCTTTTTCTAATGCATAAAAATAAGCATATCTCCGCAGATTTTACCTGTTTTTGATATACTTATCAATAAATATACAATATATAGTTTACAAACGATACATAAAACACTATTTATTGTGCTTTTTAATGCGTAAAATGAAAGAACGATTTCATGTGGAATTTTACCACAGAGAATTGCGATTCCTATACCGGGAACGCATTTCTTTTTCAATGTCGAAAATAATTTTATCCGTTTTTTGATGTAACCCATTTATATTGGAGCTGCTATTTGGTATAGGTAAATCAAAAGTATAATCCATTTTAGCAATTTTTATATATAATCTGAAAGCCTCATATAATTTAGAAAAAAACAAGTCATATTCAATGGTTGGTGCTTCCCTAAAGATGGTAGAATATTCAGTAACATAGTCAATATATTCGTAAATGCAAAAATGATAATTCTTAATATCTTCCAATGCAATAAATAATTTGTCATCTTCTGATCCTTCAAAACTATTCCAGTTTTCCATTTTCTCAAAAAATTGGTAGGTATCAAATGGAGCTTTTTCAATAAAGCTATAAAGAAAAGTGCGTGATTGCATCATATATAAAGCAGTCTCATTTGCTTTTGATAATTTTTCTAAATAACTAATATAATCTGTTTTTGCATGGGACTCTTGAGAGATTGGATCATTTGGACAATAAGGCATTCCATAAAAATCAAGAGTATGTTCAAAGTCATTTTCAAGATTATCTGTCATAGTATCTATATAACGAATAATATCTTCCTTTTTATCAATATCAAATGATTTTAGCTTAATTGATAAAATATTTGAAAGCCTGTAAACTGATGCGGAAATATCTTTTTCACGCAAATCGTTACTGCGTTTTTCATAAAACTCATACTCTTTGTCATGTTCTTCTGGTGATAAAGAATCATATTCTTCCCATGATTCATCTACACCTAACATTTCCCTAACATGATAGCATGGGGCAGTAAGACCATCTTCTAACTCTATCATACAGTTCCTAGGAAGATGCTTTACTATAAATTGCTCTGGTCGAAGATTTTCTTTTTCCGAAAATTCATTGAATAATAAATACAAGTCAGACCTTGAAATATTTTTTGTCCGTTTATTTTCTATGTTTGGCAGCCATGATTTGTTTTTGCCGATTTTCTCTGATAATTGGTATGCCGTTAAATTATGATCTTTTCTAGTATCTATAATTAGTTGTATTAGTTCATCTGTTATTTTTATTTTTTCAGGAAACATTAGAACTACCTCCTTGAACAATATGTACATATTATAATGCAAAATAGTTGATATGTAAAGAAAAAGCCTGTAAATACATGCGAAATACAAATATGTACATATCTATGTAAAAACGCTTGACAATATGTACATACAATGGTATAGTAAGACCATGCAAGAGAGTTACAGATGTTTTCAAGACATATTACATCGTATTTCAAATGCAATTATAAAAGTGATTGGTACATAAAAGAAAAAGCCGATAGCAACAATCTGGATGCTGGTAACATCCAATGCTAAAGGCTCATGGTAAAGTGACAAGTCTGGTAAACTTGACACACATATTGGTATCTAAATATTATCATGGAACATTCTTTTAGTCAAGCGTTAGCGGTCTGCTAATTGCTTATTTCCAAAACACATTTATATAGAAGAAACACGGTACCTTGACAACTTAATAAAAAAATTCTGTATCACAGGGGAATTTCACTTGTAAAAGGTGCATTAGTAAGTAGAGACACATGATAGGAGGAAGCAAATTGAGAATTATGTATTCAATTTTGAATATCCTCTACACGAACAAGGCACAGAGCAAATTATATGCTTTAACACAGAAAGACATTGAAGAAGCGTTGATTGCTGATGGTGAAAAGTGGTGTGAGAGGACAGTTTACAACAAGATTAGAGCATTGGTAAAACAAGGCTATGTAAAAGAAGGACTGAGAAAAAGTAACTCCAATACTTTCTATTTGACTTCTGAAGGTATTGAGTGGATGAAAGAAGTGGAAGGAGACACGGAGAATGAATAAAAACATCAACGAGAGATTGAAGATCACAGTTATTGGATGTGGACAGGCTGGCGGTTCAATCACAGCAAAGATTGAAGAATGTGTAAATGATTTAGGTGGAAACAAAGCCAATACATCATTTGTAGGAATCAACACCAGTACAGAGGATTTGGCATCTGTCAAGTTATCCCACAAGATTCATATAAACAATTCAAAGGGAGCAGCTTGTAACCGGGAAAACGGTGTACAGGATTTAGCAGAAAGCATTGATACGATTCTGGATGAACTTCACAGCTATATTATAGAAGATTCGATTGTATTCGTTGCTACATCATTAGGCGGTGGAACTGGATCAGCAATCGCACCACAGCTTGCGGAAATTCTTCTTGATGAAGGTTACAAGGTAGGAATGATCGTGGTACTCCCGGCTGATAATGAATCCTTGAAAATCAGAGACAATGCAAGACAAACATTTTATGAGATCGAGGAATTGAAGCCACGAATGGGAAGTGTCTACATTCTGGATAACAACGCAACCGAGAAGATGAAGATTAACAGCACATTTGCTTCATTATTTGCAAGCGTTCTTTGCATCAATAATAAATCGCAGGATGGAAACATGGATTTAGCCGAGATCGAAGCGTGTCTTTTAACTCCATCATTTTCAGTAATTACAAGAGCAAACAAAAATAACGGAATCACAGCGAATATTATTGATGTACTGAATCGTGACAGTAATATTTTTGCAAAGAGGGAAGATAAGACCATTACAACAATGGGTATTTCCGAGGCAGTATCTGCAAAGGAAAGCAAAATTGATATGACAGACCTTAGAAAAGAAATCGGTACAGCACCAACCGAGTTTCACGGCTATCTGTCAGAATCAGAGGAAAATGTGATTATTCTTAGTGGTCTGACAATGCCATACAGTAGAGTGGACGCAATGACAGAGAGTATTCAGAAGGAAGCAGACATTATCAAAAATTCCCGAAAGGCTACAACAGAGGTTAGAACTGGAAAGAATATTGATATTTTCGCCACACCGACAGTAGAACAAACAGTATCTACAGCAAATAAGCCAAAGGGATTGACAGCATTGGAGAAGTTAAGAGCAAAGAGAATTAGCAAGTAACATAAAAATCATGGTGGGTAGGTCACAAAATCCTACTCACCTACATTGAGAAAAGGAAGGTAAAAAATTATGAGAACAAAAATCAAAGCAGTATTAAACAATAAGGATGCAAAGGCACAGGATTATTTTGAACTGGTAAACATCTATGAGTTTTCACAGGTAACATTACAGCGAGATGGAAAAGATGTTATTTCTATGGATATTAACGAGGTTGAAGCCTATCCTGGTTGTTTTGAATTTAGAGAGAAATGCATCTCTACACACTATACTGTAGAAGAGAGCAATATTGCTTCTATAACAGGAAGAATGCTTGACAATGAGGACACATTCTTGATTGAAGCAGATTTGAAAGATGGTAGCAAGCTGGCGGTCATTATCTATCATGTAGATACAAATGAGAAAAGGGAAGCGTCTGAAAGTTATTATGAATCCGATGTCTTTTCACTTATGGACTATCTGAATGAGGAAGATCATAAAGTGATGATGGCAATTATCCATGATTCGTTTGGTCTTGAGATTAAAATGAATAGTGTTAGAAATTGCACTTTAACAGAGACAGAAGAAGCATTTGAAATGCAGATCGACACAATGACATTTCCGCTTATGGATGATAGCTGCAATGAAATCTACATCAAGGAAGGTAGTGTTACAGATACAATTCTGATTCGTCCTTACGGTCAGCCATTCTTAGAAATTTCTATCCTTGTATCAAAGGAAAACAGCAAGTAAAAAGAGAGAACAATATAGTAGGTAGGTCGGAAAATCCAGCCTATCTACACTAAAGAAAAGAAACATTACCGATGGCAAAAGGAAAAACAATCTGTAATGTGTGTGGACAACCATTTACAGATTTAGACGAACAGGAACATATTGGACTTCATACAAAGATTGGCTATGGGAGTCGGCACGATGGAGATACCATTGATTTAGATATTTGTTGTAGTTGCTTTGATAGTCTGATTGATAAGTTAGCAAATAAATGTATGGTGAATCCAATTCAAGAAGGATATTAAACGGAGGAATTTTTATATGGGAAAGATTTATTTTATTGCAGAAGCGAAGTATGGAGAAGAAACAATTACAAGTGATGAACTGTATTATATAGGCGATCATGATGGAAGTATTCTGTTTGATAACATTTTCAAGATCACCGATTTAGATGAATATATGAAAGCACCGAACAGACAGGAATTTACACAGACCATTATTCCTATGGTAGAGGACTATTTTTCAGAAGAAGGAAAATTTGACAGTGTAATGATTACTGCCATAGATAAAAATACTCATATTTTCCAGTGGGGAATTGAGGTTGAAAGAGTAGATAATGAACATATCAAGTGTGATTTTATTGATTGGAAGAAAGAAAATACGGTTTTTTCATTCTACAAACAGTACAAAGTAACCAATAATGTCAAGGATGAAGCATATACCCAGTGGATTGAAGGATTTGTGAGAAGTGTTATCCATCAAGCGAACATGGTTTGTTCCGAAGTTGTTATTACGGATATAGAGGAAAGCAAACGAATTTTCCTTTTGATTGATGGAAAGGAATACGACATTAGAACATGGAGTTATAAGCCGTTAGATAAAGACAAGAAGGGGAATGTTTTTTCGGAAACAGTGGCGTACACGCTGTACAAAATCATTCCAGACAAAGATGGATCGCATGGAGAAGATATTCTTGATAGTCGGTGCAATATCTATTGGGATGTGAAATAGAAGGGAGAATACTATATATGAGAAGTAGAAGAAGAACAACGGCAAACAGATTATTAAAAGCTATCACAGACAATCTGGTATTAGTTACAAGTGCAGTAGTGAATCATGATGAAGGTATAAAAGAACAAATATCTGATGAAAAATTCAAGGAAGATTTAGAGTTCTACACCAATTCGGGCATATTTGCAGATACCATTGATTTTACTTATGAAAAAATTGCAGAAGATAAGTTGCTCATTTCCATCGGGAAAGCAAGTTGTTACTGCTTTGACGATATAGATGTGACTTTGCAGCTTAGTGATGGTGTGGATATGGAAACTGCCACAAAACTGTTGTATGAAGATCTCAATGAAAGATTGTCGGCATAAAGAGAGAACAATATAACAGAGGTCATTCAGTTTGAATGATAAAGGAAATTGCGAGATATTTTCTCATTCCTACATTATATATAAAGAACGGAGGGTGTTATGAACACATATTTAATTGGAGTAAAAAAGTATTTTGGTGGAGAATATACATTTGAGATAGAAGCTGAAAATAAAACAGATGCTTTAATTAAAGCCAGAAGTGGCAATGCATTTATATTCTGTAGAGATAACGTTGATGATTCTACAATGCGAGTGATAAAAAAGATGAATAATGGACGAAAGTGAGGCAGTTAAGATGAGAGGAACAATAAAATTCTTTGACAACAGTAAAGGTTGGGGATTCATCACGGATGAAAATGGAAATGATGTGTTCATACATCGTACCAGTATCATAGATGGAAGTAAATTGAAACAGAATGACATTGTTGAATTTGGGATAAAAGATGGTAGAACGGACAAGGGGCAGGCGGCAAATGTAACACTTGCATTGAAAAAGACCACATGAGCAGATCTACGAATTGCAGAAGATAGTTAAAAGCAGAAGTGCAGAATTGGTATCAAATCAGTAAAAATCATTCTCCGAGTGGAGAATATACTATTAACAGAGATATTGTTGCAGTGAGACGAAACAACCGACTATTGAAGCGAATAGTTACAATCGTTGTACGGAACGGACTCGTTGATGATACTACTAGAAATATATCAGTGAAGATGCTGATTACATAATTTGAACGGAATCACAATACCATTGAAGATAATGGTTATACATATTGGACGGAATAACAGGCACATTACCTATCATGGGTGGTGTGCCTACATTAAATTGAAAGAGAGGTACAACAATATGAAATTTCATGTATTAAAACTAAATTTTGATAACGGAGAACTTGTCAGATTGTATGCAAGTGAAGAGGATATTAATAAAGAAAATATAGAAGATTGCTTATATCGTGTAGGAACAGCTAATAAATGGAGCACAGGTTTTTATATGGTAGTGGGATATGAGGATAACAAATATACAGAACTGTTAGGAAGTTATGCACATTCAGATATTCGTGATATTGCAATTTTTTCTAAGGAAGTACCAGCATTTATGCAAGACATTTGGGATGACTCAATTAAAGGCGAAAATATCATATAGTAAGATTGGAGGAATGAATTATTTACAAAGGAACAACTAAAACAGAAATGTACATAGTCAGATCATTAGCAATGACAAATTGGCTATGCAACAACGGATTTAAGATTTTGAAAGTTGAAGATTCTGAAAAGGATGAAAAACTGAAGGTTTTCTTCTTTGAGGACACGCCAGCTTTACACGACACTATGATGAAGTACAGAAAGAGAGTGTGAGTGTATGGCAAATGGCAAGCAAAAAATATGGGTATCAGACCTTATAGGAAATGATTTTAAAAGATGGAACAATGAATTTGTAATATTGGATTGCGGTACAGCTTGTGGAAAGACATATTTTTGTATCAGAATTTTAGGAAAATATGCAGCCATGAGAAAAAGAAGAATTTTATATCTTTGCAATAGAAATAAGTTGAAGAATCAGACATATAAACAGGTAAGGGATGAAAAATTGCAAGCGACTATATACGTTACTACATATCAGAACTTACAAAATAAAATACAGCGTGGAGAACATATTCCACATTATGATTATATTATTGCTGATGAATGTCACTATTTCACAACAGATGCAGGATTTAATGATTATACAGATGTTGCCTACAATTATGTAATGAAGCAGAAAGAATCAGTTGTAGTATTTGTTAGTGCAACAGCAAAGTCATTTTTTAAGTATTTGAGAGATACTAATAAAGTAAGGAAGAAGAATAGTTACAGATTGGACAAGGATTATTCCTATGTATCAAAATTATTCTATTACCAGAGTGATGAATTACCTGGAATCATAGATGATATATTAGCGAATGAATCTGATAGCAAGATAATTGTATTCTGTAATTCTGGTGACAGAATATTGGAAATGAGCAAAATCTACGGAGATAATGCGAACTATTTTTGTTCCAGAAACGCACAGAAAAGATTAAGGGATTTATGCGGTTGGCAAGTAGATGCAAATGGAAAAATAATTGCAGAGCCAAGCTGTATAAAAAACTACTCCGATGATTTGATAACCTTTGATAAGAGAATTTTGTTTACAACTTCTGTATTGGATAATGGTGTTGATCTGAAGGACAGAAAGATTAAGCATATATTTACAGAAATAGTAGATGTAGACACTATGATACAGTCGTTAGGAAGAAAAAGAAGCCTTGCAAAAGATGATACTTGTTACTTCTATATCAGATTGTATCAGAAAAAAGGATTACAGGGATTTATCAACAGAATCAATTATCACTTAGAGCCAGTTGAACTTTACAAGACCGATTATGAAGCCTTCTATAAGAAATATGGAGATGGTAAACAGCGAGATAGACTGAATAAAAATAAGATATTTTACAATCTGTTCAAGAAGAAAAATATCTATGGTCAAATAAAGGTCAATGAATGTAAATTTAGAAAATACAGTCAAGACTACGATATGTTTACAAGCATGAAAGAGTTAGGTCACAAAGGATATTTAGAAGATATTCTGGAAGAATCTCTGACCAATAATGCAGAAGAAGTAGTATGCAATGTTGAAGAGATGGACAAATTTCTTTTATTTCTAAACTCCATAGAAGGAAAGAGGTTATATGAGGATGACAAATTATTTATCAAGGAAGAATTTGAAACAATCGGATTGAAATTGAGATATAAAGGCATCAATACATTTAATGGTGCGTTAGAAGACAACTATAAGAATTTATATAAATGCAGATTTTACGATAAAGATACCAATGGTAAATCTTATGTGGACAAGCGAAGAGTTCTTGATAATGGTTTGCCTAATCCAAACAGAGATAAAAGGTATTGGATTTTAGAGGATAGAACTGATATTAAGAAATCGAGCTGATAGGACAAAGAGCAAGATTGAGAAAATTATTTGGGGGCAAATCCACAGATATGTATATAATGTCATTTTTGTGAATCTGACCCCACAGATAAAATGTTCTACTTTCTTTGAAACCATCTATTCTCATAAGCTACACAACGCAATCAAAGATTGCTGTTCCGCTAATGGTAATACCTGCGCCAAAGAAAGTAGCAAAGAAAGCGCATGAATCGGAGAATATATCTTATAGAAACTTAATTTGAGCGTACCTTAGATGGTTCAAAATATGAATTAAACTGATTATTCTTTTCGATAAAGAGAGTATGTCGGCTGCCTGGCGGCATCCGAAATAAGCACTCTATTTATCTGAATAATAAGTTTACAATTTTTCACTTGATGGAAGGAGAATTATATATATGAGTAAAGCAATTACAGAGAAAAAATATTACAGAGTAGGTGAAACGTTTTCCAATACAGATAAAGATTACCACGGATTATTGGATGTTCCTTTTGGTATATGGATTACAACACATAGCTTTGAAGTGATAAGTTCTATGAAATGGGAAAAGGCATATAAGCTATGTACTCCGATTGATGGAAAAATTATTGATGAAAGTGTAAAGGACTGCTGCATTTTTGTCTATTTGGATGAAGCTAATTATGACTATAAGGGTGGTAAATTTGTTGAAGTTACATGGGATGAACTTATGAAAGAGTGTACACCTGTAGAAGTAATTGTGTATGAATAAAGGAAAATAGATATTATGATAACAATAGAAAAAGCATATGAAAAATTTTATAAATTATTGGAACAGATTGACAATTCAAACATTCCATCAAGTGAGCAGTATGAACTGTATCAAGATATGAAATCTGAAATTGAACAGAAAAAGCAACAAGCGTATGCAGATATGTATGAATATTGATAAAGGAGATTTTATAATGGCAAATAAAAATAATGAATATTGTTATATGTGTGGAAGCAAAAAAGATGAAGTAGACAAGCTGATTAGAGGAAAATATGGTTACATCTGTGATAGCTGTATCAGTATTGCAAATGACTTATTCAATGATGAGGAAGAGGAAAATATCACAAATAATATGCAGTTGGCTACACCTTCACAGATAAAAGCACATTTAGATCAGTATGTTATCGGACAGGATGAAGCAAAGAGAATACTTGCAGTTGCGGTATATAACCACTATAAGAGATTGAAACAGAATAAAAAATCAGATGTTGAGATACAGAAGTCCAATATCCTTATGATTGGTTCAACTGGGAGTGGTAAGACACTGATTGCACAAAGTTTAGCAAAATTCTTAGGTGTTCCATTTGCTATTGCTGACGCTACCTGTTTAACTGAGGCTGGATATGTCGGCGAAGATGTTGAAACCATGTTGCGAACACTCTTACAGAATGCAGACTATGACATTCAGGCAGCACAAAGAGGAATTATCTATATTGATGAGATAGATAAGATTAGTCGTAAGGGCGAAAATATGTCAATCACTCGTGATGTATCTGGTGAGGGAGTACAGCAAGCACTTCTTAAAATTATCGAAGGTACAGTATCAGAAGTACCAGTAACAGGCGGTAGAAAACATCCACAGGGAGAGACAATAAAGATAGATACATCTAACATACTTTTTATCTGCGGTGGAGCTTTTGACGGAATTGATAAAATCATCGGCAAGGAAGAGACGAATAACAGCATCGGATTTGGTGCTAATGTTGCCGATAAAAAGGAATCGGTTGCCGATTTGTCAAAGGTTGAGCAGCACGATCTTGTGAAGTATGGTCTTATGCCAGAACTTATAGGCAGACTTCCTATTATAACTGCACTCAAACCGCTATCAGAGGAAGATTTGGTACATATTCTCACAGAGCCAAAGAATGCGATTACAAAGCAGTACCAGGAGTTATTATCTATGGATGGTGTGAAATTGGAATTTGAGGACGAAGCATTGAGAAAGATTGCGGAGATGGCTATTAAAAAGAAAACTGGTGCAAGAGGTCTTAGAAGTATCATTGAATCCGCTATGCAGAAGGTTATGTTTGATGTTCCAGATATGGCAAGTGCAAAGAAAGTTGTTGTAACTGCTGCTTGTGTGGAAGGAAAAGCGGATGCACTTGTATATGGTGCAAGGAATAAGAAGATTGCATAAGTGGTAACATTACCATTTTGTGAGAAAGGAATATTGAAATATGAAGAATGGTAACATTACCACTGAAATGAAAACTAAAAAAGAGTTAGCTGCTGATTTGCAGATAAATGTAAAAACAATGAGAAATGCTTGTAAATATGTAGAATATTGTGAAGTCATTGAAAACAATATTGGTAAGGAAAAAGCAGAGATATTTGAAGAGATTGTTAATCACTTACAACTTAACAAAAAGGAAAAAATAAGTGCAGAACAAATATATCAATTAAGTAAGGTATCAGCTAAAGAGCAGAATAGGATTATAGATCTTATAATCAAACATCCGCAAAATGCAAAACGTATTATCAATAATGCAATTCCATATTGCAAAGTAAGAACAACGGTAACATTACCATCATTTGTAAGTGACTGGTTAGAAGGAGAAGCAAGTGATTTGAATATGTCCAAAGGAAAATATATTGAAACATTGATTATGGGGTTGTGGAGGAAAGACCATGAGACTGAAGGAGAGGAAGGATAGTATGGATAAATTTACAGTTGAAACAGGAAACAAAGACACAGCCGAATTAAACAGACTTACAAGAACAATCAAGTTACATGATATATGGAATAGACAGTATCACAATACAGTTAGCAGTTTATTTCAAAAGCACAAGAGCATAGATGAATGGTCACAGGATGAATTGATGAAGGTTGCACTATGCGGTGTAAAATATATAAATTATGCGATTGATATTGATGCTATAAATCATAGATTAGACAGCGCATATCAGACACCATTTGAAGTTAAGCAAAATTCATTTAATCTGATAGATGCTATATTCGGTATTATTAGTCGGATTAAGTTAGGCAATCTGATTAAGATATTCCCGATAGATAAAACCTATGATGGCGATAAGTGGGGCTGTAAGGATTATTTCTTCACAATGGATGTTCTGAAGGAAAAAGGTCTTGACAATGCGGTTGGTCATGATGGTGTATTCGATCTTATGTGGGATTACATGAATAATGATTTGAGAGAGTTCACAGTATTCTATATGAGCTGCATGAGTGCAATGTATAAACAGCAGACAGGTGTTGGTATGGCTGAAAAATTCTGTGAAGATAATGGTATTGGTACATACACGATGGACAGAGAAAATGGTCTGTTGATTGATAATCAGAGTGGAGAAATCGCAAAAATGAGCAATAAACCTTCATTTATGCAGATTGTGAAGTAAAATGCTCGATTTTGAAAATTGTAATCGTTGAAGCCCTTGTAAATAGGGCATTTTAGAGGTCGAAAATTCGGATGAAATCAGGATTTCGAGGTCTTAGAAATGGAGGAATATAATATGAAGATAACAAGAAAAATGGTAATGGAATTGAATAACGAGTTGGCAGTTAAAGGCTGTCCATTTAGATATAAACTTCAATTTATGGGAAATGAATTTACAAGTGTGATGATCACACTTCCGAATATGAACTGTGTTGATAGTTTTGTTATTAATGTAACAGAAGAATTTTATGAGTGGTTGGATATGTGGTTTAAAACAAAATATAATATTGAGTTAAATTATAATAATACAGGAAGTGCGTTTTGGAGTAAAGAAAATTAAAAGACAAAGAAACATTGTTTCCAAATTGGATAAAATGTACGTTGAAAATTGAATAGTGGCGGTTGAAGTGGTATAATTATATAAATTTTATACGGGTAGGAAGAAATTATGGCAAAAGTTTGGGGTTATATTGGACTTATTATAGCAATATCGTTAATTTTGTATTTTTATTATATGTATAAAGATTATGATGGATATATGAGGATTTCATGTAGCAGAATAAAATCTGTTATGACAAAATTTGAAGATAAAGATATTCAAGTCATAGTAAATGAGGTTGAAAATATATATTTTGTGTATTCGAGGAATGTTCCGCAGTTCAAGTCAGTATATCCAGATATTGTAGTTTGGATGGAAGATATAGTATATCGTGTTGAGTGTGATTTTTTATATACAAAGAAATTGCGAAAATATTTAGACCAATTGATACAGGTTAAAATTATACTTAGTAATAAATATCCATTTTCGAATTACTCAATTATTCAACAAGACATTCTTTCTGATGTGAAGAAACTATGTGCATCGGAAGATGACATAGTTGTAAATAGTATCATTTTAAGAATAAAAGATCAATTTTCAAGAATAAATATTGAAGAAAAAAGAATTAATAGGTTCAATAAACTATCTTTCATTATAACAGCAGTCTCAGTTATTGTGACTATAATCAGTTTGCTAAAATAAAAATACCAACCGTCAATATTCGATGGTTGGTATTTTTTTGCGCAAAATTAGAAGTCAGATGGAGAATATAATATATAGAAGAACAAATTTTATGGAGGACAATGTATGGATATAAAAGATTACAAGCCAAGAAGAATAAGAATATACAAGCTGAGTACATTTGATGCTTTTACGGATGAAGAGCGTAAATTTCATAAGGCATATAAAGAATCAAAGAGCGAAAAAGCGTTCCTGAAAGAAAAACGTGATAATCTGATTGCATCTTATGAAGGAGTCAGAAAGATTGAAAAAAATCGTCTGTACATATACAACTATGATGATAATGGAAATACTATTGAAGTGTCGGAATGTGAAAATGTTGATAAGCAGATTGCACTTGCTGAAAGCGAGATGGCTAGATTGGCAACAGATTTCACAGAGAAAAATCCTTTAGTAATGGAAATCGTGTATTTAAAAACAGCAAAACAAAATGAGATTTTGCGTCAGATTATAGATAGAGGATTGGATATAGGTGAACAGCATTATATTTTTTATTCCAGTACAACAAATCAGATGAAGCGTGGAGAATCTATTCTCATCAATGAAGAATTTTATAAATCCCATGAGCAGGAAATTAGAATAGGACTTACAGATGATGTTGTAAATAAGAAAGGTGGATGTAATACTGGTAAGCGTCTAGCTTATAATGGATTGTTGATGTCAACATCATTTGTACCAGATGGATATGAGATTAACATTGACAACTGTCTGGTTGTTCCTGATTTTAAAACCACCATGAATGAAAAGGTAGCCTGTATAGATCATGATGAGAATGTAATTACTGGAATTGAAGTTAGAAATGAGGATATAGAGATTCCACAAACGGATGGTGCAGGTATCTTTCTTCCGGGAGTGTTACCGACAACAGCACAGATACGGTGTGGTCATATTAAGGGCTGTATATTCCCATTTGATTTTATGAAATTTCTACGGCAAGATAGTGTTGAAGGGGTAAAGCCTAATCCGATTATTTCTGATATATGGGGCAAAGAACATAATGTGATTGATGAAAATATTAAAGTGCTTTTAACTGGATCGCAAGTGAAAATGTGGAGTTATTATGATTCATGGGATGAATTTAAAAAGATATTCAAGAAATGCGGAAAGAAAATTGCTATCAATAAATTTGCCGATACCGAGCCAAAAGGCTATACAAAGACGAGTTATCAGTTCATTCAGACATTATCTTCTGAGAAACTGACTGATGATAAGATAAAAGAACTGTGTGCAGATACATTGGAATATCTAACTATGTTAAAAACCGATGCAAATAAAATTGCCGAAATTCTGAGTGAACCATATCTTTCTGAAGCTATCAGAATATATCCTAATCTGATTCAAGATAACTATATCCAAAGAAAATTAGAAAATAAATTCAGAAGTGAAAGAAAAGATGCTTGCGGAAATAAGCTGATTCTCAAAGATTCGCTATATTCGTATATATGTCCAGATTTATATGCGTTCTGTGAATGGTTATTTTGTGGCATTGAGAATCCAAAGGGGATTATTCCACGAGATTATGTATACAACAGCTTTTATAATGATAAGCTATATAATATAGTGGATTGTTTGAGATCACCACATTTGTATATGGAGCATGGAATTAGGAATCTTGTAAAAGGTGATGTATTGGAACTATGTAAGGAATGGTTTATTGGATGTGACACGGTTGTTAGTAGTCATGACTTGCTATGCCGTATACTGCAATTTGATGTTGATGGTGACGAGATATTACTTACTCCGAATAAGACGCTGATTGAGTGTGTACCAGGTGATAAACATATTTTATATTATAAGTCATTTGATGCTGTAAAGTCACCAGTGACCAAAGAAGCTATTTACAAGGCACTTGTGGCAAGTATGGATAATTCAAACATCGGAGACATTTCTAATGTGATGACAAAGAATTATAACAATGAGAACACGGACGATGATTTTAACAAGATTATGTGCTGCTTAAATAATCTTACAATCGACTTTCCTAAGACACAGCATAATATTTCTCTTGGATTATATGAGGACAAGTTTAATCAGTTAAAGAGTGAAAAAGCACCGTATTTCTTCATGTTTGCTAAGAATAAGAAAAAAAGCTGTTGTAAAGAGTTGTCGAGCAGCAATTGTGATCGGATATGTAAGTACATTCATAAGAACACAGCAAATAAGAGATATACATGGAAAACTGAAGAAAAGTTTAATGTTGGTATGTTATGTGACGCAAATATCAAGGTCGATGTAAAGAGTGCGGAATATACAGAATTATCTAATCTGATGTTTGATTTGAAACGTAAGGAACAGACGTTACAATTTCAAATTGATAATGAGATTAAGCAGATGAATGAATCAGATGCAATTCGTGAGCGTATTAGCAAATACGATGTGTTTTATGATTTATGCGAGAAGGTCATTTTAACGATTTTTAATGGAAACAGGATGGTAGCTGCTGAGAATTTGATTGACTTTGAGTATTTGCAGAGGGAGAATTGCGATGCCGGGAAAAATATTTTGTGGAACTGTTTTGGTGATATTATTCTTAGTAATATTAAGAATAATGCTAAGAATCCAGATGTGATCGGTACAAGAAAGATGCACTATGAGAGCAGAAAGAACGCCACTATTAGAAAAATTGAAAAACGTGTCGTTGATAAGATAAAGAAGAAAGCAGACGAGCCAGTTTCAACCGTGACAATATATAAGGAAGAATTAGAATGGATTAATAATTTGAACTATCGGAAGAATTGTTGTAATGATCGGGAGTTACTATTTATTTTGCTGGTGCAGCAGAAAAGAAGCGATGTCGGGAATGTGCGAGTATATACAAATGTAAAATCATCATTGACATGTGGGAGGATTGACAAGTGGATTGGTGATGGAGTCAGTATTGCGAAGAAAGGCATAAAACGATTGGAGACGATGAATGCAGTATTTGTTACTCAGTATGAAAAATATATGGAGATTACCGTAAATGTTCCTGAGTTCGATTCTGTCCATGAAGCATATACCATAGCACAGACTGAAAAGAATCCAATTATGCCATTTTATGAATACAATAAAGAGCGTGCGATTGCCACTTGTCAAATATGTGGAGCAAAATTCATAAAATCCAGAAACATGAAAACGTGTCAAAGTAACATCTGCCGTAAACAGCTTGTAGTCAATAGAAAAATAATGAACAAATAATTGGATGTTTTATTGTGGAAATGCAACAGTGAAAAACATAAGAAAATAAGTGGTTTTTGTCACTGTTGCACAAAAACGTCAATTTTTAATAGGGAGAGAAATAATCTTTATAATAAATGTTTTAAGAAATGATATAAGGAGGCAACATGATTCAGAGTGAATTAAGAAAGAGATTGTCTGACATTATATCAAATGGTTTGTCGGCTGTCGCAATATCTAATGTGACCGGAATCAGCAAGATTGATTTGAGCAGATTCAAAAATGGACAAATCAATTTGATTGATGAGGACATGGACAAACTAGAAAAATATTTATCGTTGGTTCAAATCCCAACAGAGATTTAGGTAATACACTTACTTATGCACTGCAATTGATACTGCGTGTCAATTCCTGTATATCATCTATGAAAGATGCGTGTATATACTTGTAATACGGAGTGAAAAACCTCCGCACGATAATGACATTCTTTATGAATGATTATTATATATTTGAATATCATACTAGATGGCATGAATTTTGGATTCGTGCCACGATAATAATAATTGCTGCCTTGAGCAAGTAGTGATTTTTATTATATATTGCTGATATACTGTCCTCAAACAGCAGTGTGTTAGTAGAGTACCAAGTGTATTCAAAACAGTAAACTATGATAAGTGATTAAGCGGACAGGCTGATTCCAGGCGGTCTGTCCGTGAAAGTCGAGAAAAGTCGAAAAAGTATGATTGTTTCCTGTCAATTATTGGTATATAATGGTAATATTATTACTAATGATTGGTGGAATAATAATATGGATACAGAATTAAAAAATGATAATTTTCATAACGTTGCTATTTTTATAGATTATGAAAATGTTCATAAGACATTATTGGACAGCAATACAAATGCGATTAGAGAAGGTTTCTTTGAAAAATTAAAAATTTGGTGTAAAGATCATAATAGAAGAATCGTCAAAATAGTTGTATATTGCAACTTTGATAACAAAGATTTGTACGAATCTCATCATCAATCTTTTTTACAGTCGTATGGTGTAGAGACAGTACACACATCAAATCAAGGGAAAAATTTTGCTGATTTAAAACTTGCTATAGATGTTCTTAATTCAATGTATACAAATAATAATATAGATGAATTTATAATTATGTCAAATGACAAAGATATGACACCATTATTAAATACTGTCCGAGCCAACAAGAGAAAAGCATCTATATTGACAACTGGCGATTTATACAATTCTGTATTATGCGAATTTGCAGATGAACAAATAAAATTTGAAGATATAATTAGTTCTGTTGACAATGATCATCTAATTATTAATGATATAGAACAGAAATTTTTGTCTGATATTAGAAAATATGTGGACGGAGCTATATCACTATATGAAGGAAATGGTAAACAAGACTATAAAAGGCATTATAATGTAGATTATTTTTCAGAACAACAATCATCATATTATAATGTAATGAGATATGAAATATTAAATATAATGAATCTGTTATATAAAAGCGGAGACATTTTATTTTATAACCACATTTATAGAGGAAGTAATACCCTAGCGATAGTACCTGTTATACATAAGGAATATTTTATTTCTAATGATATTATTAAAGAAGAAGATTTATGCGAAGAAGATTCTTTAATAAAAAATATGATAAAAGAATCATATGATTCTTACAAGCAGAAATCCACAAAATGATATTGACATATACTATATAATGTAGTATATATAAATATATATTATAAAAGAGTTGAATATACACTAATTGGAATCAAATGGTATATACAGGAGATTTTGAAGAGTGGGGCGCATATTTTATATATGCGCTTTTATATTGCAAAACAAGAGCAGGATCAATTTCCGGTTCTTTTACTATGTACGAATTCGATAAAGAAACCAGTGTAATTGATTTTACACTGGTTATTCTTTTTTTTGTCAAAAATATTTGACGCTTAATAAAATAAGGAAAGGGGTGAGTAGATGACTCAGGAAGAGTTACGAGAATTATATAATGGTCGTTTGGAAAAGGAAAAGCAGACATATATTTCTAAAGTTACTGGTATTGATGGAGCTATACTTAGCAAATTCAAAAACAATAAAATCAATTTATATCCGGCATTATTCGCAAAGCTGGAATACTATTTATTAAATTCATAAAATACAATTCAAATTTATCTCAGGCGAAAGCCACAATCTGATTATTTCAATCAAAAATTCCACGAGGAAAATCTATGAAACTAAATATCGGTAACAGAATCTATTACGATGATTCTATTTATGCTGTTGTGGCAGTAATCTACACAACGGTTTATTTGCGTGCTGTAAACGATGACAGTACAAATTTTGACTACGAAATACAAGAAATTTATAAAACATACAAGGACATAGAGTTCCTTGGGAAAGAAGAATATTAGAATGGAAGAAACCAAATATACATATGACGATTTATTATTAGCACTTAATAGCATGGATGAGGAAAAGAAGCACTTACTATTAAAAAGTGTTAAGATATCAGACTTGTTTGAAATGATGAATTCTGAGGAAAAGTTTGAAAACGCAATGAAAAACGTAGGTCAGTATGTTGCGTGGTATCAACTTATACAGGCGTATTTAATGAACCTAAAAGAAAAATTAGAATCGGGAGATTTTATTTCAAACAAAGAGATTAGTAAGGACACAATTCTGAAAGATTACAATGATTTAAAGGAAGATGAGAAGAAGGCTGTGGTGCTTAATCTTATGAATAATGCAGATTTCCAGAAAAAATGTTGTGAGATTATGGCTGGAGATTTTAAAAGACTTGTAAACTCAGATGCAATTTTAAAAGCAATCGACAATCTAACTGGTTTAAGCAGGTATTTTGACAGGATGGTTCGCCTTGGAATAGGTTGTAACCATAAATATGAGGTTGAGTCATGAAAAATACTTATGATGATATAGATAAGTTACTAAAGGATATGCGGTCTGATATAGAAGATACATTGTCAAAGGAAGTATTTGAGGAAGTCCGTGATATTGAAATGGAACATGTGCGAACAGATGTTTTGAACACATATAGTCCGAAAATTTATGAGCGTAGAAGTACCGGCGGTATAGATGACATTAGAAATATTGTTGGATATGTAAAAGATATGCATTTAGAAGTTGACAATATTACTCGATTTAATCGAGGATATGGTACATCCAATCATGGCATAGGACTTGCGGATTTGATAAATGACGGGGATAGATTAGATGGGTATTATTACGATTATCCAGGTGTTTTTAATCTCCCACGTCCTTTTATAGATAACACACAGGAAGAAATTAATAAAACAGACAGAGTAGACAGAGCATTAGAAAAAGGTCTGAAAAGACGTGGACATGATATTAGTTAGGAAAGGAAGAATGAAACAATGTCAAAAACAATAAAGGTTAATGTTGAACTAAATGATAAAGAAGCAAAACGAAAATTGAAAAATTTACAAGATAGGAAGTATGAAGCAGACCTTGAGGTAAATAAGGATGTGTCAAAGCAAGCAGCTCAAAGCGTGAAGCGAATGGGATTATCCACAAAGAATACGTCTACAGTATTTGATAAGTTAAAGAATGCTATTCAGGAGATCTTTTTACAATGTTAAAAAACGTGGTTACGATATTAGTTAGAAAGATGAGGATGAAATAATGGCGAAGAAAATAGGAATTGACGTAGATTTACGTGATGAAAAAGCAAAGAAAAAATTAAAAGAGTTGCAAAATGGAAAGTATAAGGTTGATTTGGATGTGGATGTTAATGATGCAAAACAAGCTACACAGAGTATGAATCAATTATCATCTGCAACAAAAAGTACAAGCAATGCTTTTGATAAATTAAGAAATGCAGCAAAAGATATGTTTTCGACAGAAAGAATTTCTCTTACGGCTTATGTGGCAATAATGCGAGAAATAGATAAAGCTGCTGAGAATATGGTGAAGTCAGTAAAAGATATTGATAAGGCAATCACTGATTTGTCGATTGCAACCAATATGAGCAGAAAAGAAACTGCTGAATTGGTAAATGAGTATAATGCTTATGCGAAACAGCTTGCAAGTACAACTACGCAAGTTACATCGGCTGCCGATGATTATTTACGTGCTGGGAAGACGATGAGTGAAGCAAACGCTTTAATTAAGGATTCTATTATGTTATCAAAACTGGGACAGATAGATTCGGGCGAAGCTACAGAAGATTTACTGGCTACAATGAATGGCTTCGATATGAGTGTCAAAGAAATCAATAAGGCATTGGATTCAATGGTGGCTATTGATATGGCGGCGGCGACAAGCAGTGGGGATATTGCTACTGCGTTAAAATATTGTGCTTCATCAGCGGATGTTGCAGGCGTATCATTTGATAAACTGGCAGCAATGATTGGTACTGTACAGGATAAAACTCAGCAGTCGGCAGAAACCGTTGGTACATTTATGAATACGCTTTTATCGAGATATAGAAATGTTAAAATCGCACAGTTTGTAGATGATGATGGGGAAGATTTATCAGACGTAGAGACGATATTAGGTTCAGTAGGAATTAAATTACGTGAAACAAATCAGGAGTTTAGAGATTTTGAAGATGTTATAGACGATGTGGCTAAAAGCTGGAATACATATTCTGGTGTGCAGCAAGCAGCAATTGCAAAGGCTTTTGGCGGCACAAGACAGCAAAACAGATTTATTGCGTTAATGGAAGGATATAATAAAACGCTTGAATTGACACAGGTTGCTGCGGAATCTGCGGGAACAGCAGTTGATAAATTCAATAACTCTTATATGAATTCCTTGGAAGCAAAAGAAAATACTCTTCAAGCAAGTTTTGAAAGTCTGGTGACGGATTCGGATTTTGATAAGGTCTATGTGGGAATCTTGGATGCAACGACAGCACTGTTTGACTTTGTAAAAGAGGTTAATGGAGTAAAAAGTGCATTGGGTGGATTAGCTGTTGGTGGTGGGATCAAAGCGTTTCTTGCTATCAAGACAGGGGTAAATGAAGCATATATCACTCTTAATAAATTTAAGAATGCTCTTGATCTTGTAAAAAAGACAAAGATTTCTACAGCAGAGTTTGATAGACTGTTATTATTATCAGATGGGTTATCTAAAAGTCAGATGAAGTTGATTCTGTCTACGAATACATTGACAGTTGCACAGAAAAAGCAGTTATTAATGGCAAGTGGATTATCTGAGGAAGAAGCGACTTTGCAGTTACAAACTTGGAAGATGACAGCGGCTAATGACGGCTTGACTGCATCTACGACATCGGCTGGTAATGCTTTTCGTGGATTGTGGGCTACATTAAAAGCTAATCCACTAATGCTTATTGTGTCAGCAGTAACGATTGGCATATCTATTTGGCAAAAATATAAACAGTCTATGGAAGAAGCAGTATCAGCGGCTTCTGATGCAGCAAATGCATATAAAGAACAGACAAATTCTCTTGATGACCAGATTACAAAGTATCAGGAATTGCGTCAACAGCTTATTACTGCGAAGGGGAACGAAGAAGAGACACAAGCGGTCAAAGAGCAGCTATTAGCATTGCAGCAAGAATTAAATGAACAATTTGGAGAAGAATATGGGAAGTTAAATCTTGTAACAGATGCGTATAAAGATCAGACGGAGGCAATTAAAGCCTATAATAAGGAAGCTGCCAATGTTTTCTTGAATAAAAATCGCAAAGGTATTGAAGTTGCAACTGATAAGATGGAGTCCGACAATACCTACTCGTTAGGTTCGATGAATGGACTGGTAAGCACTGACGAGTTAGAGATTCTTGAAAAAATAAAAGGTCTGGCATCCGAAAATGGAATTGATTTCACAGATAGTGGTTTTGAATTTGTAGGAAATGCAGAAGAAGCGGATAAGGCAATCAACGCATTTATGAATTCTTTAAAAGAACTGCGTGAGCAGACAGGAGAAACCTCTAATACGGTTAGTAGTATTTTTGACGGTTTACTGGACAATTCGGGAGAAGCACTTGCAAAAGCTGATGATATAATATCAGAATATAAAGATATATATGAACAGGCACAGCTTGCAGAAATTGCGTCCTCTGATAAATTGTCGGTAAAATACAATGAGATGATGGACGCAGTACAGGCATATAACGATGCTGTTTCTAATTCAGAAAATCCATATGGGGATAGTGATGTGCAGTCTGCATACGATAATTTGCAGAAGATCAAAAACGAGATTGCGGATAGTTCCGACTGGAATAATTATAGAAATATCGTGGACGAAACATTTTCGGAAGCAGATGATGCAACCTATACGTTTTATGAAGATTTGCAGAAAAATAAAGATGGCATAAAAGATTTAACAGATTCGCTTCAAGGACTGTCAGCGACAGATTTACAGGCAATGTTTGATGACGGTGAAAGCGGAGATAGCTTTGATAAGCTTTCACAAAAGGCAGATAAGTATGGTGTAAACGTACAAAATTTAATTGATCTGCTTGAAAAACTTGGAATCGTACAAGGAGAAAATGAAAAGTTAGAAGATGTAGAAACACCAACAATTTCTTTTTCTGACACCATGACGCAACTTGATGATATGAAGTCGAAACTTTCTGCCGTAGACCAGGTATATGCTAAATTATTTGATGAAGATGCTTCTATTGGCTTTGACGATTATTCTTCCTTGTATGATACATTTAAGGATATAGAAGGTCTTGACATCGGTAGTTATATTGAGCAGTTACAAGAAGCTGGACAGGATCAAGAGAAAGTACAGAGCACGATTGATTCTATGATGGGTAAATATCTTCAATTATCTGGTGTACTTGATATAGTAAATGATAGTAATAAAGACTTTATTGTGTCTATGCTTCAGGAACAAGGTATTGCCAATGCGGATGCTATTATTACAGAAACTTTAGCTGCAAAGAAAGCATATGCTGCTATTACTTCAAAGGATTTAGCGGATGCTACTGCCGAAGATATTGTTCAGATGTTACGGGAAAATGTTGTAACAGAAGAAACGAAAAATCAGATTATAGCTTATTATCTTGAAAAAGAATATGCATCTGGTGTTACCTTGGATACAAGTAATGATGTTGAGCAGTTAATGACTTTTATTTCTGCCCTTGGTGGTGCTACAAGCGCATTGTCTATATACTATCATATGCTTAATGGTGGTCTGAACGTTAGTGAATTCGGTGGAAATGGCGGTATGAGCGGCAAGGACGGACAATATGCAAAGCAAATGGCACAAGTCCAAGCTGAAAAAGAGATTGAAAAAATAAAACAGGATACATTGTCATCTATTAATTCATCAACACCTAAATTCACTGGTGGATCATCGACAAAAGCTACCAAAGATAAAGCCGCCAAGGACGCTTCAAAAGGTGCTAAAGACGCAGAGGACGCAGCAAAGAAAGCTGCCGAAGAAGCAGAAAAAGCACTCACTGATGCACTCTCACGTATTAAGAATGCAATAGACGAGTTAGACAAAGAAGCTTCTGATAAATTCTCTAATTGGTCATCCCGTAATCAGGCTCTTGCTGACGAAATGGGTATGATTCCACAGGAAATTGCTAAACAGCAGGAACTCTACGACTTCTATATGTCACAGGGCGATACGACAAAAGCCGAAGAAGCTGCTAATGCAATTAAAGATTTACAGCGCAATTTAAAGGAATTAGCTAATCAGAAACTTGAAAATATCAAGCAGTTCTATTCTGATATTATCGATCTGATTGATTCCTTAAAAGAATTGAAAAACGCCTATATTGACTTAAAAGAAGCTAAAGGACTTGTAGCGAATGAAGTAGACTATCGTGAACTAATTGCACAGTCTGAGAATGAACGTCAGAATTACGAAAAGGAATTATCTGAATTACAGAATCAATTACAAGATAATATCAATAACGGATATATCGAAGAGGGTTCTGAAGCTTGGATTGAATGGCAAAAAGAACTTAATGGTATTAAGAAGTCTATCATAGAGTGTCAGAAAGAACAGGTAGAATGGATTAACGCCATTAAGAGATTGCCGTTTGATGCATTAGAAAAATATACAATGCTGATTAATAAAGCTACAGAGCGTATTCAGAACGCAAACGATATTATGGAAGCAAAGGGGTTATCTCAAAGCATTGCCAATGTAAATGAACAATTAATGGCATTAAATGAAACAATGTCTGTAACTGTCCATGAGCGAAAATTGGTATTTGATGCTCTGCGTGACGGATTATCCGATTCTGTAAACGGATGGGCTAGTCTGACAGAAGAACAGATCAACAAGGTATTTGATTACATCAATACCGATGATCCACTTGGATTGCATGACTATCTTACCAGTCTTGGCGTAGATATGTATCAGTTTGCCGCAGATGGAGAAAGTAGTGTTTGGGGTTATGTACAGCAGTTATCTACTCTCAACTCCAAAATTCAGGAAACAGAGAAAAGTCAGATTGAGCTTAACAAGTCTATCCGTGATATGGGTGTTAAATCAGCAGAGGCTTACGGTAAGTTAATCGACAAAGCAAATGCTGATATAGATAATCAGTCTACTCTTTGGGAAGCTCGTGGAATGGACAAAACACTTGCTCATTATCAACAGGCGTTACAAGGATTAGATATGTCTATTGGCTCTGCAAGCAACAAGCGTTATCAGGACGTTGCTAAAATATATGCAAATTTTGCAGACGGTGTAAATGGTTGGAGTCAACTTGATACAAGTCAAATAGATAAGGTTATGGAGTTTGTTAATTCCAATGATTCGCAAGGATTATTCACTTATCTTGGAAGTCTTGGCATTGATGCTTCTCAGCTTGACGAATTCTGGGAGCTTGTAGAGGATATCCAGTCTATTGATAGTGATATCACTTCTACAAAACAGAAGCAAATCGAGTTTAATAAGGCACTTCAGCAGATGGACATTTCAACTTATGAGAAATTAAATGAGTTGGTATCCAAAGCAAAGACTGAATTAGAAGGTCTGAAAAATCTTATCGAATCTCACGGCAAGAATGCATCTGATAATCTGTTATCTAAGCAGATTGAAAATAGTATGAAGTCTGTTGACCTGTCTAAGTCAATGATTGGCACATACAGAGATTATATCAGTTCACAGTTATCTGATAATGTATCTGGATGGGCTAAATTGACACAGGAGCAGATCAATAAGGTATTTTCTTACCTTGATGCAAATGACACGGATGGGCTAAATAAGTATTTTAACAGTCTGGGTATGTCTGCTGGCACACTTACCGAGTTCTGGGAAGTTGTGAATAAAATCAGTTCAGAGGAAAGTAATATCTTCTCTGAAATGACGAACCAGGAAAAGTATTTTGACGAGATGTTAGAAAATCGTATCTCTCAGTTAGATGATATTAAAGAAAAGTTGAATAAAATCAACGATGCGAAGAATAAAGCATTGGAACTGGAAAAAGCTAGATTTGCACTGATTCAAGCGATGAATAACAGAAATGTTATGACATGGGATGGAAATCAGATGGTTTGGACACAAGATTCTTCTGCCGTATCTTCTGCGACTGAAAATCTGAATAATTTGGAATTTCAGGCTTTGATTGACTCGATTGAGGATGCAACAGATTCTATTAACGAACTGATTAAGAATATGAATCTCTATGATGACAATGGTAATCTTCTCTCCAATTGGAAAGAGATTCTTGCGTCAGCAGGTACATCAGTAGATGATATTGTAAGCAATATTATTAAGACACTGAGTGCCAGAGGTTATAATTTCACTGATCCTAAGTTCAATAGTGGGAATTCTGTCATTGACTCAAAATACAAAGATCTTATATCAACTGAAGATGTTGTTGATATGGATTTATTAAACTCGTTAAAATCTGCGCAGCAACAGAAAACAATTGATTTAAAGACTTATATTCCAGATTACGCAAGTATATTTGCGAAGGCTATTCAGAATATGCCGACTAATAATACTACCACTCAGACAACAAGTATAACTTATCAGTTAAATGGTGATTTTATTATGCCGAATATTCATGACGATGCTAAACTGGATGATTTTATTAAGGATTTGAATAGTTTGTCATCTAAAGCTGAACAGAGGATAAACAGGATATAGACATTTGGGAGAGTGGTTATGTGACTGCTCTCCTATTCTTATCACATATGTTTTTATAGTATTCTGTCGATTATTGGTATATAATGGAAAATAATACTAATGATTGATGGAGGTATTACATATGAGTGAATTACCAAAAGTATCATATGCTGGAAAAGTAAATATTGGTAACAAGGAATTGTCTTGTGCGGTATTAGATGACGGAACAAGGATATTAACTAATACAGCAATATTTCAGGCTTTCGATAGACCACGAAAAGGAAAACCATCAGAAGAATATCGTTTAAAAAATGTGCCAGCGTTTATTACTGCGAATAATTTAAAACCGTATATAGAAAAAGAATTTGAAGATAATGATTTTTCCGTTGAGTATAAAAGAAACGGTAGAATTCTCACTGGCTATAAAGCTGAAATATTACCAAGAATTTGTGATATATATTTATCTGCAAGAGATGATGGTGTATTAACAGAAAATCAGAAACCATTAGCAATCGCAAGTGACATTCTGATGCGTTCTTTGGCTAAAGTTGGAATTGTTGCATTAATTGATGAAGCAACGGGATACCAATATGAAAGAGATACTAAGGCATTACAAGAGTTGTTGTCTCAATATATTGCAAAAGAATTTTTACCTTGGGTTAAGACTTTTGATGACGACTTTTATATTCAGATGTTTAGACTTCGTGGTTGGGATTATAAAGGAAGATTAAAAACACCTTATGCTGGTCAGATTACAAATTTTCTTGTGTATAACAGACTTCCAAAAGAGGTACTGGATGAATTAAAAAGATTGAATCCAGTTTTAAACAAAAATGGATATAGAAGATATAGACTTCATCAAGGACTTACAAAAGAACATGGTTATCAACATTTAACTCAACAAATTTCTACTGCTACAACAATGATGAAGGGATTTGATACATGGGAAGAATTTGAACCAGTGTTTAGGAAGGCATTTAATGTTCCAGATGATGAAAAAATTTAATGGGACTAAGTTCGTTAAAAAATGGCTACTTTCCAATAAAAAAGAGTCTGAAAATGGCTTAAAATAGGCGTTTTTTCAATGGGACCATATTTGAACATTAATCAAGAGCAGGACTAATCTCCTGCTCTTTTTAGATGTGTAAAAATATTGTGGAGAGGTAAAATATTTTCTCCTATTTTTGAAAGATGAAAATATATGGTTGTACCACTTGAAATTGAATTATACAAATATACTTCAGATGGAAGTCTTTTTTATTTGCTTGCTGATAGCTATACAAAGGATTGACAACAGAATATATGATTGGATTATGGCAGAGGTGATAATGACTTCTGCCTTTTGTATTAAGGAGTGTGATTTTTATAGAAATGACAGATAGTAAAACTTTAGAAATACCATTTTGGTTAAAATTGAATATGACAATTAAAGAGGCGGCAGCCTATTCAAATATAGGAATTAACAGAATTGAAGAGTTATTAAAACAACCGAAGTGTAGCTTTGTGCTTTATGTAGGAAATAAGAAATTAGTAAAAAGAAAAGAGTTTGAACAGTATATATCAAAGAGTATTGAATTATAGAGATTTTGATAGTTTAAAAATTGCCAGACTTGTGGTATAATAACAGGCTGTATCAAACTCTTTATGCTTACACAGCAGAAAGGAGTTGATTTTACGGGCAAAGATCTAAAAGGAAGAGAGCTTGGTGTAGGAATATGCCAGCGAAAAGACGGATTATACACAGCTAGATTTGTCAGCAAGCGTACAGGAAAATCCGTTCAGAGATATTTTCCGAAGTTACAAGAATGCCGTAATTGGTATGCAGACGCTAGGTTCGAGGATGAACATGGTGGAATCAATGCTTGTGGTGATATGACAGTCACAGCTTGGTTTGAGTATTGGCTTGAAAATATAAAAGGTGATAGTATCAGACCTAACACGATAAGGAATTACAGGGAAAGGTTTGAACACAACATTAAAGACTGTATAGGAAGTATGATTTTATCAGATGTAAAACCGATGCATTGTCAAAATGTTCTGAATCAGATGAAGGATAATTATAGGACTTCAACAATCTATCAGACAAGAATTGCTTTGTATTGTATGTTTTCAGATGCAGTTGAGAACGATGTTATACTAAAGAACCCAGTAACAAAAGCAGTCAAGTACAATATTGGTAAAGAACCAAAGAAAGTAAGGGCATTGACAGTAGAAGAACAGAAGAAGTTCTTGGAAGTAGCGAAAGACTGTAGCAATTACAATCAGTTTGCATTTGTATTACAGACTGGATTAAGAACAGGAGAAATGATTGGTCTTAAATGGTCTGACATTGATTTTGAGAAGAAAGTAGTACATATTCAACGATCAATGGAGTATCGGCATCCTATAGGTGAATGGAGAATAGGTGAGCCAAAGAGCAAGTCAGGGTATAGAGATGTGCCTTTGACAGAAGAAGCAATTCAATTATTAAAAGCACAGAAGGAAAAAGTGAAAAGTCTTAAAGTTATCAATATGGATTTTTCGGAGTTTGTGTTTTTGAATCGTAAGGGCGAACCTACAAAAAATTCTGCATATGATAGCACGCTATTTAAGATATGCGATAAAGCTGGGATTCCTCGTTTCTCAATGCACGTATTAAGACACACATATGCTACGAGAGCGATAGAGGGCAATATACGTCCTAAAACCTTGCAAGTTATATTAGGGCATTCTAATGTAGGAATTACCATGAATTTATATGTCCATGTGACAGAAGATGAAAAGGTCAAGGAAGTTGAAAAGATAGAAAAAGCCTTAAAAATTGTGTAGTAAATTGTGTAGTAAAATAATATAGAAAGGCGAAAATACTTTTAATACAGGGATTTTCGGATAGGTAAAAGATAAAATGAAATTAGGAATCGTAGGACTTCCAAATGTAGGAAAAAGTACATTATTCAACTCACTGACCAAAGCCGGCGCGGAATCGGCGAATTACCCGTTCTGTACGATCGACCCGAACGTGGGTGTCGTAACCGTTCCGGACGAGCGTCTGACCAAACTCGGTGAGATGTATCACTCCAAAAAGGTGACACCGGCAGTGATCGAATTTGTAGATATCGCGGGTCTTGTAAAAGGCGCCAGCAAGGGAGAGGGACTTGGAAACCAGTTCCTCGCAAATATCCGTGAAGTAGATGCTATCGTTCATGTGGTACGCTGCTTCGAGGATACCAACGTTGTCCATGTAGACGGAAGCGTAGATCCTGCAAGAGATATCGAGACGATCAATCTGGAACTGATCTTTTCCGACGTCGAGATCCTGGAGCGTCGTATCGCAAAAGTGGCAAAGCAGGCGAGAATGGATAAGACACTCGCAAAAGAATTAAAACTGTTAGAGGCTTTAAAGGCGCATCTTGAGGAAGGAAACATGGCAAAGACCTTTGAACTTTCCGAAGATGAGGATGAGATCGAGTGGTATCGTTCCTACAACCTTCTCACCGCAAAACCGGTCATCTATGCCGCAAACGTATCGGAAGATGATCTGGCGGATGACGGGGCAGCCAATCCGCATGTAAAAAATGTAAGAGAACTGGCAGAAAAAGAAAACAGCGAAGTCTTTGTGATCTGTGCGCAGATCGAGCAGGAGATGGCAGAACTGGAAGATGATGAGAAGGCAATGTTCTTAGAAGAACTCGGATTAAAAGAATCCGGTCTGGAAAAACTGATCCGTGCAAGCTACAAACTCCTCGGACTGATCAGCTTCCTTACCTCCGGAGAGGATGAGACAAGAGCATGGACGATCAAAAACGGAACAAAAGCGCCGCAGGCGGCAGGAAAGATCCATACGGACTTTGAGCGTGGATTTATCCGCGCGGAAGTGGTCGCATATCAGGATCTGATGGCGTGTGGCAGCATGGTAGCAGCAAAAGAAAAAGGGCTGGTGCGTCTGGAAGGAAAAGAGTATGTGGTAAAAGACGGAGATATTATTGTATTCCGTTTCAACGTGTAACTGCATAAGATAATAGAAAGAGCGGTTTTGGGATGATGCGGAATGCGTTTTTGTGAACTGCAGGAAAAAGATGTGATCAATGTGGCAGACTGCTGTTTTCTCGGCAATGTCTGTGATCTGGATATCGATGAGAAAACAGGATGTATCCGCGCATTGATCGTACCGCCGCCATGCAGATGGTTTGGTATGTTTTTCCGGGATTTTGAGTATTTTATCCCGTGGAAAAATATCAAATGCATCGGGCGGGATATCATACTCGTGGACGTTTGTCTGGATGACGCGAAACACAAGTTATAAATGCGGCGGAATGGCGGATATCAGTTGACAAGAGCCACACGGAAAGTTATACTTAGAAGCAGTAAGTCCGTGACAGGGAAATCCTGTCCGCGTGTGGGAGGAAAACGACATGAAATGTCCGTTTTGCGGCAGTGACGAGACCAGGGTCATCGATTCGAGACCGGCAGACGACAATACGTCGATCCGGCGCAGACGTCTGTGTGATGACTGCAAGAAGCGATTTACGACCTATGAGAAGGTGGAGACGATTCCACTTGTGGTCATAAAAAAGGACAACAGCAGAGAGCAGTATGACCGTTCAAAGATTATGGCAGGAG
>ULML01020053.1_pt1 | contig 30276 bp, 28 predicted proteins | sample 1951651 | NCBI WGS metagenome assembly ULML01 (sample SAMEA4835549, study PRJEB28245) | human gut metagenome | biome: gut microbiome; material: fecal sample | place: Denmark | collected 2008
TTGTAAGAGTTTAACTAGTCTAGATGTAAGTAAATTTGATACATCAGAAGTAACAAATATGGATAGTATGTTTTCTTCATGTAGCAGATTAACAAACTTAGATGTAAGTAAGTTTAATACATCAAAAGTAACAAATATGGATTATATGTTTTTTTGGTGTAACAACTTAACAAGTCTAGACTTAAGTAATTTTGATACCTCAAAAGTAACAAACATGAGTTCTATGTTTTCTGATTGTTGGAATTTAACAAATCTAGATTTTAGAAAAGCTACTTTTGATAAAGTAACTAGTTATACTAATATACTTTCTAGTGTTCCATCTAACATAAACATAATAACTAAAGATGTAACTACTAAGAGTTGGTTAGAAGATAAATTAGGTGGTAAGGGAACTGTTACTATTGCTTAGATGAATTAAAGTAACCTTGTGTAAAGAGGTTGCTTTTTCCTTTTAAAAAAGTATTTATCGTGTTAAAATTAAAGTGGAAAGAAGGTTTTAATTATGACAGCACATATAGAAAGCAGTAAAGATGATATTGCAAAAAGAGTATTGATGCCAGGTGATCCATTAAGGGCTAAATATATAGCAAGTAAATTCTTAGAAAATGCAAGATGTATTAATCAAACTAGAGGTATGCTTGGCTTTACTGGTAAATATAAAGGAGTAGATGTTACTATCTTTGCATCAGGTATGGGTGGACCATCTATTGGTATTTATGCTTATGAGTTATATCATTTTTATGATGTAGATAAAATCATTAGAATAGGTACTTGTGGTAGTAATAAAGAAAGTGTTAAAGTACGTGATTTAGTAATAGGAGAGGATGCTTATACCTTATCAAGTTATCCAAAACTATTCTTTGATGATGATAATAAAGTATTTTCTGGGGATGAGGAAGTTGTAAATTCACTTTATAAACATGCAGTTGATGATGGAGCAAGAGTAGAAAAAGGTACTATTATGACTAGTGATATCTTTGATGTTTATGTTGATAAAGATCGTTATATGAAAAATTATGATAGTAAAATTGATACTTTAGTATCCGAAATGGAAGGAGCGATTTTATACTGTATAAGTAAACATCTAAATAAAAAAGCAGCTTGTATCTTAACAGTAGTTGACTCTATGTATGAAAAAATTGAACTATCTAGTCATGATAGAGAACAAGCTCTTGATCAGATGATTACCGTAGCACTTGATACAGTTATTGAATAAAAAATAATATTAAAGTAAATACTAGAAAAAGGTGATAATATGCAATATACAAAAAAAGATTTAGGTTCTTATAACTTACATTTTATTAAAACTAATAATTATAAAACTATAACTGTAAAGATTTACTTTAGAGAAAGAATAGATAAAGATATAGTTACTAAAAGAAACTTTCTAAATGATATGCTATTTTTATCTTGTAAAGATTATCCGACTAGAAGAGAGATGACTTTAAAAGCCCAGGATTTGTATGCTGCTACAGTTAATTGTAGATCTAGAAGATTAGGTAATTACTTTGATACAGTATATACCTTAAAAGTATTAAATGATAAATATACAGAAGAGGGAAACTTTAAAGAGTGTCTTTCTTTCTTCTCGTCTATTTTGTTAAATCCTAATGTTATAGATAATGCTTTTACGGAAAATGATTTTAAAGTAGTATACTCAAGGATGAAGTCTAATATTGAAAGTTTAGAAGATGATAAAGCAAGATATGCTACTGTTAGACTGTTAGATGAAATAGATAAAGATAGTAGTGTCTCTATTAGACAGGTAGGATATTTAGAAGACTTAGAAAAGATTACTAAAGAAAATTTATATGACTATTACTTATATATGATTAATCATGACTTGATTGATATATTTGTATTAGGGGATATAGATGTAGATAGTGTTAAAGAAATGGTAGAAGATACCTTTAATATTAATACTTTTAAAAAGAAAAGTGATGATTTACATTTAAATGTATGTGAAAGAAAGAAAACTAAGTATGTAGAAGAATTAGTAGATGCAAAACAAAGTCAGTTAGCAATAGCTTTATCTTTAAAAAATTTAACATCATATGAGAGAAACTATCCTTTAACACTATATAATATAATATTAGGTGGAGGAGAAAACTCTTTACTATTTCAAGAAGTTAGAGAAAAATCTTCTCTTGCTTACTATATAGGAAGTACTCCCAATAAGTGTGATGATTTAATATTAATTAGATCAGGTGTAACACCTACTAAAGAAGATAAGGCTTTAGAACTTGTTAAAAAACAGATTAAAAGGTTAAAGAAAGGTGACTTTACGGATAGTGATATAGTAAAGGCAAAAGAGTATTTTACTACTGCTTTAGATGATATGCTAGAAAGTCCACTTGAGATAATTGATTGTTATTATATGATGGAAGTATTAGGAGTAGATGACTTTAAGACTAAAAGAGAAAAGATGTTAATGGTAACAAAAGAGGAGATACTAGCGGTAGCTAATAAAGTTTCTCTGCATACAGTATTTTGTTTAAAGGGGGTAAATAATGAAGAAAATTGAAATAAAAGGAACTGATACTTATTACTATAGAGAAAAACTTGCTAATGGGTTAGATGTTATATTATTACCAGATGAGAATTCTAAGAAGAAAAATTATTTTATTAATTTTGGTACTTATTATGGAGCTTTAACTAATAGCTTTGAACCAGTTGGTAAAAAGAAAATGGTTGATTTTCCCCATGGAATAGCCCACTTTCTAGAGCATAAATGTTTTGAAATGAAAGAAGAGCCTGCTCCTTTTGAATTTTATGCTTCAACGGGAAGCTATGTAAATGCTTTTACTAATTATGATACAACTTGTTATGTTGTATCTGGTAACAAAAAGTTTAAAGAAAATTTAGAAGAGTTGTTAAACTTTGTCTTAACGCCTTATTTTACTGATGAGAACATCTTAAAAGAACAAGGTATTATTACAGAAGAGATACATATGCGAGAAGATGATCCTGATTATCAAACTTTTTGTACTTTAGCTGATAACCTATATCATGAATATCCTTTGAAATACCCAGTAGCAGGGAAAGATACAGATATTAAAAATATTACTAAGGAGTTATTATATGACTGCTATAATACTTTTTATAGACCAGAGAATATGTTTTTAGTAATAGGAGGAGTATTTAATGTCGATGAAGTTATTCCTCTTGTTAATAGTAAATTTAATAAATTAGGGTTTACTAATAATAATAGTAAAGTAAAGAAAAAAGTGATTCATGAAAAACTAGAAGTAGTAAAAGAAGAAGAAACTATTATAAAAGATGTTAAAAGAGAAAAACTATGTATTGGTTATAAAATGAAGCGTGATAGCTTTCCTATTAAAGATGATATGATATTAGATTTATACTTAAATATGCTTTTATCAATTAATTTTGGAAATACTTCTATCTTTCAAGAAAAGGTTAGAAATAATAATTTAGCTATGATGGATGGCTATTGTTTTGATAAAGCTGGAGATATTTTAACCTTTATAGTAGAAACTGATGTCTTAGATGAAGATGGTTATCTAGCTTTATTAAATGAAAAGTTAAATAATTTAGTAGTAGATGTTAAAGATTTAGAAAGAGTTAAGAAAGTATGGATATCTTCTGAAGTGATGAAGACAGATTATAAAGAAGCGATGGTTAATAGTATTGTAACTGATCTTAATTTATATCATGACTTTTGTGATCACTATATTAATCTTATTAGAGATATGAATATAGAGACGATGAATAAAGTTATTAAGTGTTTAAGTTTTAAGGATAAAGCTTTAGTTAGAATGATTAGTAAGAAAGATGAATAGTCTTTCTTTTTTTATATATAAGGAAAGTGCGTTTAGATTATTGCTGAAAGAAAAGTGGATTTATTAAAACTAAACCCACCACGAAAAGATTAAAGCAAAACTTCAATAATAGGAAAGTTATAAAAAGTTTTAAATAGTTATTGCAAACGTTTGTTTTGCATGATACACTATGTTCTAATTAATTGAGGTGGTCATATGAAAGTACTTAAAGGATATGTTTTTAGACTTTATCCAAATGTAGAGCAAAAAACTTTAATAAATAAAACTAGCCATTTTAAAGAGCGAATAAAATGTGATGATGTAGTTAGAAAAATCGATAAAAATATGAATAGATTGGAGTTAAGAAAATAACTATGGAACAAATAAAGTTAAATGATATTAATTTTCACTCTTTACAAAAATTAAAACATCAAGGAACAAAAGCTACGCTATATAGAGATGGAAATGTATGTTTAAAAATTTTAGATGGACTATATGACGATGAAAAAGAATTGCTGTATAAAAAACTTCTTGATATGGAGGGAATAAGAATAAACAATGTGTTATTACCAAAAAAATTGATTGTCAAAGGGGAAAAATTGCAAGGATATACTATGGATTATTTTCATAATTCAATACCATTATCCGATAAATTTTCAGTTAGATATGTAGATAGTAAAAAATTATTTGATTATGTTTTAAAAGCTAGTAAAATATTAAGAACAATTCATAGTAATAATATAATATGTCAAGATTTAAGTTTCGAAAACATCTTAGTTAATGATAATGGAAATGTAGCATTTTGTGATTTAGATGGATGTAGTTATGATGGGCATATAGCACCATTTATATCTATATTAATGAAGAGATTTCTTATTGATTACAGGGATGAAAAAGTTCTATTGTCATCTAATTTAGATAGAATATCAATGTTGATTTCATTTTATTATTTAATGTATGCTAAAGAAATTCAATATTTAACTAAAAAACAATATCATAAATTATCTGATAAAATAACAACTCTTGAAAATGCAAAAATGTATGCAAATATGTTAGTTGATAGAAATAATCCTATTGGTCAAGTTCCGTATTTAGATGAATTAATAGATTTAAATGATGATTGTATTTATGATAGATATAAACAATTAAGTTTGGTTAGAAGATTTTTGAAAAGATAAGTGAGAAAAGAAAATGTTAAATGGTAAAGAAAGTACCTTTTGATAATGGACTTTATATAGCTCTAATTATCGTTTTCCTAAGAGAATTGGAAAGTCTCCTAAAAGACACTTTGTTGATCCATCTCTTGCTTGTGCTAGTTTAAATCTTACTGTTGATAAGTTACTAAGTGATTTAAGAATATATATATAAAGTCTTGGCGGAAACTTATATCACTTTAGGGATAATATTACTGGATTAGAGGTTGACTCTATATTAGAGCTTTTTGATTATGATTATGCAGCAGTTGAAATAAAACTTGGTAGTAATAAAATAGAAGAAGCTACTAAAAATTTACTTACCTTTCAGATAATATGGTGAAAAAACCTAAGCTTATGTGCATAATTGTTGGAAATTATCAAGCAGTTGTAAAAGATCCTAAAACGGGTATTTATGTTTTACCGATAGCAGCCCTTAAACCATAAAAAATTGTTGCTATTTAAATAAATTTAATGTATCCTTTAATTAAAGATAGGAGTTATTTTATGAAAAAGAAAAGAAAAATTGTTTTTGTTGTAATACTAGTACTGATTATTATGGGAGGAGCTTTTGGTTATATTTATCTTAATAAGAATAAAAAGAAAAATACCACTATAAAAAATGATAATAAGGAATACTATTCAGCTTATAAGATGTCATCTAATGGTCTAGAAGAGTTTGACTTGTCATTTCTAAAACTTGAAAATAATAAAAAGAATATGTTATATAGTCCACTATCTATCAAATATGCTTTATCAATGCTAAGTAGTGGAGCAAGTGGTAGTAGTAAAAAAGAAATAGATGCTGTTATTGGAGACTATAAATCTAAGAAATATATAAATAGTGAAAATATGTCTTTTGCTAATGCTATGTTTATTAAAGATAAGTTTAAAGATCAATTGAAGAAAAGCTATACAGATAAACTAAGTAAGAACTATGATGCATCTGTTATTTATGACTCTTTTGAAACACCAGATAACCTAAACAAATGGGTAAGTGATAAGACTTTTGGTTTAATTAATAATATGTTTGATAAAAAAGTTGCTTATCATAACTTCTACTTAGTAAATGCTCTTGCTATTGATATGGAATGGAATAAATGGTTACAAGCTACTTGGAAAAATTATAAAGAAATGTATCATGTTACTTATAATCATGAAAAATATAATGATTATATAGATTTAATTGAAGAAGATAATTACCCAAGTCTTGAATTTAATAATAATAGTATGATGGCTAAATCAGTTAAGATAGGGGCATCTATTAATAATTATGATATTATTAAAGACTTAGGAGAAGATAATATTCGTAAGATTATAACAAGTGAATATCAAGAATTTATTGATAATGATGGATGTGGTATTAGAACTAATGGAGATACTAATAGTGATGATTTAGATGTTAATAAATATGTAGATAAATTTATTAATGAGTTAAAGGAAAACTATCATAGAGTAGATACTTCAACTGATTTTATGTTGCATACTGATGATAAAGTAAAAGCTTTTGCTAAAGATTTGAAAACTTATAATGGTACTACTTTACAGTATGTTGCTATTATGCCTTTACAAGAAGAGTTAGATAGTTATATAAAAGAGTTAGATAGTTCTGATATAAATAGTATTATTAAGAATTTAAAAGAGATAAAAAGTGAAAACTTTACAGATGGGAAAGTAATTAAGATTACTGGTAATATACCGTTATTTAAATTTGATTATCAACTAAAATTAAAAGATGATTTAAAAAGTCTTGGTATCACTTCAGTATTTAATGAGAAAAAGGCTGATTTATCTAATATGGTTACAAGTCAAAACTATATAGATTCAGCAGAACATAAAGCTAATATAGAGTTTTCTAATGAGGGGATAAAAGCAGCTGCTGTAACATCTACTGGAGGAATGGGAGCAGCTAGTTGTGGTTATGAACATTTATTTGATGTTCCAGTAGAAGAAGTTAATATCACTTTTGATAAACCATATTTATTCTTAATAAGAGATAAAAATAGTGGAGAGGTTTGGTTTGTGGGATCAGTTTATGAACCAACTAAAAATAATTAGACATGTATCGTTTATTATACAACACATAAAGGGCTTTTGCCCTTTTTCTATTCTGTCAAAATTAGTTTGACAATGTTAAAAAAAACAATTAAAATATTAAGAAAAACTTTGGAGGGATTACTATGAAAAATAATATTGAAGAAAACTATTTAGGATTATCATTTTTTAATCAATTAAAAATATATGATAAGTTTTTAGAAACATTACAAACTAAAAAGAATAAAAAAGTATCTAGAAGCTTAAATGAAACATTTGATAACTACTTTAACTTTAAAATAAACTTACATGAAGCAATTAATAATATTTCTTATTTAAATAAAAATGAACTAGATGAATTAAAAAATGATTTATTAGAACAAATTCGTGAATATGAAAGTTACTATGATGAAAAAAAAGAGTCTTTTAGTGAGGGTATTAGATGTTTTAATTATCATCTAGGTTCATTCTATCCGTTTGGTACTTGTGAAAATTTAAATAAAATGTTATTTTTTCCTGAAAAATTAACTGATACTGATACAGATCTATTTATAGAAGAATATGACCAATTACCAATTGAAGAAAAAATGAATACTATTGAAGATTTTGCATTTTCCTATATTTTATTAAATGAATTTTTTCTGCCAAGAGAAGTATATTTTTTTGGAAGTGAAGAGGATATAGAAAATATTATGAAAGGAGTATTAAAAGATAATTATGAAGATTATGAAAATTTGAGTACTGATAATAAATTTCATATATTAGAAGATCTTATAAGATGTGTAAATGAGTATTTAGATAGTCCTAAAATAAATTTTAATACTTCACAAAAAATACAGGAAGTTGCTATTACAAATAAAAAACAAGCTAAACAAAAGTATATTAATAAAAAAATTAATAGAAGATAAAAGAGATGGTAGTGTAAATAAATCTTTCTTTTCTTTTTTTGTATATTCCGATAAACTTTTTCTCAGTAGGCTAAAATTACCCTCTTGCATATTTTAAAAACATTTGCTATAATAAATACCGTCAAAAGAAAGTGTTCCGCTTTACTTATATATATGAACACTGGTTATAGTTAGGAGGAATAGACGATGAATATTATTGACAAAATCAATGAAAAACAAATTAATCCTGAAATTCCTGAATTTAGAGTTGGAGATACTGTTCGTGTTGATGTAAAAATCAAAGAAGGTAAAAGAGAACGTATTCAGGCATTTGAAGGTGTTGTTGTTGCAAGACGTGGTGGTAGTGTTTCTGAAACATTTACTGTTCGTAAGATGTCATCTGGAGTAGGAGTAGAAAGAATTTTCCCAATTCATTCTCCAAAGATTGATAAGATTACAGTAGTACGTCGTGGTCGCGTTCGTAGAGCTAAACTAACATTCTTAAAAGGAATGGTTGGTCAATATAAAATCAAAGAACGTGGACAAAAACAAAAGAAAGTAACAGAAGAGTAGATTTAGTCTACTTTTTTTGCTTAGGTGAAAGTATGGAAAAAATGAAAGAATTAATACCTTATATAATAATATTAATTGTAGTTATTTTAGTAAAAAGCTTTATTGTCTCTCCAATAAGAGTTAATGGAACTAGTATGGTCCCAACTCTTCATCCTAAAGATATTATGATTCTAAATAGAACAGCTTATTATACTAAGAATCCTAAAAGATTTGATATTGTAGTAGTAGACCTTGAGGATGAAAAAGTTATTAAAAGAGTAATAGGTTTACCTGGGGAGACAATAGAGTATCGGGATAATACTTTATATGTTAATGGGAAAAAAGTAAAAGAAAATATAAAAGATGTTGATACAGCTGACTATGAAAGTGGTAAGATTCCCAAAGACTCTTATCTAGTATTAGGAGATAATAGAAGAGGATCATATGATGGAAGAATGTTTGGTTTTGTTAAGAAAAGGCAAATAGAAGGGAAGACATTGCTAACTATTTTTCCATTTAATCGAATAGGATTTAGAAAGTAATTAAGGAAGATTAAATTAAAAGAGCAGTAATGCTCTTTTAGCTTTTCTTAGAATTAATTTCATCAATAATAATAGTAACAGGGGCATTAGCAAAATAATAATTAGTATTTATGTTTGCTATATCTGGTGTTTTTAAGTAGATAGTCTTTTTAGAAAGATTAACTAGTTCATAAGGTGTTTTATTATCATTTACTGTAATAATTCCTTGAGCTATTACTGGAAGAGTTTTCTCATTATAAATCTACTGACTAGCCCCTACATAAATATTATCATTGTTTAAAGGTCTTAGTCCAATAGAGATAAGATCTTTTTTCTCATCAAAAGATTGACCACTTAATTTGCAATAACTATAAAGAACAATTGATACTTTATAAGCACCTATTCTTGTAAAATAAATTAAGTTTTCTCTCTCATTTAATGTTAAAGCATTTCTTAGACATAAGTATACTTTCTTTCTATATAATGTATGAAAACATAAAAAAAAGAATAATTATAATTAACTATTCTGTAATTCTTCCTATTCTAAACTGGTAAATACTTTTATCACCATTTATTGTTTCTTTTAAATTAGCTTCAATTCCTTTGTACTGAAAATATTCTGATGTTTTAGAATTATCTTTTTTTTCATTATCTCTTGTTCTAATAACACTATCATAAATCATTTTAATATCTTCATCTTCTAAAGAATTATTATTAGCTTTTAGAAAGGCTTTAATAATTTCTTTTGTTGTATCACTTTCTTCTTTATAGTAAATAGACATAACAGAAACATTTTTATTATCTGTTTGAAAAACAAAAGTTATACCATTAGTTGTATATTCATATAAATTATCTTTCTTTTCAAGATTCTTAGAATTAACTTGATAACTTTCTAAGTCTTTTTCTTTTATAATATTGTTATAGTTTTCTAAGAGTTTAGTTAAACTGATATTCTTTATTGTTTCTAATTTGCTCATTTCTGAGAAATTGATTTTCTCACTTTCTTTTTTTTGCTTATCTAAATACTTTTTAGTTATATTAGTACCTAATAGATAAGAACAAAATCCTAGGATAATAGCTAATAATATTATAATTATTTTATCCTTTTTATTAAGACTTTTTTTTGCTTTTTTCTTCTTCATTATCTTCACCCTGTAGATATTATAGCATATTTTTCTTAAAATACTGTTATTTTTCTTAGTATTTAGTTATAATATAAGTGAAAGGAAGTAGTGCGATGTATCTTTCAAGTATTAGAAGTGTTGATTTACACGGAATGGATAGAATTACTGCTAGAATAACAGTAGATGAGTTTATAACTGACTTAATAAGATTAAAGGAAACAAAAGGAGTTATTATTCATGGTATTGGAAGTGGTATACTAAGAAAAGAAATAGCAGATTATCTTCGCCATGATAAAAGAGTTAAAGAATATAAGCTTGACTTTATGAATCCGGGTTGTACAGTAATTAGTTTGGAAGATAAGTTGACAAAATGAGAAAAAAGAGGTATAATATGAGCCGATAGAGAGGAAGGGATATTCCTATGTATACTGAAGAATATGATAAAAGACCATTTCCGTTTAGAGATTTTTTATTGAAGTTTATTATAATTGTTATATTTGCTTTATTACTCGTTTGGCTAATACCAAAATTTATTAGCCCTAAAACAAGTAGTAATGAAGTAACTTCATCAAAAGTCTTTGAAAAGAATCTAACTACTATGAAAAAAGCTAGTGTTAATTACTATAGCAAGAAAGAAAATTTACCAACTGATAATAGTAAAGAGGTAATTACTTTACGTCAAATGATTAGTAAGAATATGCTTAGAGCTTTTACTGATAAGAATGGTAAAGCCTGTAATGTAGATAAGAGCTATTCTGAAATAACTTCTGATAATGGGGAATATGTTTTAAAAGTAAAATTAAAATGTAGTGATGAAGAAGATTATGTTTTAACTAAACTTGGAAGTTATTCTTATTGTACTAGTGAAATATGTGAAAAAGATCTTAGTAAGACTGATACTAAGAGTGAGGAGTCTTCAACTACTACTAATAATAAGACAAATAATGAGACAAAGACTGATGAAATTGAAACTCCTGATACTAGTGATAGTGAGAGCGAAAAAGATGAAGAAAGTGACTCTAGCGATACAGCCGTAAACTATACTTATGAATATCAGAAAACAACAGCTGGGACATTTTCTAGTTGGAGTGATTGGTCAGGAAAGGCTAAAAATAGTGAAAGATATAAAGAAATAACTTGTGCTACTAATGATAGTAATTGTTTAAAAGAAATAAAAGTTACTACTAGAAGAGAAGTTATCGGTAAAACACCTTTAGGACAAAATGTTGTTGCCACAGTTAGTTATTATCAAACAAGAACTAGAACTTATACTCCAGGAGTAACTGATACAAAATGGAGTAGTGAAAATGATGAGGCACTTTTAAACTCTGGATATAAAATGACAGGAAATAAGAAAGAGTTAAATTAGGAGGAAAAGATTATGATGAATAAATATTTAGAATATTATCAATTCCATGAAAAAGATGAAGATGGTAATACAGTGTGTTTGTATTGTATTGTTAAAAGAACTGATGATGGTATATATCTTCAATTTGAAAAAGATTATAATACTGCTTTAAAAGAGTTAAAGGAATTTGCTTACGATAATGAAATATATACTACGGAAGAGTTAAAAAATAGTAGTAAATTACATTTGCAAGTTTCTAATAAAGAATTTAGAGAAGAATTAGCAAAAAAATATGGTTATAAAACTGATGAAATTAATAATTTTAATGAAGAGCTTGGGATTAGTCTAATAGTGCCGTTAGATGATAATAAAATAAATTATGAAGAGGTCATTGATCCAAATCCATTAAGAAGAACTATTAGTACTAATGATGGTGATGAGAATGCAGAGGAAGAGATGGAAGAAGTTGCTGATTTTGAAGAGGAAAAAAGTCATCCAATAATAGAAAAATTAAAAAGATTAAGATTAAAAGGTATCAAAAAGTTGGCTATTAGAATCGGGGCAATAGCAACTATAGCAGTTTTAGGTATTACGGGCATTAAATCTTGTAGTAAAAAGGGAATTAGTGAGGACCTTGTTACTGTAGAATCAGACACTAATAGTGAGGACCCAGTTGAATATATTACGCAAGATCCTACACCAGAAGAAAATATTAATGCGGGTAGCAACTTACCTGTATTTCAAAGCTATTTAAATCAAAGTAGTGAAGCTACAAGAAAATATATGACTAACTTTAAAAAGAATCTTAAATCATTTAACAAAATTGCTAAAAATTATGTTGATGCTAATAATACTAGTAGATTGGGATTAGATACAGATAATTATACAGCTTTCGAAATGGCATTATTAGGAAATGAATTTGGTTCTATGGTAGATAATGTTTCTACTTATTGGAACAGTGATGATTTATATAGAAGTTATGTAAAGACAAATGACCAATTAAAACAATTAGCTACAGTTCAAATAAAATCAACTGGTCTAGCTAATACTTTAAAAGGTAAGGAGCGTCAGAATTTTTATAGAAAATATGAAGATATGATTATTGATTTGAATAGCACAGAAAAAAGTAGTGAAAAAATCACTAAGGTGGAAAATATATTTAAACAAATAAAGAGTGATTTTAATATGGACAGTGAAAATTATAATCCAAAAGAATTGTTTAGAGATGACTCTAAATATATAGCTGTTATGCCTATGGTTAGAAATATTTATGATGAAGCTAAGAATTGTGGTTATGATAATACTCCTTCTGCTGCTAAAATGAAACAATTAAGTGAAGCATATCAAACTGTTGTGAGAGAAAATATTGAAGAAGCTTTATCTTCTATTACAGTTTATGAAGATACTACTCCAAGTTATGAAATGTATGCTAGTCAAATAGCTCTTGATTTAGAACAGGATGATTTGTATGTTATTGATAATAAAAGGGATATAAGAGAACTTGGCATATATAAATTAAGAAGAAATTTACCTGAAAAAGTAAAGAAAGTAACTCCTACACCTACAGCTACACCTACACCGACAGTAGCTCCTAAAACAGTAGAATCTTCTACAACAACTCCTTCTGTAAGTGAAAATACTTCAGCTATAGATGAAAGTGCTCCTGATGTTAGTAATGAAAATAGTGATAGTGTAGATACTACAGATATTTCAACTCCTGTCTATACTACCGATGATGATAACTTTGAATATAATAAGGAAGCAACAGTTGATAATTCTTCACAAGAGATAGATAATAATCAAAATGATAATGATAATTCAAATTCTTCATCCTCAGAAAGCTCTATAGCAGATCAAATTATTGAATCTGATGAAGGAACAAATGAAGATATTAATGTAAATGACAATAATACAAATAATACTGATACTGATATTGATAATACTGATTCAAATGTAGATGATAATCAAATAATAGAAAGTGAAGAAGAAATAGTTAATTCTATGAACGATGCTATTAATAATGGTGGTTATGCTGAAACTCCAAATGATTGGGCAATAGATGATAATTATAAAATGGATGGCACAGATATTATAGATGGAAGTGTTAGTGATATTACGATAGAGGAAAATTCTGATGCTTCTACAGATACAACAACTGAAGATGTACCAACAACTGAAGAAGTACCAACAACTGAAGATGTACCAACAACTGAAGATGTACCAACAACTGAAAATGTACCAACAACTGAAGATGTACCAACAACTGAAGATAATAGTCAAGATTATGAGATAATTGAATCTGAAGAAAGTTATGAAACACCTACTACTGATATAACAGATGAAACTACTCTTAATGAAGAAAACTATGAAACTCCTGTCTATGAAGGAACAATTGATGAGACAAATATTACTGAAGAGGCTCCTACTGTTCAAGATGAATCTGATGTAACTACTTACGAAACCGATGAAACAGTTGATAATCAAGATGTACCTGTTGAATATACAGTGGCAAAATTAACTCAAGATCAAGCGATTGATCAAGTTATTAGCTATAATATGAAAGGTATGAATGCTGTTCCGGTGTTCAATGCCACAGATAATAGTTGGAGAGTAGAGGTTATTAATGACTCAGCTAAAGAAGTAAAACCTGTTCAATATAATATTTAATAAAGTAAAGTGAGATTAGTTAATCTCACTTTTTGCTTTCACTAAAGAAAAAAATATGGTATAATTCTTAATAGAATAAGGTAGGTGAATTAGATGGGAAGATTAGCATTATTATTAGATCAGAATAATAAGGAATCAATTAGATTAATGACGCCATCATATTTGACAATAGATAGAGTAAAGGAACTTAACGATTTTTTGGAAAATAATAATAAATCTTTGGAATCTAGTTATGTAGAAACACTTTCTAATTATTTATTACAAATGAATGGTTATTTCAATCAATTGATAATTCATGGTGCGGAAATAATTAATCAAGATGAACAAGAAAAGTATAAAACTAAGTCAAGATTATTAGAAGAAAGAGAAAAAAATAAAACTAAGGTTAATCTTGAGGAAGTTGTTAAAGAATATTTTTTATTATATGAAAATGTAAATAAGACTTTGAGGGAAAGTATTAATACTAATGATGAGAAAAAAGAATTAGCCCAATTAGTATCGACTGCAAATGATTTGTTTATGGAAATAGATAGAGCTTATGTAGAGTCAGATACAAAATTGGATAATGATTTATTACTTATTGCTGAATTATATAAGAAAGCATTAAGTGAACAAAAAAACTTGCAATTGACTACTTTAACTAAATTGATTAATGAAGAGAAAAGATTATTAGCTAATGATAAAGAAAATAAAGCTATTGAAGTTGCAACTACTAAGCAAAAGGAGTTCAATATATTTGATAAGATAAATAATAAAATAGTTGATAAAGAATTTAAACAAGTAAATAACTTAGTTTATGCTAAATATAAACTTGATGATGGAAGTAACTATTATTCTGTTATTCCAGATGGTAATAAAGTTTTAACTGAAGATAAGGAATTTAAAACATTTACTAGTTTTGAAATGAATAAAGTAAAGATTGAAGAAAATCTTAAAATTATTGTTAATAATATTATGATATATTATGATTTAAAAGAATACACAAGATATGTTGAACAACTTTACAAAGGTAAAATGATTGGAAATATAAATCAGGCAATTGAAAAATATAAGTCAAGACTTATGACTATGGAGAATATTTTAAAAGGACAGTTAACGTTTATGGATGATATTGCCCCTATATTGAATAGAAAATCAAGTAGTAAGTATCCTAATATAGTTTATAATGATGTTTTAGTTAAGGATTTTTATCCTAATGAAGTAACTGATGCAACACTAGATGAAAAGATAAAGCTACAGCATAAATTAATGATTAAACTTGCAGATGATACCATTTCAAATAATATAACCAGTAAAGAAGCAATGCTTACTATATACGGTAATGATATTATTGATAAGTTAACTAATGAATTTTCTATTCCTAGTGATGACGTAGTAAAAAAAGTCCCTGTTGCTAATAATAACAGTGAAAAAGAAATGACTGATAATCAAATGATAACAAATTATCAAAAAATAAGTGATTACTTAAAAATAAGGAAAACCCAATTAGAGGAAGTAGCCAAGGGAAATAGTGATATTGCTATTACAGAAAAAGATGACTTAATTTATCAGAATGTTAATACCATTTTTGATTTGAATATAGCAGCAATTATTTCAGATAATCAGTATAGCTCTGGACAAGGTATTTATGCTATTAGTCAATATTTAAAGACAGGTGAAGCAAATAGATTTACGTCATCATCTAATGCTAGAACTTTAGCAAGCAAGGTTAAGCCAAACAATTATATAGCTTTATTAATGGAAAATATGATTAAGTCATTTGCAGGTAGTGGTAAGAAATCTAGTGAAGATGCTACTTACTTGGATAGGATGCAACAAGTATTATCTTTTGTGAAAGAAGAATTATCAAAAGATGTATTTTCTGCTAATGATATGAAAGAAAAATTACTTAATAATGACAACTTACTTGGTATAGCAGTTAAAAATTTTGATTATGATTATTTAGATCCTACTAGTGAAAATTCTAAATTATTTGAACAAGCTATAGAAATTGGAATAAATAATAATAATCCTTCTGCTGTTAGAATAAGACAAGCTTTGACAGATATTAAGTCTATAGCTAAAGTACCTTTAGAAAATGTAGCTCAACAAGGACAGACTTTTGTTGCATAAAATCAGTTTAAAATAAGAAAAGTTATTATTATTTAGCAAAAATAAAAAATTACGAAAACTCGTACTTGTAAATTTTCTAAATATGTTATATATTATTAATGGAAGTTGTTTACAGCTTCTAGTCATCACAGCGTCTCTTTACCACCTTGTTTTACATCGCCCATAGTTTAACAAGCTGAGGCAACTAAAAGTGATGACTTTTTTTAATTAAATTAAAAGGAAAAGGTTAATCTTCTACTTTAGAAATGTAAAAGTAGAAACTAGAACCTTTTCCTTTTTTTGTATCTACACCATATTTATAATCATGAAGAATAAAAATACTTTTAACAATAGATAGACCAAGACCAGTGCCATATAAATTTCTTTTGTGTTTTTTCTCAGACTTATAATATTTATCGAAGATGTTGTCTAAGTCCTTAGCATCAATTCCTTTACCACTATCAATAACTTCAATCTTATAAAGATTATTAACTTTACTGATATTAATAACTACTTTCATATCACTTCCTGTATAATTAATAGCATTGATAATTAAATTATATAGAACTTGTTCAATCTTCTTTTGATCAGCTTTTATCATTAGCTTTCTAATATTAGTATGTTTAAAAATAATATTGTAACCATACTTTTCTTCATAAATAGTAAATCTCTTTAGAATATTTTTTATAAGAAGAATTAAATCAAATTCACTTAATGTTAGATTATCCATTGATTGTTGTAATTTAGATAGTGTTAATATATCATTGACTAGTAAGGCTAGTCTATCAGTCTCTTCTATAATGATATTTAAATTACTATTTCTTTTTTCTTTATCATTATAAGTTAGATCTCTAACCATTTCAGCATATGCTTTTATCATAGTAAGAGGAGTTTTTAAGTCATGAGAGACATTAGCTAGTAAATCTTTTTCTAACTCTTCTGTCTTTCCTAACTCAACCATCATTTCATTTAAAGAATTATTTAAATCTTCTATCTCTAGAATATCACTATCACTAGTAAACTCTTTCTTTATTTTGCCTTTAGCGATTAGATTAGCTTTCTGAGATATATCTACTATTGGTTTTGATAGCCTTTTCGAAATAAAATAACCGATAAGCAGGGATAGAGATAAAATTAAGATACTTATAATTAGTAACTGTTCCTTTAAAATCTTAGCAGTAGAATCGAGTGGTTCAAGTGAGGTTGATAAAAAAGCATATAAATTATCATCTAACTTAATCGCTTCTAAAATAGTTTTATTAGCAAATTGGGGATTTTGTAAATTATAAGTTTCTTCTTTATTACCACTATTAATAAAACTTTCTTTTAATACTCCTTTACTGAATAAGCAGTTAGAAGTAGTACTTGATCGATATAAAGTGGAATTACTAGAAGTTATTTCGATACAAAGATTTTCTTGATAAGATATTTCATCTAGAGTATTATAGATATTTTCACTATTGTATGCAGTTAACAACTTATTAGCAATATGTTTTATATCTTTAGTTTTAGTATATTCATAATACTTATTAATAAATATTACTTGGAATAACCAAAGAAATAAAATAATCACTAAAGAAAATATTATTAAATACTGCCATATCTTTCTTTTTAAACTATTTTTCATCATTAAAGCGATAACCTATTCCTCTAACAGTTTCTATTAAATCTCGATACTTTCCTAGATGATTTCTAAGCATTTTGATATGAGTATCTACTGTTCGATCATCTCCATAAAAGTCATAACCCCAAATATACTTTAATAGACTTTCTCTTTTAATAGCAACTTTCTTATTTCTAATAAAATATTCTAGTATTTCAAATTCTTTAGGAGTTAGATTAATTTCTTCATCATCAATAGTAATACTGTGTTCTAGAAAGTTTATAAATAAATCTTTATAACGATAATTATCCATCTTGGTAGATACTCTATTTAGTATAGCTTTACATCTTGCTACTAATTCTTTAGGAGAGAAAGGCTTACAAAGATAGTCATCTATTCCTTTATCAAAACCAGTTAGCTTATCTACTTCTTCCCCTCGTGCTGATAAAATAATAGTAGGAACTTTCTTGTTAGCATCTAACTTTTCAAGAAGGGTAAATCCATCCATCTCTGGCATCATTATATCTAGTACCATTAAGTCATATTTATCTTTTTCAAGCATATCTAAAGCTTCATAGCCATCTTCTGCTTGATAAGTTTGGTATCCTTCATTATTTAGATAAGTTACTATTACATCTCTTATATATTCTTCATCATCTACAACTAATATTTTAATCAATTAAACCACCTCATCTATAGTATACTTTATTTCTGTGAAAATGTGGTGAAATTTGCTAAGTATTTCTTTACTTGATAGTAATTATAAGTGGTTACAAAGATGACATGAATACTAGTAGAAATAATATAACCATATAAACCAATTTTTAATAAGGAGAAAAGGAATAGGGTAATAGTTCTAATAATAGTACCTAACATAGTAGCTTTTAAATTGTCTTTACTTCTTCCCATGGCGTCAAGTGAAAAAGCAAGGGGTGCTTGGATATACTGAAATAGACAAATAGGTGCTAATATCTTTAGGTAAGTACTACCTTGATTAGTATGATACATTATCCCTAAGAAGAACTTTGGCATAATGATAAATAAGATAGTAGCAGGTATTCCTATTAATAAAGAGAAAAGTATCGCTTGTTTAATCTTTTTCTTAGTATAGTCTAGTTTCTTATCACTAATAGCTTTAGCAATGACTGGTAGAAGGGCTTGGGAGATAGCAAGAGTAAAGAAAGATGGAAGAAGTACTAGTGGCATTACATAACCTTGTATGATTCCATACTGATTAATAATAAAACTAGAAGTATAACCACTATACTTTAGAGTAGTAGTTAAAATAATTGGTTCTAGGAAATAGCCAATACTACCAATTAATCTAGAAAGAGTAGTAGGAATACTAATATCTAGAGCGTCTTTAATATAAGATTTTCTAATATGAAAATCTTCTTTTTTATAAGTAATATTTTTAGGAAGAAAGAAAAATAAAACAAGGATAGATACTAGTTCACTAATAACATTAGATAGTATTACTACAGTAACTGTTATTTCTAAGCCTTTAGGAAGAAATAAAGGGATTAAGGTAAACATTAGAAAGAGTCTAACTATATCTTCTAAACAGTTAGAAAAGACATGGGGAAACATTTGCTGTTTACCAAAGAAATAGCTTCTTACAATGGATGACGTGGATGTTAGAGGTATTACTACTGCTATAGCAAGAACTGGTAAGTATGATCTTTCTTCTTGTAATAATTTATTAGCAAGAAAAGGGGCAAAGATAATTAAAAAGATAATTAAGAAAAAGTTAATAACTATAGAAGTAACTATTAAAGAAGACATTAAATTTCTATTGTTTTTTTTATCTTCTGCTACCATCTTAGATAAAGCGATAGGTAGACCAAACTGACCTAGACCAATAAACAAAGAGAAGGTTGGTAAAACAAGCATATATAGACCAATACCTTCACTCCCCATTAATCTGCTCATAACTATTTTTATAATCATACCTAGTATTTTAGTTAGAAAACCACCAATCATTAAGATAATAGTAGACTTAATAAACGTTTCTTTTTTCATGAAGCCTCCTTGTAAATAAGATGTAAAAAATATTTAAAACTAATAAATTACTTTTCTTCTTTCTAAGAATTATGATATAGTTAGTATAGAAGTGTAAGAGGTGAATGATAGTGCAAGAGATAATTGATTTTTTAGCTAAGAAGGAAGTATTTATACTGTTTATTATTTTATTAGCAGCTATTTTACTATATATAATTCTATGGGTTATATCTTTCATAAAGAAGAAGGATGAGAAAAAAAAGTTAAAAACAAACACTCAAGAATTGACAAAATTAGCAGAAAAAGTAAAGATTTTAGAAAAAGAACAACAAGAAGCAGCTTTACCACCTGTCTTTAGAATTGAACAAGAAAAGGTAAGAGAAGAAATTAAACCTTTAGTAATGGAAGAGAAGAAAGAACCTCCTAAGATAGTAGTTAAAGAGACATTTACATCTCCTATAGCTATTACTCCAGTTGTAACAGAAGTTATTGAGCCTAAGAAAGAAGAAAACGTTATTACTAAAGAGATTAAGTTAAATGATAATTCTCTTTCTGAAGTTGAAATATTAGATGCTAATCCTAGTGGAATTACTTATAAGAATGAAGTCTATACTAAGGAAGAAGCTAAGGAAGAGTTAAAAAGACTTGAAAGACAATTGATTGAACAAGATAAGAGGGAAGAAAAACCTATCTTTGAACCAATAGAGGTTAAACCATTTAAGGAAGTTACTAATGATGAAGTTATTCCTGTATTAGATGAGATGCTTGATACTAAAGAAGATGAGGTTAAACAAGAGAATATTAGTTTAACTAATTTTGAAGAAGATCAAGAACAAAATGCTATTATCAGTTTAGATGAGTTATTAAAGAAGGGTAAGACTATTACTCAGGATGAGATAATAAAACATGAAGATGATGGGGATGAACCTATTACTTTACAAGAGTTAGAAGCTAAATGGAAAAAGGATAAGGAAGTAGTAGCACTTAAAAATGAGGATGAAGATATAGAAGTATTAGAAACTAAGAAAGAGGAAGTACCATTTAGCTATGAAGATATCAAAGTAGAAGCTCCTAAGGTAAAGATACCAACTATGGATGAGTTGTTCTCTAAGTCTAAAACTCCTTATAAACCAACACCAGTTATTAGTCCTATCTTTGGGATAGAAGAAGATAAACTATCTAGTGATAATTCTCTTAAATTAGAAAATACAGCTAACTATGATAAGCTTGATGCTGAAATTAGAAAGACTAATGAATTCTTATCAAAACTTAAAGAATTACAAAAAAAGTTAGATAATTAGGATGTTCTTCTTGAAGAAGACATCTTTTTAGTTTATAATTTTTTAAGGGAGGTCTTATCATGAAGAATTTAACTATCTTACCAGCTGATCAATATATTGTTATTAATAAAACAGTTCTTCATAGTGAAGACCGTAAACTTTTAACAATGCTTTATCAACCGATTATTGGTTATACTGCTGTTAGTTTATACTTTGCTTTAGTAGATGATCTTGATTCTCTAAACCAAATGAGTGAAGACTTAAATCATCACCATTTGATGGCTACTATGCAATTAAAACTTGAAGATATAATGATTGCTAGAGAAAAACTAGAAGCAGTTGGTCTTATTAAGACTTATATTAAAAAAGGAAATGTTAATCATTATGTTTATCTTTTGTTTTCCCCTATTTCGGCTAGTGAGTTTTTTCATCACCCCATACTAAATATTGTTCTATATAATAATATAGGTAAAAAAGAATATGCTAAAAGACAAGAAATATTTCAAGTGCCGAAGATTAGTTTAAAAGATTATGAAGATGTTAGTTCTTCTTTTGATGAAGTGTTTGAAAGTAGTAATTTAAAACCATTTGAAGTTTTGGATATTATCGAAGAGAGAAAAGAAGCTAAGATTATATCTAAAAGAGTTATTGATTTCAATCTATTAATAAGTTCTATTCCAGGATCTATTGTATCTAGTAGATGTTTTACAGAGGATGTAAAAGAGTTAATTAACTCACTAGCCCTTGTTTATAATTTTGATACTACTAATATGGCAGGACTGGTGCAGTCATCTATTAATGAAAAAGGACTAGTTGATAGAACATTACTTAGAAAGAGTTGTAGAAACTACTATCAGTTTGATCATGCTGGTAGTCTTCCAACATTAATCTATCAAAGACAGCCAGAGTTTTTAAAAAAACCAGAAGGAGATAATTCTAAATGGGCTAAGATGGCTTATACCTTTGAAAATACTTCTCCTTATGACTACTTAAAGAGTAAACAAAAAGGAGCAGAACCTACTAAACGTGACTTAAAACTTATTGAAGACTTAATGATAGAACAAAAATTATCATCAGGAGTAGTTAATGTTTTAATATCATATGCTTTAAAACTTAATAATCAAAAACTAAATAGAAGCTATTTAGAAACTATAGCTGGTCAGTGGAAAAGACTTAATATTGAAACAGTTGAAGAGGCAATGCACCTTACTGAAAAAGAATATAAAAAGATGAAGAAGATTATGTCTACTAATACTAATAAGAATAATAAAGTAGTAGCTAGTAAACAAAAAGAAATACTACCTGATTGGTTTAATGAAGATTTAAAAACTAATTCAATGGATAGCAAGGAAAAAGAAGAGATGGATACATTGCTATCATCATTTTAGAAAGAAGGATTAAAAATGCAAGAAGATTTATCATTTTACTATAGTGCGATGAAAGGTGGTAAAACAACAAGAATCTTTCAAAAGATTCATGATTTAGAAGAAAATGGTCAAACTGTTTTGCTAATTAAACCTATGATTGATACTAAGGGTAATGATTATATTATCAATAGAAAAGGAGAAACTAGAAAGGTTGATATTTTGCTTGATAAAGAAGATAGAATATTAACTACTAGTAATATAGAAAATATATTATTTTGTAATCATATAATTGTTGATGAGGTACAGTTTTTAACTGAAAAACAAATAGAAGAATTATGGATGATTAATAAGAAAGCAAATATTAAGGTTTCTTGTTATGGATTAAGAACTAATTTTAAGGGTGAATTATTTGCAGGTAGTGCTAGACCAATGGCTCTTGCTGATAATATTGTAGAGCTTGAGACTAACTCTTTATGTCTTTGTGGCGAAAAAGCTAAGTTTAATGCTAGAAAAGTAGATGGAGAATTTACCTTTAATGGAGAAGAAATAGAAATAGATGGGGCTAATAAAAAGATAGAATATGTTCCTTTGTGTGGAGCTTGCTATTATAAAAAAGTTTATACTAAGAAGAAAAAAGTAAAAGAGGAGATTGATGAATAATGAAATTAAGAGGTGGTAATTTGGGAGAAGTAGAAGTAGAATATAAGTTGCTATCAGAATACCCTTTTTTTGGTGATGAAAGACGACAAAACATTGTTAAAAAACTTGAAAAGTTATATTTAGAGCTTCAAGAAAAGAGTAAAAAAATAGATGTGAAACCTTTTCCACAAAATGATGGAAAGGTAGAAATACTTCCTGGTATGATTAGTCACAAATGCTCTAATTCTTTAGAATCGTTGAAAGGAATATCTCAGTATGGAATTCTAGCTAGTGAATGGTTTGGAAAAATAGAGAGCGAAAAAGAAGGCGTTTTTTGTACTTTTGTTAGTAGAATACATCAAGAAGATGGTTTGGATGATTTAAAAAAACAAAGTTTGGCTAAACAATTCAATCTTATAGATTTGAAATTTGAAAACGGAAAAGTTCTATTATTCTTTGATAGTACAAATCCTATTTTTAAACAATTATTGCATTTAGACTATTTTGAATATGAAAAGGTTAAGCAGCAAAGTCCTGAGAAAATTACAGAAATGTACTCAGAAGAAGAGATAGAATTATTTGATCAAGTAATTGAGCCCTTTTCTCCCTATGGCAAAGTTTTTCATGTAGAAGGTATGTTACCAAGGTGTGATTGGTCTGCAATTCCGGGAGGAATTCCTTCAAGTTTAGTAAATGGGATTTGTACCAAAAGCGAGAATTATGATAGTGAATATATAGAGTCGGTTGCAAATTTGTTTCCAAATGCTACTATCTTCAATGGAAGTTTAGAAATATTGCATCTTCCTAAACGAAAAGATAATACTCAGGAATTAATAAGAGAAACATTACAAGAAAAAGATGCAGTGTTATTAGATGATATGAAACAAACTAATGAAGAAAAAGAAACTATTAGTTTAAGAAGAAGATAATAGGTAAATTAGAAACTATTCTATATGCTTTTTGTGATTTTGAATAAATAAAAAATTGTTACATTTTAGTCAAATTGTGCTAAAATGTAGTTATGTCCTCGTAGCTCAGTAGGATAGAGCGATTGCCTCCTAAGCAATAGGTCGTTGGTTCGATTCCAATCGGGGACACCAGATTAATAGAAACTAGAGATTTCTAGTTTAGCGATAAATTGTTATTGTAAAAGGTGAAAATAGTGAAATCAGAAAATACAATAAAGGATAATGTTAATGAAATTTTACTAAATACAATTGGTATGTCTTATGATGAATATGAACAGCTCGACTTTGATGAACAACAAAAGATAATGGCTGAATATCATAAGAGACATCCAAACAAAAGTAAAACTACTACTGTTATGATTGGCGGAGGAGATGACTCCTTATTTATTAAAACTAGTAAAGGAAAGAAAATTTTAACAACAAATGGCTATTATATAGCAGGAGAAACCTTGAAAGAGAATAAAGAAAGATGGGAAAACTCAATCAGAAAAGTTTATAGAAAAAAATAGATAATAAACAATTAATTATTTCAGTAGACATTTCTCTATGGAAATAGCTTGCCACTTATTAAGTTATTTACTTATTCTATATTTGTTATAGCTATTTGTAACTTTTATTCTAAATTTGTAGAACTATTTTAAACTTATCAGGGGAGTAAAAAAAGATGAATTATTTAAAATTTAATCAAGAATTAGATGAATATTTAGATAGTCATAAATATTCATTTTATCTTTATACATTAAAGTCTAATATAGAATTTTTAAAAGAAGCAAAGAAAAGGCTTGATCCTTTTAAAATTATAGGTAGTAATGAACTATGTTTAGAATGTAATCAATTTGTTGATGGAATGGAAACTCTTGATTTGGTAAGTGAGTTTTTAAACAGTATTGATAAACGTTATACTTATTACTTTGAAAGAAGTTTAAATGATGGAAGTTTTGGCTTTTGTGATTCTATTAATGACACTAAAGATTTTAGTAATAATGCCTATATCAGTAATAATAGAAATTTATATAATGTTGCTTTTAATGGTAATATAGCTGATGGGAAAACTCTTATTCATGAATTTTTTCACTATTTGAATTTAGATTCTTATTTAGCTTCTCCTGTTTTTTCTGAACTTATTTCCATTTATATGGAAAATAAATACTTAGATTTTATTTATGAAAAAGGTTATTCCAAAAATGATATTGCTGTCAGTAGATTATTTAGATATCTTTCTTATAACTACTCTTGTAACAAATTATATAATGATAGCATTTTATTAAATATTAAAGATAAGATAGGTTATATAGATGAAGATAGTTATCAATTTATTATTGATTATAGAGAAGAACTTGATTTTCCTAATATGACTAAAGATGAATACTTATTTATTTTGCATACTTTAGTAAATGATATTAATGGCTTTGATAAGAATAATCCTAGAAAAAATATAAGATTTAGACCTGACTTTATATATAGATACTTTATTGGAACGGCATATAGTAGTTATTTATTAAAAGAAGAAGATAGCTTAGAGGATGTCTTATTATTAAATGATTCTTTAATCTATGATAAGAAATTACCTATACTTAAATGTTTTGAGTTGTTAGGAATTGATGAGGTTAATTTTGATCAAACAATTAAAGCTACTAATGAGTATTATAGGCCATCAATTATTAGCTATAAATTGACAAATAAAAAGAAGATTTAAAATTGACTAAGAAATATCATTTTGTTATAATAAGTCGTACTTAAGGGGGATAATATATGTTTGATAAAAATGAGTATTTGCAACAACTTGAAAATATAATGATAGATAAAATTATATGGACACTAGCTAATAATGATAAGACAAAGGCTTTGGAGCTTTATTTTATGGTAACAAGGGAGCCTGATATAATTTTAGACTTAGCAGAAATTAAAAATAAAGATATTAGTTCACTTACAGCTGCTGTAGTACAGTATGGTAATAAAAGTTCCTATTATGCTAGAACTAATTTAAAATTACCATTTATTATCAATTCAAAGATAAGTGGTAAAATATTTGATAAGGACTATGACTATAAAAAGTTTTTATCTTCCTTATTATACTTAATAGAAATTGATGACAATAAATATTATAATATTACTATAGATGTTTTATATAACTATATTGCTAGTGTTTATTCGACTGTTCATTTTCGTAAATTAAGTCTTTTAGGAAGTAAAGAGAAATTAGTAGAAGCATTGACTCAGTTAGAAAAAGTGGTTAATAATGAAGATTATAAAATAACTAAACAAGATGTAGATTTATTAAATGAGTTGTATGATAATACTAGAATTATTAAAGACCTTCCAATAGTAAAAAAGGTCATAGATGCATCTACTAATGTAGATTATTCTTTACTTGCTAAATTTTTAGGACTTAATCCTTTAGAGTATCAATCTGTAAATGATTACTTTAATGGAGAAAAAATAATTGAGGATATAAAAAATAAGAAATACTCAATTGATGAACTTAATGTAATAAAGTTATTAGCTTTAAATATGAGTGTTGCACCAAACAATATTGGTATTTTTACGTATATGAATTTAAAAATTAATCCTAGAAGACCAAACTTTTATAATGTTTTGAAATTTATAGAACTTTATGATCAATATACTGATGGTGAAAAGATTGTTAATTTTAATAAAATAGGAAAATATTTAAGACTTTCTAATAACTATATAGATGATAATAGCTACTATCATGATGATGTTGATGTCTTTAGAGAAATATATAAAGAATATAGAAAACAAAACTTTTCATTTAAAATAGAAGAATTTTGTAGTTATATAAATAGTATTAAAGAAGATGCTCATTTAGAAGAGGTAATAGCAAGATATAAGGTATTAGAAAATAATACTGATTTTGATATTTATTCATTTTTCTATTTAATAGGAAGCAACAGTCATTCTCTTGATTTAGATAGATTTGCTTCATATATTCCTTATCTTTTGAAAACTAAAAGTGGTGAGAAGTTTTTTGCTCCAATATTATTAAAAGAAAAAGAAGCTATTAAACAGTTAGAAGATATATATACTAGTGATACTTTAAATAGATTATTACCACTTGCTTATAATTTAGCAGATGTATCTGATTATACAATTGGTAGCTATGCTAAAAGGTATGTTAAACCAGAAGATTATCAGAAATTTAGAGCAGTTTGTGATTGGTTAAGAAGTAAAAATGAAGATATTTTTAAAAATTCAATAGATAGTGAATTTAATGAAGCTAAAGATAGAGAACGGGCAAAAAAAGAAACCACTAGTTACTTTGTAAATTTACCTTTAAAGGAACTTAATGGTGCTACTACAATTAATAGTTATTATAAAAAAGAAGAAATACCTTTTGCTACAAAAAAAGGTAAAACACATACGTTAGGGTTAGCAATTATTACTGAGTTATATCATTCTGTGTATTTAAAAAGACTAGATGATATTTGTTTAGTAGAAGCAAAAAAACTTATATGGCTAATGAAAGAGGAGCAAGAGTTAGGTAGATATATAGATGCTAGAGGTTATACTTATAAACAAGCTTTTGATATTATTTCTATGGCTAGTAAAAAAATAGATGATGAAAAGGCTTTTTCGTTGCTAACTATAAAACTAGAGGAAGAATTAAAAAATAAAGAGAGAAAAGAAAAATTAACAAAAGCTAGAAAATTCATTGATATACTTAAAAATGGTAGTTTTGACAGTATGACTAGCTTTTATGACTGTGTGGCAAAAGAGCATAATATATCTAGAAATGAACAAGCTTTATTGTTAAATGTTGCTATGGAAGATGAAGAATTAAGTGAAGTAATTAAAAAGAAAAAAATGGAAATTAAAGAGAAAAGGGCTCTTAAAAATAAAGAGCAGACTAGAAAAAAATTAGAGTATGATATTGGTAAATATGGTGAAGAAGCAGTTAAAGCTATGAGAACATTTGTTAAAAGTGATGATTTTACAATAAAGAAATTCTGTAAGACTGCTGGTATTAGTGAAAAAGACTTTAAGTTTTATAGAAGAATTTGTACCGAGATAGACGAAGATTTGGCAATTGAAGTTAATGATAAATGTATGGAAACTAGTAGAAAATTTATTATATTTATAATTAAGTCAGCTAGAGAAGTGGCTTTAGAAATGAAAAGATGTCATAAAGGAAAGGTACCATATGATTTATATAATCATTATGAAAAGTATGGAGTTTCACCTCATTTAATAGCAGATATGTCATCAAGATTTGATAGAGTAAATGAAAGTAAATTAATAAATGATTATATGACTATTCATAATGCTATTTTTTCAAGCATTAGTGTTTCTAGATTAGAAAATATGAAAAGAAAAACATCAATTTATAGTGCTAATTTCTATTTAGAAAATAGGAGTGTTTCTTATAATAAAAAAGATATGGAACAAGCTACTCTTGATTTAAGTAATAAGGGTATACCACTTTATAGTGGAACTTTATATCAGGCTCTAATTAGAATGAAAAATGATTCCAAAACTGGTAAAAAAATTTATACCAAGACAAAATAAAATAATTAGTAGTAATTATTTAGAAAATATAGTATTATTAGAGCAAGGAGGTAAATATTGTGTGTTTTCTATGGTTAATTATCTTTATAGTCTTAATTATTACTGAATTATTAACTATTAATTTAGTAACTATTTGGTTTGCTTTTGGAGCATTATTAGCTTTAGTAGTAGAAGTTAGTTTTAGTAATATAGTGTTAGATATTATCACTTTTGTTATAACTTCTTTTCTTCTTATAATATTAACTAAACCAATAATAGGTAGACTTAAAGTTAAGAAGGTAGAAGCTACTAATCTTGATATGGTAATTAATAAGATTGGTATTGTAACAGAAGATATTAATCAAGATAAAATTGGGGAAGTAAAAGTTCTTGGAAAAAGATGGAGTGCATATAGTAATACTGAATTAAAAAAAGATGAAAAAGTAAAAATATTATCTATTGATGGGGTTAAGCTCAAGGTAGAGAAAATAGGAGAGTGATAAAATGTTATTTATAATTTTAATAATTATTCTAGTAATAGTAATACTAGGAATCAAAGTAATACCACAATCAGAAGCAAAGGTAGTAGAACGTCTTGGTAGTTATAATGCTACTTTAGGAACAGGTCCACACTATGTAATTCCTTTTATTGATAGAGTTGCTAATACAGTAACTTTAAAAGAAATAGTAAAAGATTTTGCACCCCAACCAGTTATTACGAAAGATAATGTTACGATGCAAATAGATACTGTTGTTTATTTTCAAATAACTGATCCAAAACTATATACTTATGGGGTAGAAAATCCCATAAATGCTATTGAAAATTTAACTGCTACAACCCTTAGAAATATTATCGGTGAGTTAGAGCTTGATCAAACATTGACATCAAGAGATATAATTAATTCTAAAATGCGATCAATTCTAGATGAAGCAACTGATCCTTGGGGTATAAAAGTTAATCGTGTTGAAGTTAAAAATATTTTACCACCTAGAGATATTCAAGAAGCAATGGAAAAACAAATGCGAGCAGAACGTGAAAGACGTGAGAAAATTCTTCAAGCAGAAGGTGAGAAGAAAGCAGCTGTTTTAATTGCTGAAGGTGAAAAAGAAAGTACTATTCTAAGAGCAGATGCAAAGAAAGAAGCAGAAATTAGAGAAGCTGAAGGTAAGGCTGAAGCTATTATGAAAGTAAAAGAAGCGGAAGCTGAAGGTATTAAACTAATTAAAGCAGCGAAAGCAGATGAAGCAGTATTAAAACTAAGAAGTTATGAAGCTATGGTTAAAGTAGCTAATGGTACAGCAACTAAGATAATTGTTCCTAGTGATTTACAAAATCTTGTAACTGCTGGATCAATCTTAAAAGAAACAATTAAAGAAGAAAAAGATAATAAATAAGATAGCCATTACCTGACTATCTTTTAATGTGTCTATAATAATTTAGAAAAATTAATAATCTTGATATGGTTAGTAGTTAAAGAGTTAATCTATAAAGTGAATTAAAAAAGTTCATTTTTTTAAATTTCTACTTTGAAAAGGAGATTTTGTATTTTCCGATATGTTTAATAAGAAGATTTATTAAATTGCTCCTTCAATTTGTTGAATTGACAGGGTAAAACAGGCCTAATTTACAATTTTTCCTTTTTGCTTTCTAATTTTTATTGTGATAGATTAGGAGCGAAGGGAGGTGAACACAATCGATTTAGATGAAAAAAT
>ULML01060838.1_pt1 | contig 28062 bp, 19 predicted proteins | sample 1951651 | NCBI WGS metagenome assembly ULML01 (sample SAMEA4835549, study PRJEB28245) | human gut metagenome | biome: gut microbiome; material: fecal sample | place: Denmark | collected 2008
GGTGCCGGACAGTGAATCGAGCATTTCTTTTTGAACACAAGCGCAAGGAGGAATGATGCATTCTTCCCCTTCATAAACAGCAGCATAACCGTTGCCGTTCCGCGCATCCAACATACAAAGAATCCTGTTGCCGAACCGCCCCTGCGCCGCATGTCGGAGTGCGGCAAGCGAGCTGACAGCTGCGATAGGCTTTTTTTCAGCATAGGCAAATGCATTCACTGTTGTAACGCCGATACGAACACCGGTAAATGAGCCGGGGCCCGCATCAACAGCAAAAAGATCAATGTCCGACAGCTGTAAACCGGCTCTTTCGAGCATACTGTCAATCAGCGGCATAAGCGACACAGAGTGCGGCCTTCCGCTTTCATCTGTCTGCACAATTATGGTTCTGCAACTCGAATCGGAGTCCGAGCATAGAGCCGCAGACGGATATTTTGCGGATGTTGAAACAGCAAGAATAATCATATCAACCTTTCCCGTATGTATTGGCAACCTTGCCCAGTAAATCTTCATATCTCTCACCGAAAGCAAGCGCCTCAACGCTGCGCGGCTCCGAACCGCTGCCGGTCAAACGAAGTTCGAGCCGTTCACGAGGCAAAGCTTCCGGAACGTTCTCACACCATTCCATAACAATGACGCTTTCGGAATCAAGGTAGTCCTGGTAGCCTATGGCAAACAGTTCATCAAAGTTTTCCAATCGATAAGCATCAAAATGGTCGAGTGAAAGCGCGGAGCCTCTGTGACTTCGAACGATGGTAAACGTCGGACTCGCAATATCGTCAATTTGAAGCTCAGCAGCGATGCCGCGCACAAATGTGGTTTTTCCGGCTCCGAGATCACCGAACATCGCAATAAACGCCCCCGGGAAGAGTTCCTTGGCGACTGTTTGCCCGAATTTCAGCATCTCATTTTCCGAACAAATCTTGAACTGAAGTTTCCGTACTTCGTCGGATTGCTCCGTTTTTAACGAAGCAGAGTTTTTTTCGCTGCTCAATTGAATGTACCTCTTAACAGCAGTTCGTTTCGAAGCTCAGTGATCCTGTCTTCACGAATTGCCTCGCGTATTTTTTCCATCAAACGATATGTAAACCGCAAATTATGCGTTGTGATAAGCTGCGCAGCAAGGATCTCCCCGGCCTTAACGAGATGCCGTATATATGCACGGCTGAAATTGCGGCAGGCATAACAATCACACTCATCTTCGATAGGGCGGAAATCATGAGCAAATTCTGCATTGCGAAGCATTTTTTTGCCGTTAAAAGTGAATGCAAGTCCGTTACGGGCGGAGCGGGTCTGCAAAACGCAGTCAAACATGTCGATTCCGCGCATTGCACCTTCAACCAGGCAATCCGGGCTTCCGACTCCCATCAGGTAATGAGGTTTATTTGCCGGCATATGCGGCATAAGCTGTTCAAGCATTTCGTACATAACAGGTTTAGGCTCTCCGACAGAAAGTCCTCCGATTCCGTACCCCGGAAAATCCATATCGCTCAATACCTTTGCGCTTTCAATACGAAGGTCGGCGAACATGCCTCCCTGCACGATTCCGAACAGAGCCTGATCCTCGCGCGTGTGACTTTCCTTGCAGCGCTTTGCCCAGCGATGTGTTCTGTTCATGGCAGCTATTGTATAGCTGCGGTCACAGTCAGCAGGTGCGCATTCGTCAAACGCCATTGCAATATCCGCACCGAGAGCCTGCTCAATTTCCATTACATACTCAGGTGTGAAAAACATTTTATGGCCGTCAATATGAGAGCTGAATTCGACTCCCTCCTCATGAATTTTGTTCATTGAAGCAAGACTGAAAACCTGAAATCCGCCGCTGTCGGTCAACATTGGTCCGTGCCACTGGGAAAACTCGTGCAGTCCGCCTGCTTCGCGCACCAGTTCATGACCCGGACGAAGGTGCAGATGATAGGTATTGGAAAGCATGATTCCGGCACCTATTTCCTTCAAGTCTCTGGGCGTCATTGCCTTGACGGTCGCCTGCGTTCCGACACACATGAAACACGGAGTATCAATAACGCCGTGAGGCGTGTGCAGCTTGCCGAGACGTGCGCCGGTGCGGCTGTCTGTTTTTACAAGTTCATATCTTACGGGTTGGTCCATTAATTTCACTCCTGTTGAAGAATGCCGGAAATATACCAGGCATTATTATCTGTCGTTTATTTATAAAAACTCAAGTCTGCAATTACTTCAGCGTAAGCTTTTTTAAATGAAGAATGATGCGTCTCCGAACGAGAAAAAGCGATAACGTTCTTCAACGGCATGTTTATAAATCCGCATCACCTCTTCACGGGATGAAAACGCACTGATGAGCATCAGAAGCGTTGACTCCGGAAGGTGAAAATTTGTTATAAGTGCATCCACGGCCTTGAATCTGTATCCCGGGGTTATGAATATGTCGGTTGATCCGCTTCCGGGATGAACAATTCCGTTTTCGTCGGTAATGCTCTCGAGCGTGCGGCAGCTTGTTGTTCCGACCGCAATTATCCTTCCGCCGTTTGCGCGTGCGCGATTGATTCTGTCCGCCGCATCCTGTGTGCACTCGTAGTGTTCCGAGTGCATATGATGTTCCTCAACGTTTTCGACGGAAACCGGGCGAAATGTGCCAAGTCCCACATGCAGAAGAACATCAACAATATCAATCCCTTTTTCAGATATGCGCGAAAGCAGCTCATCGGTAAAGTGCAGCCCGGCAGTCGGAGCAGCAGCAGATCCGTTTTCTTTTGCGTAAACCGTCTGATAACGGGTTTTATCATTCAGTCTTTCCGTAATGTACGGCGGGAGCGGCATCTCGCCCGCTCGATCGAGAATTTCTTCAAAAATTCCGTCGTAATTCAGCCTGATAATTCTGTTTCCGTCTTCACGCATTTCCGTAACGGTTGCCGAAAGTTCATCGCTGATTTTGAACGTCAACCCAACTTTTGCACGTCTTCCGGGTTTCACAAGGCATTCCCAATGTTTTTCATCGATTCTGCGAAGCAGCAAAAACTCCATTTTTCCGCCTGTTTCGGGACGTGTGCCGTAAAGCCTTGCAGGAATAACCCGCGTTGTGTTGCGAACAAGAACATCCCCGGGATTGAGATAGTCTATAATGTCTGAAAAGACCTTGTCTTCAATGCTTTTTGTCGCACGGTTGTAAACCAAAAGACGTGATGCGCTGCGGCACTCTGCGGGAGACTGAGCAATCAGTTCCTTCGGTAAATCATAGTAAAAATCACTCGTTTTCAATCGTTAATTCCTCACTTGAACCCGCGAAAAGAACCTGAATATTCCGATCACGAATTTGTATTCAGCTCATTCAATTGTTTTGTAAATCAACTTCATTTCAGGCGGTTGGAACAGCGATATTTCAACTGCCGAAACCAGCATATCCAGTGCTTGGGCGAGATTTCTCTCATCATTGACATACATGCTTGCAAACGCTTCTCCGCAGGAAACCTTGTCGCCGTACCGCTTGTGCATCAGAATTCCGACAGCAGGGTCGATACTGTCGGAAACATGTTCCCTTCCCGCGCCAATGAGCAGCGAAGCAAGTCCGATTTGTTTTGCATTCATCGCACCGATGTAGCCCGAGCGTGGAGCGAGTACAGGAACAATGCGGCGTGTATTGACCAATTTATCAGGTTCGTCAATGTAAGAAGTATCGCCGCCGAGCCGTTCGATCATCTCACGAAGCTTATTCAGTGCGGCTCCCGATTTTATCGCGGCCTGCAATTTCGGAACGGCGGTTTCGACACTGTCTGTAAGACCCGAAAGCTTCAGCATGTTTCCCGCAAGCGAAAAACAAACGCGAACAAGCTGGTCATCCACCGGAACCTCGCCGCGAAGAACATGAATTGCTTCCCGCATCTCGAGACCGTTTCCGACAGCCATTCCGAGCGGGCGACTCATGTCTGTGATGAGCGCGACGGTTCTTTTGTTCATGTTTTTTCCGATTGCAACCATTTCGGAGGCAAGTTCAACCGCCTCTTCAATTTTTTCCATGAATGCGCCGTTGCCGGTTTTGACGTCAAGAACGATCGCATCCGTTCCCGAAGCAAGCTTCTTGCTCATAATGCTTGAGGCAATGAGCGGAATGCTTTTTACCGTTCCGCTGACATCACGCAGCGCATACATCTTTTTATCCGCAGGATCAAGATCGGCAGATTGACCGATAACACAAAGACCGATATCGCGAACAATCTGTTTGAATCGTTCAAGCGGCTGTTCAACACAAACTCCGGGAACTGATTCAAGTTTGTCGAGAGTGCCTCCGGAGTGGGCAAGCCCTCTGCCGGACATTTTTGCAACCGTGCCTCCGCAGGCTGCAACAAGCGGCGCAACAACAAGAGTTGTAGTGTCTCCGACTCCGCCGGTGGAATGCTTATCAACTTTGATTCCCGGAACATCGGACAAATCAATCGTGTTGCCGGAATTTATCATTGCCTTTGTCAAAGCGGCAGTCTCGGTTTCGTTCATGCCACGGCAGCAGACAGCCATCATGAATGAAGTCATTTGATAGTCCGCAACTTCACCGTTTACGAGTCCGTTTATCATGAAGTCGATTTCTTCCGGTTTGAGCACCTGTCCGTCGCGCTTCTTTTCAATTATTTCTGTAATAATCATATTGGCAGCTCCCTATCGGAATTCTGTTGCATCGGCGCAGCCTCAAAACGTATGCGGCCGCACCGTATTGCTGAAAAAGTGCTTTTTATTCAACGGTTACGGATTTCGCAAGGTTCCTGGGCTTATCGATATCGCACCCTTTGAGCGAAGCAATGTAATATGCAAACAACTGCAGCGGCACAATTGTCAGCGACGGTGTTGCAATGCTTTCGCATTCGGGAATTCTTATCACATAGTCCGCAACGGTTTCAGTCTGTGCATCGTCTTCGTTGATGACGGCAATGACACTTGCCCCGCGTGCTTTGACTTCCTTGATGTTTGAGATCATTTTTTCGAGCAGCGGCCTGTATGTACACAGTGCGATAACGAGCGTACCGTTCTCAATGAGTGAAATGGTCCCGTGCTTCAGCTCTCCCGCAGCATACGCTTCGGAATGAATATAAGAAATTTCTTTAAGCTTCAGCGATGCTTCAAGGGAAAGTGCGTAATCGACATTTCTCCCGATGAAGAACATATCATGCCCGTTGAAAAACTGCGATGCAAGGAACTGAACCTGCTCAACGTTCGAGAGCATGAATTTAAGCTGCTCGGGTATTCTTTCAAGGCATTCGATTTCATGCGCGATCTGTTGTTCGGACATCTTGCCTTGAGCTTGCGCAATGCACAGCATCAAAAGATGGATAAGCACAAGCTGCGTGCTGTACGCCTTTGTTGTGGCAACGGCAATTTCGGGACCGGCCCAAGTGTAAAGGACATCTTCGCTTTCGTTTGCAATTGTGCTGCCGACAACGTTCACAATTGCAATGGTCTTTGCTCCGTGTTTTTTTGCTTCGCGCAGTCCGTAAAGCGTATCCAAAGTTTCACCCGATTGGCTGATAACAATGGCAAGCGTGTTCTCGTCAACTATCGGATCGTCATAACGGAACTCGGAAGCGAGAACAGATTCAACGGGAATGCGCAGAGCAGCACGCATGAAATAACCGGCAACAAAGCCGACATGGTAAGCCGAACCGCAGCCGATGATCTTAATCGAATTCACCTTTTTCAGCATTTCGGCAGTAATATGTTTAAAGCCGAGCTCGATTCTGCCGTTCGAAATGCGCGGAGCAATTGTTTTTGCAATGGCTTCCGGCTGTTCCATGATTTCTTTAATCATAAAGTGCGGATATCCGCACTTTTCGGCTGCACTTGCATCCCAGTCAATGTGCTCGTAAACGCAATTTACACGTTCGCCGTAAGAATTAATGACGGTAACGCCGTCCTTTGTGAGTATTGCAAGCTCACGCTCTCCAAGCCTGTATACATCGCGTGTATGCTTAAGAATTGCGGGGACATCGGACGCAATAAAGTTCTCGCCTCTGCCTGCGCCTATAATAAGCGGGCTGTCCTTGCGCATGGCGATAATCTGCCAAGGATAATCCTTGAACAGTATCCCGAACGAATACGAGCCCTTTATCTTGCTTTCGGCAATGCGGACAGCTGCAACAGGGTCGCCGTTATAGCAGTAGTCAATAAGTTCGGAAACAACTTCCGAATCTGTCTCGGTTGAGAAGCTGTGCCCGTGTTCGATCAAAAACTGCCGAAGTTCAAGATAGTTTTCAACAATACCGTTGTGAACAACCGCAACTCTGCCGCTCTTCGATCTGTGCGGATGAGCATTCAAATCGGACGGTTCGCCGTGCGTTGCCCAACGGGTATGACCTATGCCGACGCAGGAATCATCTGCCGGAGCAGCATCGATTATTTTTCGTAAATCAGCAATTCTGCCGCGTGTTTTAAAAATGTTTATTCCTTTTCCGGACACGAGAGCTATTCCCGCCGAATCGTAACCGCGGTATTCAAGCTTTTCCAAAGCGTCCAAAAGGATGGGAGTTGCTTTCTTTTCTCCTATATAGCCGACTATGCCGCACATAGTTTATGCCTCCTTAATATTATCCGTACCATTATACAACTTTTCGTGAGAAAATAAAAGGCTGAATTTTCTGTTTTTCAATAAATATCAAAACGAGTACGCAAAACGGCGAAAAAGGGACGGGATTGCAATGCGAATTTTCCTGTTGCCGAAAGCTGTCCTTTTCTGTTATAATATATGCGGAGCCGTGCTTGAAACGGCGCAATACGGTAAAGGTAACGATATTATAATGCTAAAAAGTGATCAGAAATACACTTCATACATTGAAGTGCTGAAATCCGAGTTGGTTCCTGCGGCAGGCTGCACTGAACCTATCGCAATTGCGTTTGCTGCCGCAAAGGCACACTCGGTGCTTGGAAAGCTGCCCGAAAAGGTTGTGATTTACGTCAGCGGAAACATCATAAAAAATGTTAAAAGCGTTGTTGTTCCGAACACGGGCGGGCTGCGCGGAATCGAAGCGGCGGCGGCAGCGGGCATTGCTGCGGGCGATGCTTCGAAAGTTCTCGAAGTAATTGCCGATGTTGACGAAAACGGCAAACAACGCATATTGGATTTTCTCAAGCTGCATAACATCATCGTTCGTCCGGCCGACAATGATCTTGTTTTCGACATAGATCTTACGGTTTTTGCGGGCAGCGACAGCGTTCGCATTCGAATTACTGATTATCACACAAACATCGTGCTGATTGAAAAAAACGGCGAAGTTGTTTATGCGCCCGAGAGCGTTACTTTTGAAAAATCCGAAAATGCACTCGTTACTGAAAAAGATGCAATGACGATTGCCGAAATCGTTGATTTTGCCGATACGGTTGATCTCTCGGACATCGGCGACACCATCCGCAGACAAATTCAGTATAATTCCGCAATTTCCGCCGCCGGCCTTGCGCACGATTACGGTGCAAACGTCGGCAGGATTCTGCTGAAAACATACGGCAACGATGTTAAAATTCGTGCAATGGCGGCTCCCGCAGCCGGGAGCGATGCGCGCATGAGCGGCTGCGAGCTGCCCGTCATCATAGTTTCCGGAAGCGGCAACCAGGGAATGACTGCGTCGCTTCCCATTGTTGAGTATGCCAAGGAATACAACAAAACGGAAGAGGAACTTATTCGGGCAGTCATTCTTTCCGACCTTATCACCATTCACCAAAAGTCAAAAATAGGCCGTCTTTCCGCTTTTTGCGGTGCAATAAGTGCAGGCTGCGGTGCAGCAGCCGGAATCGCGTATCTCCTCGGCGGAGATTACGACACAATTGCGCACACACTGGTTAATTCCCTTGCCATTGTTTCCGGCATTGTATGCGACGGAGCAAAAGCATCGTGTGCAGGCAAGATCGCAGCTGCTGTAAACGCCGGCATCCTTGGTTACAATATGTATTTGAACGGATCTCAATTTTGGGCCGGTGACGGTATTGTTTCAAAGGGCGTTGAAAACACGATTCACAATGTCGGACGTTTGGGTCGGGACGGAATGCGTGAAACAGACAGGGAAATACTGAAGATCATGACTGAAGAATAATTGACACTTATTCTGTTATTGACATTATATAGCTGCTGAAAGGCTCACGCCGTATTTACTTATATATGGCGTGAGTTTTTTGTCATAAAATTGCAGCGAAGATTAAAAAACAAACGAAAAAGCGGGAGCTGTTTCATCAAATTTGAATCATTCACAATGTTAAACTTGCAGCATACGGAGTCTGTTTTGTTATTTGCGATTCTGCATTGACTTCGGAACTTGCGAAAATTATTGCGAAATGCCCCGCTTGAGTGTATAATATGGATAAATATGCACAGAAGGATAAAAAGAATATGTGTAACAACTGCAAAGAAACAAACCAACCGGAAAACCCGACTGCAATCAATGCTGCTGTTGAACTTAAAGAGGCATCTGATGCTGTCAAGCGGATTCACAGTGCGATATCCGACAAGGGTCTTACCTACTATATCGAGACTTATGGCTGCCAAATGAACGAGCATGACTCCGAAAACATTGCGGGTATGCTTGTTCGGTGCGGCTACACAAAAGCTGATTGCAAAGAAACGGCTGATTTTATACTTTTCAATACATGCTGCGTTCGGGAGCATGCTGAACTTCGAACTTTCGGCAATGTCGGTTTTGTAAAAGAGCTTAAACAAAAGAACCCGCGTTTGATTCTCGGCGTTTGCGGCTGCATGATGCAGCAGAAGCAGGTCGCGAAAAAATTGTTTGATCGTTTCCCGTTTGTTGACATGGTGTTCGGAACACACGAGCTCAAGAATTTTCCGCTGCTGTTGGAACAGGTATTTAACAACAGACGTATCCTCCGTGTTGACGATTCAGCAGGCGAAGTCATAGAAGGTCTTCCGGCCGAACGCGAACCCGGATTCTCCACATTCGTGAACATTATGTACGGCTGTGACAATTTTTGCACGTACTGCATAGTGCCCTATGTTCGCGGAAGGGAACGTTCCCGCAGTCCCGAGAACATCATTGCGGAGGTCCGGCAAGTTGTGAACGACGGTTACATCGAAGTCACACTGCTTGGCCAGAACGTAAACTCATACAATTATGACGGAGTTCGCTTCCCGGAACTGTTAAAGCGCGTCAATGATGAGGTTGGAGGACTGAAACGGCTCAGGTTTATGACATCTCATCCGAAGGACCTCTCGGATGAACTCATCGATGCAATGGCGTCGCTTGACAAAGTATGCAAGCATATTCATTTGCCGGTACAGTCCGGAAGCGACCGAATTCTCCGACTTATGAACAGAAAATACACGAGTGCGGATTATTATGCTCTTGTCGATAAACTTCGGACCCGTGTTAAGGATGTTGAAATAACCACCGATATAATTGTGGGTTTTCCGCAGGAAACAGAGGAAGATTTTAATGCAACATGCGCACTTGTTCGCAATGTCGGCTACAGCAACGCATATACGTTTGCATATTCCCCACGCGAAGGCACCGTTGCAGCACGCATGGACGGACAAATCCCTCTCGAAGAGAAAAAACGCAGACTGAACGCGCTTAACGCTGTTCTCGCGGAAACTCTTCTGGCGGGAAACGAGAAGTATATCGGCTATGAAGGAGATATTCTCGTTGAAGGAGTCGATCATCGCGGCGAACCGCTGCTTTTCGGCAAGCTTTCCAACTTTAAAATGGTGTATGTTAAGGGCGACGAAAGCCTTGTCGGAACCGTTGTTCCCGTTAAGGTCGACGGTTTGCGTTTCAACTCGCTGCAGGGTCATATCACCGACTGAACAAGCGGCCGCATAACTCCTTAAAACAGGCATCAAAGTTTAATCAGCAGGAGAGGACTCTATGGCAAGCATGACCCCAATGATGCGGCAGTATTTGCAGCTTAAAGAGAAATACAGCGATTGCCTTCTGTTTTTCAGACTCGGCGATTTTTATGAGATGTTTTTTGACGATGCAAAAACAGCATCCCGCGAACTTGAACTTACACTCACAGGACGCGATTGCGGGCTTGAAGAGCGCGCACCGATGTGCGGAGTGCCGTACCATTCGGTTAACACGTACATAACGAAACTTATCGACAAAGGATACAAGGTTGCAATTTGCGAACAGCTTACGGATCCTGCTCTTTCGCAGGGACTTGTTGAACGTGACGTTATTCGAGTTATCACTCCGGGAACGGTTATTGAAACTCAGATGCTCAACGACAAGGAAAATAACTATATTGCCGCCGTGTACTTGAAACGTGCCGGGAAAAACCCATCCTGCTCAATTGCATACAGCGATGTTTCAACGGGTGAATTCTGTGTAACTTCATTTGAAGGCAGCGATATCTCATCGGATCTTTTCAATGAGCTTGTCGGAATATCGCCGCGTGAGCTCATTGCAAATTCGGAAATGTTCGAGGACGAACTGCTGCTTAAACGCATAAAGGCAAGATTCTACACCGAGCAGGCAGAGCAGAGGGCATTCGACATTAAACGCGGCACCGAAAAGCTTTGCAGGCATTTTGGTGTTGCAACGCTGCAGGGATTCGGCATACGCAATGACTCACCGGATATTGCCGCCGCCGGCGCTTTGCTCGGATATCTTGAAGATACTCAAAAGAACGCATTGACGCATATAACCCGGATAACGAAAATTCGACGCAGCGAGTTTATGGGTATCGACGCGGCGACAAGGCGCAACCTTGAATTAACAGAACCGCTGAGGTTTGACGGCAGCAAGAAAAACACTCTGTTGTATGTTCTTGACAAAACGGAGACTGCAATGGGCGGTCGGCTGCTGCGCAAATGGATCGAACGCCCCCTTCAGATTGAAGAACAGATTAATGAGCGGCTCAATGCCGTGGAGGCAATCTCGGACGCCGCACGCGAACGGGAAGTTCTCGCGGCTGCACTTTCCGATGTTTATGACATCGAACGCTTGTGCAGCAGAATTGCATACGGAACGGTCACCCCAAAAGACTGTCTTTCACTGTGCTCAACGCTTGCTGCATTGCCCTTGATTTATGCTGCCGCAAACAGCTTTGCCTGTTCAAAACTTCAATCACTTGCCGCACGCATTGATCCTATGACCGAGATTGCAGAGCTGCTCAAATCCGCAATAAATGATGATGCGGGGATATCCGTAAAGGACGGAAATATTATAAAAAGCGGCTACAATGCCGAAGTTGACGAGCTGCGCAGTCTTGCTGAAAACGGAGGCAAATGGCTTCGTGACTTTGAATCTGCCGAAAAAACACGAACAGGCATAAAGACACTTAAAGTCAGCTACAATCGCGTGTTTGGGTATTACATTGAAGTTTCAAAATCGTACGCCGGAAGCGTACCGCTGGAATATCAGCGCAAGCAAACCCTTGCAAACTCAGAGCGTTATATAACTCCGCAGCTTAAAGAAGCCGAGGAAAAGATTCTGGGCGCAAAGGAAAACTGTATCCAGCTTGAGTACAGACTGTTTACCGAGATTCGCGAAAAACTTTCCGATTGCCTCAGCGCGCTCAAGCTCAATTCCGCCGTTATTGCTGAACTTGATGCATTCTGTTCGTTTGCCAAAGCTGCGGTTGCAAACGGGTATGTCCGTCCGCGCATTAATACCAAAGGCAGAATTTCAATCACCGACGGAAGGCATCCCGTTGTTGAACCGGGCATGAAAGATGCATTTGTTCCGAATTCAACGGATATGAACATGCAGAACGATCGCTTGATCATTCTGACCGGCCCGAACATGGCGGGGAAAAGCACATATATGCGCCAAGTTGCGCTGATAACACTGATGGCACATTTAGGGTCATTCGTTCCGGCAAAAGCGGCTAATATCTGCATTACGGACAGAATCTTTACCCGTGTCGGCGCGTCGGACAGCCTTTCAACAGGTCAGAGCACATTTATGGTTGAAATGAGCGAAATGGCAAACATTTTGAACAATGCGACTTCGAGAAGTCTGCTCATTATTGATGAAATCGGCAGAGGAACAAGCACTTTTGACGGATTGAGCATTGCATGGGCAGTACTGGAGTACATCTCAAATCCCGAAAAATGCGGAGCGAAAGCTCTTTTTGCAACTCATTATCATGAGCTTACCGAACTTGAAGGCAGGCTGTCAGGAGTCAAAAACTATCGAATTTCCGTCAAAGAGATCGGTGACAACATTATTTTTCTCCGAAAAATTGTACGCGGCGGTGCGGATAAAAGCTTTGGAATCCAGGTTGCAAAGCTTGCGGGGCTTCCCGCTGCGCTTATTGAAAGGGCAAAAAATATTTTGTCCGAACTTGAAGCTTCGGATATCAATAACGCATCACGGCGCGTAAAAGCAGAAGATAAGCCGACGCAAATGAGTTTGATCGGTGAAACAGGTGCCGATGCCGATGAGGTATGCGCCGGCGTTATTGCAGAACTTGCAAAAATGGATGCGGACAGAATGACTCCCATGGAAGCGTTAAGCAAGCTTTATGAGCTGAGCTCTCGCGTTAAAATTGCAAAAAGCTGAAACGGGACGCCTTTCTTCAGCACCAAATTCATTTGATTTTCGGTATTATGCAGCATGAATAAACGAATTATTATACTTGAACCGAATACGGCTAACAAAATTGCTGCCGGCGAGGTTGTTGAACGCCCTGCAAGCATCGTTAAGGAGCTTGTTGAAAACGCTCTCGATGCAGGCAGCAGCGCCGTAACCGTGGAGATACGCAACGGCGGAATCGACTATATCAGAATAACCGATAACGGCAGCGGCATACCGAGTGATGATGTCCGCACGGCTTTTCTCCGCCATGCAACAAGCAAGCTCTCTTCTGCGGAAGAGTTAACCCATATTGAAACTTTCGGATTCCGCGGAGAAGCGCTTGCCTCTGTTGCGGCCGTTTCAAAAGTTTCAATGCGAACGAGAACCGAAGATGATGAATCCGGGACTTATATTGCAATTGAGGGCGGTGTCGAAACGTGTTTCGAACCGTGCGGCTGCCCGACGGGCACAACAGTCGAAGTCAACGAGCTCTTTTTCAACGTTCCGGCAAGGTTGAAATTTCTTAAGTCTCCGCGAAGCGAAGCCGCATTTATCGGTGATTATGTCGTGCGCCTAATACTTGCAAACACTGATACGGCGATAAAATTCATTAATAACGGAAAGACCGTTTACCACAGCACCGGTGACGGCAGCCTTGAAAACGCATTGTTCTGCGTCTATGGGAACGCAATTTCGAACTCTTTGTACCCTGTTGAATTCGACAACGGTTACATTCGAGTCGGCGGCTATGTCGGCAGTGAGAGCATTGCGGGGAAGAACCGTGCAAAACAGAGTATATTCGTAAATCGGCGATACATTAAATCTTCACTTATCAGCAATGCTGCTCAGCGCGCATTCGATACAAGGCTGATGAGCGGAAGGTTTCCGTTTTTCGTGCTTGATATTACAATTTCGAGCAGAGAAATCGATGTTAATGTTCACCCAAACAAACTATCCGTCCGTTTTCGCGACGATGAACGTGTGGCTCTTTCCGTAACCCGCGCGATTGTGGAAGCACTGAACAGCGTATCAACGGCTTATCCGTTTTTTGAATGTTCCGCTGAACAAGAGCCGTGTACAGTCAAAGATTCCGATTCTGACAGTGCCCCCGCTCATATTATTTCAACGGCGGACCAATCAAACGCAGATCCCGACCGACGTGACAACATCGATGATTATGCGGAATCAACCAAGAATGTACAGTCGAACGAATCAGCTCTCGTTCGAGCGGAAGCTGTAAGTGAAGAATTTTCAACCGTCAGCGGAGACAGCTGCGGTGTGGAAACTGCCGCCGAAAATATTGATTGGAGTCTTAATAAACCGTCAAAGTGGATGCTTCGGGACAGCGGAGCCGCTTCAATACCCGATTTTATGCCGGACACACATTTCGAAAGGAATTTTGGTTCGATACCGTTTTATTCAAGCAATGCTGTGCCGACACAAAAGCTCGAAAAGCCTGAGCAGATTCGACTCGATGCCGATTCGTGTAACATTATCGGTACGGTATTCAATACATATATCATTGTGCAGCAAAATGATGCGGTTTACTATATCGACCAGCACGCGGCTCACGAAAGACTTCTTTATGAAAAGCTTGTCGCAGGGGAGCTTCGTTTCTGTTCACAGCTGCTCGTCATGCCGGATTATGTAAGGCTTGATCCCGTTGCGTATTCTTGCCTTGAGGATAATCTTGAGCGAATAGAGGAACTTGGTTTTTCTGTCGAGTTGTGCGGTGAACTCACAATCAGAATTTATGCCGTGCCAGATATTCTGAATTTTAACATTGTGAACGGCCGCACCCAAAACGGCCGCGGAATTGAAAGTTTTCTTAACGAGGCAATTGCGATCATTGAAGAAAACGGCAGAGTGGACGAAACGGAACTTGTTCGTTCAAAGCTCATAAAGGCTTCGTGTAAGCACGCTGTGAAAGGCGGAGATATGCTGGATGAACAGCAGGTGAAGGCGCTTGTTCAATCATATTGCGGCGGCAATGTTCCGCTGACTTGCCCGCACGGCCGACCTGTGATAATCAGCGTAAAAAAATCCGACCTTGAAAAACAGTTTAAAAGGGTGTTGTGATGAAACAGAGGATTTATATAATTGCAGGCCCAACCGCAAGCGGAAAAACAGCAGCGGCGATAGGTGTTGCAAAGCGAATGAACGCAGAAATCGTCTCTGCGGATTCGATTCAAATTTACCGCGGACTCGATATCGGCTCTGCAAAGCCATCCGTTCAGGAACAATGCGGCGTTCCGCACCATCTGATTGACTGTGTTGACATCGAAGACAGGAGTTTTAATGTTGCAATGTTTCGGGAACGTGCCTCCGAAAAAATACGCGAAATCGCCTCTCGAGGAAAAAATGCGCTTGTTGTCGGAGGAACAGGCCTTTACATCAATGCTTTGACTTATCCGCTGAACTTCTCATCCGCTGAACCGAATATCGAGCGGCGTGAAGAGCTGAGCAAAATGGAGGATGCCGACCCCGGGTGCCTCCACAAAATGCTTAGCGCCATTGATCCCGCAACTGCCCAAAGATTGCATGTTAATGACAGAAAACGCATAATCCGTGCCATTGAAATCTTTGAACAGACGGGGCAGACCGCATCCGCGCACGGCGGAGATTTTTCAAACGCCCGCGGTGAAGAAATTGAATTTGAACCCATAATTGCCGCACTCTGTTTTTCCGACAGAGCGAAGCTCTATGAACGCATTGAGCGCAGAGTTGACCTTATGATCGAAAGCGGATTGATTGATGAAGTTAAAGCCGTTGCGGAAAAGGGTTATGACCGAAGTTTGCCTGCACTCCAAGGGCTTGGGTATAAACAGCTTTTGATGTACCTTGACGGCGAATGCAGCTTTGATGAGGCAATTGAGCTTATAAAACGCGACACGCGCCGATTTGCAAAAAGGCAGATCAGCTGGTTCAAACGTGATAAGCGTATACACAGTTTCTTTGCGGATAAAGAAACCGCTGATGGGCTTGTACAAAGCCTGTATGAATACTTTATGAACCCGGAGCTGTTTCAGGGAGATGCACCCGAAACAGAACAGGAAGGAGAACAAACCTGAATTATGTACGGAAAAGCATACAGCAACTTATTAATAAGTGAAAACGCTTTCAACACGGTTTGCAGACTTGAAGAAGAGCTTGCTCCCGTTTTTCGGCGGATTGAATCAATTGAATGTGAGAATGAAGCAACAGTTCTTGCGGCTTTCCATAAGAACCGTGTTGCAGCGCATTATTTTAATCCGACAACCGGTTACGGTTATGATGACATCGGCAGAGATAATCTTGACAAAGTGTTTGCGGACGCGTTCGGTGCCGAAAGTGCAATTGTCAGTCCGCAGCTTATTTCCGGAACTCACGCTATTTTTACTGTTCTTTCGGGGCTGCTTCGGCACGGCGATTTACTCCTTGCCGTTTCCGGAAAGCCATATGATACTTTGGTTGATGCGATAGGCGTTTCCGATACTGAAGACGATGAAGCCGAGGCTGCAAACACCGTCGAATGCTCACTCAAGGAGCGCGGTGTGCGTTATTCGCAGATAGATTTAAACGATGACGGGAGTTTTCGGCTTGAAAGCATTATTGAATGTATCGAACGGGAACATCCGAGGGTTGTTTACGTTCAGCGTTCACGCGGATATGCATGGCGGGAAGCTGTTCATCCGCAGGCAATGCAGCCGGTTTTCGATGAAGTGAAACGAATATCTCCGAACTCAATAATCGTTGTTGACAATTGTTACGGTGAATTCACCTGCAATTGTGAACCTTTGGCTGTCGGTGCGGATATCATTGTGGGTTCACTTATCAAAAACCCGGGCGGCGGACTTGCTCCCACCGGCGGATACTTCGCAGGAAAGAAATCTGCTGTGGACAGAATAGCAAACTCAATGACTGTTCCCGGCATAGGCAGGGAAGCGGGGTCGTATTTCGGAAGTTATCTCCCGTTTTATCAGGGCTTTTTCAGTGCTCCGCATGTTGTTGCGCAAAGCCTCAAGACTTCGGCGCTGTTTGCAAAGGCTTTTGAATACCTGAAACTGCCCACGATGCCTCCGAGTGATGCTGTGCGTTCCGATATCGTGCAGTCGCTGCGTTTTGACACCAAGGAAGAACTCATTGATTTCTGTGCATGCATCCAGGCAGTTGCGCCTGTTGACGGGTATGTTGTTCCCGAGCCGTGGGCAATGCCGGGGTACAGCCACGATGTTATTATGGCGGCGGGCACTTTTATCCAGGGCGCATCCATTGAACTTTCCGCCGATGCGCCGATCTGCAAGCCGTATACAGCATACGTTCAGGGTGCATTAAACTATTCTCACGGTCGGCTTGCCGTGATGAGAGTTTTGACTTCTCTGCTTGATAAAAAAGGCTGCGGCACGAATGTGTTAACCGACTGAAACTGAGGTGTAGAATGAAAAAATGTGTTCTTTATGACGGAAAAGTTTGCAATGACTGTGGTGAATGCAATCGCTGCGACCTTGATCCCGGCAAAATTTGCGACAATTGCGGAAAATGCCTCCAAAGAGGCAGCGATGAATTCAACAGCATAATTTATCGTTATCCGACGGAAGACGAGAATGAGTGCGAGTGTGAATGCGAGTGTGAATGCGAATGTGATCATCACGAAAACGGTGAAGAATTGAATTCCGCGGATTTTGACGAATTCCTCGATGAACCTATAGAGCTCGACGTTCCGGATCCTATTCAAATCGACCCTGCGCTTGCCGCCGAATGGGAGCGACGACTCGCAGAATCTTTTCGCGAGGATGCTCGGCGGGAAGCGGCTTCAGATGATGCTCCGAAAGGTCTTTACGCCGTGCGCAAACGCCGCGAACGAAAGTGACGGGGGAGTTATTGCTCCGTTCGGCAAATAACTCGAAGTATTTCAAGATACGGTAATGTGCAGCGGGGCTTATCCGTTGTTCATTGCCGTAAATTCTTTTGCAAGGTCGGATCGGATGTCAACCGTTATTCAGCATCGTCCGGCTCGTTTCCGTTTTTTGTGTCCGCATCAGCAGTGCCGCTTTTTTTCCCTTTAAGACTGATAACCTCGGCAGCAAAACGCCGTCTGTCCTCTGCCTGAGGAACATAGTGTTTTCGCGTTGTATTGACGTCTTTTTGGCCTAAAACATCCGCAACAAGGTAAATATCTCCGGATTCACGGTACAGCATGGTTCCGTATGTGCTGCGCAGCTTATGCGGGGAGATTCTTTTCAGCGGAGCAGCAAGCGCAGCATATTTTTTCACAAGGTTTTCGATTGCGCGAACCGTCATGCGTTTGTTCTGCATTGAAAGAAACAAAGCCTTTTCGTGACCCGGCTGCGCAGTCATGTTTTCTCGACGCAGCATATAATTCAGCAAAGCCTCTCGAACCTCGCTCCCGAAAACAAGCACATCCTGGTTGCCGCCCTTGCGGACGATTCGCACTTCGTTTGACATAAAGTTTAAATCATCGATATTAATCCCGACAAGTTCACTGATGCGCATTCCCGTACCCAAAAAAAGTGTCACTATCGCAGTGTCACGAACCTGCGTCTGTTTATGATATTTTTTTTGAGCAGGAGACAGCCCTTCGCCGCTTTCAACAACTGTCAGCATTGCATCAATTTCATCCGGTTCAAGCTTGACTATCGGCTTTTCATGCACCTTGGGTGTGTCCGCCAAAGCTGCGACGTTGCGCGTTATTCTTCCTTTTTTATAAAGATACTTAAAAAAAGAGCGTACAGAAGAGAGTTTACGCGCCTTGGCTCGTTCACCGTTTGTAATATATTCTTCTTTTTCGTAATCTTCAGAATCGGTTTCCGCAGGATACATAGCAACGTATTCGAGGTAGCGTTCGATGTGATCGATTGAAACGTTTTCAAGAATCGAACAGTCAATATCACGTATGCTCATTAATCCCGAGCATAAGCTGTCGCTGATCAAAAACTTAAAAAAAAGCTTCAGGTCAAGAGCATATCCGTACCGTGTGAGAACGCTTGTTGACGGTTCGATGCCGCGGAAAAACTCCGCGCAAATCGGCGGCAAATCTTCGAGCAATGCGCGCAGTTTGAGCGTATACACGCGGGTTCTTTCATTTGAATAGTCTTCACTCATATTTTATACTTAAAGTAATATTTGCATCGCAACAGCCGAACGTATTGAAACTGAAAAGCGGGGAAAAACACTGTTCCTGTTCTTCCCAACTATTCGCAAAATGCATGTTTTGCGAATAGTTAGGAAGAAACACATTCATAAACAGCTTTAATGGCTTCCGTTTACACTTCCTTGCATTTTAAAACATACGCCAGACTTGTTATGTCAGTTCTGTTTTTTGAGGTTTGCAGCTGCAGTTGTTGCAAGCTTATCGCACCGGTTGTTGTATGGATTATCCGCATGCCCCTTAACTTTGCGCCAATCAAGTTTGTGAACCCGCTGCAATTCCAAAAGTCTTTCCCAAAGTTCTCGGTTTTCAACAGGCTTTCCGGAGGCTGTTTTCCAGCCGTTTTTCAGCCAATTCCATATCCAGCCGTTATTAAACCCGTTGCACAGATATGCGCTGTCCGTATATAACTCGACTTCACACGGCTCCCTAAGCAGTTCGAGTGCTTTAATTGCCGCTGTAAGCTCCATGCGGTTGTTCGTTGTCATTTTTTCGGCTCCGCTTATTTCTTTTTTTGCTTCGCCGTATATAAGCACCGCACCCCAGCCGCCGACTCCCGGATTTCCTGAGCATGCACCGTCAGTATAAATTACAACTCGCTTCATTAAAATCAGTTCCTATGCTGAATTGATTTACACATCATATTTTGATTACCCGATGTTGAAATTGTACGATGATTCAACTTCAACATTCGGAATATCCGAATCGGCAGCGTCATCCGCGGATGACGAACCATCATATCGGAATTCATCATTGTATGCATCCTCTTCATCATATGCTTCGGATTCGTCATGACAATTTGCGGATTGTGGAAGCGGAATAAACACGGGCGCACCGTCCTTAAACTTCCATTCTCCGAAAACACCGCGAAACTCTGCTCCGAGTTCAAGATGCAGCATGGCAATGCCGCAGTCAACCCCGCCGAACCCCCAATTGTTTGAATTGTTTATGAGTTCAATGCTGTCTTTCTTTATATCAAGCTCCCACGGCTGCTTATTGAGAGCCGAAGGCGAAAGCCGTGCGCAGTTGACAGCCTCCTGCTGCCATGCCGGAAGCGCTGAAAACGCTGCGGCATTCAATCCTGTAAGCTGTTCGATGCTTTTCTTCTTTGTGTGTTTAACTTTTCCGTCATAAAAGCCAAATGCGATAATGCAGGCAAGCGTTTCATCTTCCTTAATGTCCACAAATTCACGAACCTTTGACTTTTTATATGACGCGCCGAGCCAGCATGTTGCAATTCCGCGGGCAGTGCATTCAAGAACAAATGCCTCGCCGATATAACCGCCCATGTATTTGCTGCCCTTCTTTGTTATGACTGCCGCAAAACCTTTTGTTCCTGCAACTCTGCCGTAAGCCAAAAAAATGGATTTCAGAACCCCGTCCTTTGAACGCAAAACAAGCCGTGCTTCATCGTTGTTGAGCCCTGCTGCGAATTTTTTCAGTTCAGTGAAAGTTTTTTGATCCACCGTATCTGAAAACTCACGTACGGATGTCCTGTTTTTTATTGATTTATACCAATTTAAAGTCATATCATTCATAATGATGTACACTCCCCCGTTTTCATTAGAATTATTTATTAAATAAAATCTTCTTGAGATACTGACCGGTGTAGCTGTTCTCAACAAGCGCAACCTGCTCCGGTGTTCCGCAAGCCACAATGCTGCCGCCGCGGTCGCCGCCTTCAGGTCCGAGATCAATGATATAATCCGCCGTTTTTATTACGTCGAGATTGTGTTCAATAACAAGGACACTGCTGCCGCTGTCGCAAAGGCGTTCAAGAATGGAAAGCAATCGTTCAACATCAGCAACATGCAATCCTGTCGTCGGCTCATCGAGAATATACAGTGTTCTGCCTGTATCGCGCCGAGCAAGCTCATTCGCAAGCTTGACGCGCTGCGCTTCGCCGCCGGAAAGCGTTGTTGAGGACTGTCCGAGTTTTATGTAGCCCAGCCCGACATCAAAAAGCGTCTGCAATTTCTTCGCAATTTTGGGATGCGCCGAAAAGAACTCCAATGCCTGCTCAACCGTCATATCAAGTACGTCCGCAATTGTTTTGCCGCGGTATCGAACTTCCAGAGTTTCACGATTATACCGTTTGCCCTTGCATACCTCGCATGGAACATACACATCGGGCAAAAAATGCATCTCTATCTTTATTATACCATCACCGCGGCAGGATTCGCAACGTCCGCCTTTAACGTTAAAGCTGAATCTACCGTTTGTATATCCGTGCATTTTTGCATCGGGCGTCATTGCAAACACTTCACGGATAAGGTCAAAAACGCCCACATAGGTTGCGGGATTGCTTCGCGGCGTCCTGCCGATCGGTGATTGGTCGATATCAATTACCTTATCAAGATGCTGAACTCCGCTTATACTGTCAAACTCGCCTGATTTTGTCCGTGCCCGATTGAGCATTCGCAGCAATGTATTTCGAATTATTCCGTTCACAAGGCTTGATTTTCCCGAACCGGAGACGCCGGTTACACATGTGAATACGCCGAGCGGAATTTTCACCGTGATATTTTTAAGATTGTTTTCCCGACATCCCTCAACGCACAGCCAACGTTCATCGGACGGTTTTCGGCGTTCCTCCGGAATGGGAATAAAACGCTTACCGCTCAGGAACTGCCCGGTTATGGATTCCGGAACATTCATTATATCCTCAACGCTGCCCTGTGCAACAACATGCCCGCCGTGTACGCCGGGACCGGGGCCGATATCTACAATGTAATCCGCACTGCGCATGGTATCTTCGTCATGTTCGACAACAATAAGAGTATTGCCGAGGTCACGGAGTCCTTTCAGCGTTGCAAGCAGGCGGTCATTATCACGCTGATGCAGCCCTATGCTCGGTTCATCCAAAATATAGAGAACGCCGACAAGGCCCGAGCCTATTTGAGTTGCAAGCCGAATGCGCTGTGCCTCTCCTCCGGAAAGGCCTGATGCCGAGCGTGAAAGTGTGAGATATTCCAACCCGACGTTGACAAGAAAGCGCAGTCTGGCCTTCAGCTCCTTGTAAATTCGGGAGGCAATAATCTTTTCTGATTCCGAAAGAACAAGCCCGTCTATAAAAGCAAGAATGTCAGTTATGGACATGCCGCACACGTCCGCAATCGACTTATTCCCGATTGTAACTGCAAGCACTTCGGGCTTAAGTCGCTTTCCTCCGCATGTCGGACAAGTTATTTTGCTCATAAATGCTTCGTAAGCTTCCTTCATGGAATCGGATTGAGTTTCGTGATAACGTCTTTCAAGAGTGGGTATAACGCCTTCGAATTCCGTTTCGAAAAAACCGCCGCCGTAATCTCTTTCGTACTCAACATGAATTCTCTTTCCGCCCGTACCGTAAAGAATAACCTTGCGGATTTCTTCGGGCAGTTCGCGCCACGGCGTATCCGGCGAAAAACCGTATTCTTCAGCGAGTGCTTTTAAATACATGCTTGCAATTCCGTTTGCGGAATTCCATCCCATTGCAGCAATCGCACCTTTGTTCAAGGACAGCGAATCATCCGGAACGACAAGCAGCGGATCGATTTTTTCCTGATAACCAAGGCCGGTGCAGTCCGGGCAGGCACCGAACGGACTGTTGAACGAGAACATTCGCGGTGACATTTCTTCAATGCTGATACCGCACTCATGACAGGCAAAATTCTGAGAAAAAAGCAGCTCCTCCACACCGTCCTCAACGATGATTCCCCCGTTTGCGGCCTTTTTTTCAGCGGGAATATTCTCCTCTGCCGCATCCCTGTCGGGCAGGATATCAACCTTTGCGAGCCCGTCGCCGAGCGCAAATGCTGTTTCCAACGAATCGGTAAGTCTTGAATCAATGCCTTCCTTGATAACAAGACGATCTATAACGACATCGATGCTGTGTTTGAGCTTTTTGTCAAGTTTGGGAACATCATTGATATCGTAAACCGTGCCGTCAATCTTAACGCGCACATAGCCGTCTTTACGTATCTGCTCAAGCAGCTTAACATGTTCGCCTTTTTTTGCACGTATTACAGGCGCAACGATGAGTATCCTTGAACGTAACGGGAGCAGTTTAACTTTATCAACCACCTGGTCTATGCTTTGGCGCGCAATTTCCCTTCCGCATTTGGGACAATGCGGAACGCCGACACGCGCAAAAAAAAGCCTCAGATAGTCATAAATCTCCGTAACGGTACCGACTGTTGACCTCGGGTTGTTTGATGTGCTTTTCTGGTCAATTGAAACCGCAGGTGAAAGCCCTTCGATGTAATCAACATCGGGTTTGTCCATTTGGCCCAAAAACTGGCGGGCATATGTCGAAAGGGACTCAACATATCGCCGCTGCCCTTCTGCAAAAATCGTTTCAAACGCAAGTGAAGATTTTCCGGAACCCGAAAGTCCGGTAAAAACAATCAGTTTATCTCTCGGAACAGTTAAATCTATGTTTTTCAGGTTGTTCTCCCGTGCGCCTTTTATTGTTATGCAATCTTTCATTTTGCTATATCTCTTTTCTTGCGTGATTCACTCAAAACACGAGTTATTTTCTTGTTCTTCCGCGTGCCTTTTTTCGACTGCCGGGAGTTCCGGGCTTTGCTCCGCGTTTTGTTCCGGGCTTTGGTGCGGAATCCGATGCTCCATCCGACCTGCCCTGCAATCTGTACAGTTCATCGCGAAGCTTTGCGGCAGTTTCAAACTCAAGCTCCATGGCGGCACGCTGCATCTGTTCGGTCAGCAAAGCAATCTTTTCGGCTTTTTCGTCCTCGTTCATTCCCGCAGCAGCATCTTCAACCGCGCCTGATATTTCTATTATGCCGTGAACAGCCTTCTTAATGCTCTTGGGAGTTATTCCGTGTTCAATGTTAAACGCCTGCTGCTTGGTTCGCCTCCGGTTTGTTTCATCAATCGTGCTTTGCATTGAGTCCGTTATCGTGTCTGCATACATGATAACATATCCGTCAACATTGCGTGCTGCTCTGCCGACAGTCTGAATCAGCGACGTTGACGACCGCAGAAAGCCTTCCTTGTCAGCATCAAGTATAGCAACAAGCCCGACTTCCGGAAGATCCAGTCCCTCTCGCAGCAGGTTTATACCTACGAGAACATCGAATTCTCCGAGTCGAAGATCCCGAATGATTTCCATGCGCTCCATTGTGTCAATATCTGAATGCATATAGCGCACTCTGATGCCGATTGAATCAAGATGTTCTGTCAGCATTTCCGCCATGCGTTTCGTGAGCGTTGTAACAAGCGTGCGATAGCCCTTGGCTGCATTTTTATTCACTTCGGAAATCAAATCATCAATCTGCCCCTTGACGGGACGAATGTAAATCTCCGGATCAAGCAGCCCTGTCGGCCTGATTATCTGCTCAGCAATGTTTGCTGCTCTTGCAAGTTCGTATTCGGCGGGAGTCGCGCTGACGCACACAAGCTGTTTTATGCGTTCTTCAAACTCTTCGAACTTCAGCGGACGATTGTCAAAAGCGCTTGGAATACGGAATCCGTAATCGACAAGTTCGGTCTTGCGTGCAAGGTCTCCTCTGTACATTGCCCTTATCTGCGGAATTGTAACATGGGACTCATCGATAATTGTCAGGAAATCATTGCCCATGAAATCAAGCAGCGTAAACGGCGGCTGTCCGGGTTTTCGCCCGTCAAAGTATCTTGAGTAGTTTTCTATGCCCGAGCAATAGCCTATTTCCCGCATCATTTCCATGTCATAAAGCGTACGCTGCTCAAGCCGCTGCGCCTCAACGAGCTTGTTTTGCACCTTCAGCTCATCAACGCGATTTTTCATATCCTGCTCGATCTGTTCAAGTGCAGATTCGATCTTTTCTTTTCCGGTCGCATAGTGTGTTGCAGGAAAAATCACCGCATGAGCAAGAGCCGCCGCAGGAATTCCCGTAACGGCGTTAACCTCGCTTAAGGATTCAATTTCATCGTCGAAATACTCAACCCGAACAGCTCTGTCATACGCATTCATTGGGAATATCTCAACAATATCACCGCGAACACGAAAAATGCCGCGACTGAATTCATAGTCATTGCGCTGATATTGAATGTCTACAAGTCTTTTTATCAATTCTTCGCGGGGAAAGACCGCACCTTTGCGCAGTGATATGCTCATTCGCATGTATTCTTCAGGACTGCCCAAAGCATAGATGCAGGAAACTGATGCAACGATAATAACATCCTTGCGTTCATTAAGTGAACACGTCGCACTGTGGCGCAAGCGGTCGATTTCCTGATTTATGTCCGCCGTTTTTTCAATGTATGTATCGGAAGAAGCAATATAAGCTTCCGGCTGGTAGTAGTCATAATATGAAACAAAGTATTCAACTGCATTATTCGGAAAGAACTCACGAAATTCCGAACAAAGCTGTGCCGCAAGCGTCTTGTTGTGCGCAATGACGAGTGTCGGCTTCTGCACGCGCTCGATAAGCTTTGCCATTGTAAATGTTTTTCCTGAGCCTGTAACGCCCAAAAGAACCTGAAGCTTGTCACCCGAAAGCACGCCGTTTGCAAGCATATCGATTGCCTGAGGCTGATCGCCCTGCGGTTCAAAGGGCGAAACAACTTTAAATTCTGCCATAGTATAAACTCCTTTTGCTCAATCCGCCGAACCGGATTATGTACACGGTCGGCTAACCGCACTATGATTATACCACAAGAATTTTAAATGTGAAATACCTAATCGAAATGATTAAAACTTTATTTTCAAAGCAAATGCTTCAGCTGTGCACACAACAGCAGTGCGCAGTCTGATACAAAAGCATATTCCGGCATTACAGGAAAACATTTCGTTTGAAATTATCAACAAAAACTGTTAATCTTTCTGTACGGCATATTAAAATGTTGCGGAGGTTCAGAATGGAAGTGTTGTTTGTTATATGGGCGGGAATCATTCCGCTTGTTCCGCTTATAGGTGTTCAACTGTTTAAGCAGCGCTGTGACAAAAGGAAAGCTGCTGTCTGCCGCTTGCTTTTTTTCGGACAAGCGATTCTTTCGCTTACATACATAGCTATGTATTTCGGTATTATAGACTGACAGTATTCTGAGCAGGCATTCGGTGAGATTGCTGAAGAAGCAATCCGCTGCATCGATTGCGTTGATTTGTTTGCCCGAAGCTTGTTTGGCAAGGCAGCAATTGCAAAGGGACCGACCGCTGCGCGGACAGTCCCCGATGCATTATTATTCAGGATGCTTATGCTTGCCGGGCTTTACTCGTGAACATCGCAAGCGCGGTCTTTTTCTGCAAGCATATCAGTTGGGACCAGACGTTTTTTGAAAATAAAGTTGTACAATGCCTGACCTACAGCAGTGCAGATTATAACGGATGTTACAGCCTCGATGATTCCGTTCAAAGTCACGACACCGAGCATCATCTTGAACAGAGCATCCGCTGTTGCTGCTCCGAACTGTGCCATACATGCATCTTTTGCAAACAGATAGAAAGCTCCGAGGAAGAGGATCGTGTTCGTAATTGTTCCGACAAAGGCGGCGACCGCCATGCTTGAAATTCGAGTCTTGTCAAACTTGTTAAAAAGCGTGTACACCGCACGGGACATAACTCCGATCATGATTCTCGGTACAATAAGGCATATAATCATAAGCCCTACAGTTTTTAATCCGCCGGCATTCATGATTATCATTGCAAACGCATCGGGTTCGGTGAAGCATTTAATGACGGATGTCAATCCGAAAACGAGGCCGAAAAACATTCCACCCTTAAACCCAAGAAAGTAGGACGCAATGATAACGGGAACCTGAATGATGACGATCGCCGCAACGCTTGTCGGGATAAACCCAAGCCCGGGTACAAATGCCATGATAAGCATAATAGCAAGAAACAGCGCGTAAGTCGTCAGGACTTTTGTGTTGAGTGATTTCATAATCATCCTCCGGCACATTTATTTTGCTGCGGGTATTATAGCTGAAAATTCTTTGCTTGGCAACATGCAAAGAACACATATATTCAGAAAAATCCGTTTTGGGGCATTTGCCGTGCAACACTTTATTCCGGCTGTTTTTTTCGAGACCTGTTTCATTTCCTGATTATGCAGGGAAAGTCTAACGGATGAGCAATTCGGCGGCTTGCATGTGCAGGTGCATGATGTGTTTGCTTTTGCAGGGAAACTTTTTATAAAAAATGTTTGATGCAAAAGAAAAAATATCGCCGCAAACGTAATATATAATATTACTGTCAATATATTGGCCGATTCCACTTTATTTGCGGACGAAAATCAACTATAATAGGGTTTGAACAAAAAAGATTGAGCAATTTCGGTCTTTCCGGATGTTGTCATGATGTTTCAAACAGCCGCTGACCGGATAAGAATTGTTCTAAACATATTCCGAAGGAGGAAAAAGAATTGAAAAAACTTTTGCTTGGCAATGAAGCTATTGCAAGAGGTGCTTACGAAGCAGGCGTTCGCGTTTCAAGCGCATATCCCGGCACGCCCAGCACCGAAATCAACGAAAACGTTGCGACTTACCCCGAGATTTACTCCGAATGGGCCCCCAACGAAAAGGTTGCCGTAGAGGTTGCTCTCGGTGCAGCCGTAAGCGGTGCACGCAGCCTTGCATGTATGAAACACGTCGGCTTGAATGTTGCAGCCGATCCGTTCTTCACCGCAACCTACACCGGCGTTAATGCAGGCATGGTCGTTGTTGTTGCCGACGATCCCGGCATGCATTCATCCCAAAACGAGCAGGATACCCGTATGCTTGCACGCTCATCCCACGCACCGGTTCTTGACCCTTCCAACAGTCAGGAATGCAAGGACTTTCTCAAGCTTGCTTACGAAATCAGCGAAAAATACGACACTCCCGTCATTCTCCGTGTCACCACCCGCATTGCACATGCAAGAACCCTTGTTGAACTCGACGAACGTGTTGAAGTTTCCCTTCGCGAATACAAACGTGACATCAAGAAATACGTTTCAATGCCCGCAAACATGATCGCCCGTCATCTCTATGTTGAAGAGCGCGAAAAGAAGCTTGCCGAAGATGCAAACACTCTTCCCATCAACCGTATCGAATGGGCGGACAGGAAAATCGGCGTCATCACAAGCGGTGCGGCATATAACTACGTAAAAGAAGCAATGCCCACAGCATCCGTGCTGAAGCTCGGTCTTGCATACCCCATGCCCCGCAAACTCATCGAAGAGTTCGCAGCAGGCGTTGACACTCTCTATGTAATCGAGGATATGGAGCCCTTCTATGAGGACACTATCAAGTCTTGGGGCATCAAGTGCAGCGGCAAAGACCGCACCGGCGTTCAGGGTGAGCTTTTTGCACGCAAGATTGCAAATAAGTTTAACGGCGAAGAGGAAGCAGGTCCCATGAACACTCAGGGCATTCCCATGCGTCCCCCCGTACTCTGCCCCGGCTGCCCTCACAGGGGTCTTTATTACGTACTCGGAAAGCTCAAACTCACGGTATGTTCCGATATCGGCT
>ULML01033791.1_pt1 | contig 28033 bp, 25 predicted proteins | sample 1951651 | NCBI WGS metagenome assembly ULML01 (sample SAMEA4835549, study PRJEB28245) | human gut metagenome | biome: gut microbiome; material: fecal sample | place: Denmark | collected 2008
TGCTGTCGAACGTCGTGGCCAGCCAGGCGGTGCACGAAGCATACGGAGGCGTGGTGCCCGAACTGGCCTCACGCGCCCATCAACAGAACATCGTGCCCGTGGTACACGAGGCACTGAAACGGGCTGGAGTGACCAAGGAGGAACTGAGCGCCGTAGCCTTTACCCGGGGGCCGGGACTGATGGGCTCGCTGCTGGTAGGCGTTTCCTTCGCCAAGGGATTTGCCCGTTCGCTCGGCATACCGATGATTGACGTCAACCACCTGACAGGTCATGTGTTAGCCCACTTTATTAAAGTGGAAGGTGAAGAGAGCGAGCAGCCGACTTTCCCCTTCCTCTGCCTGTTAGTGTCGGGCGGAAATTCCCAAATCATCCTGGTGAAGGCCTACAATGACATGGAAATTCTGGGACAGACCATCGACGACGCAGCCGGCGAAGCCATCGACAAATGCTCGAAGGTGATGGAGTTGGGATATCCGGGAGGACCGATTATCGACAAGCTGGCACGTCAGGGAAACCCGAAGGCTTTCAGCTTCAGCAAGCCGCATATTCCGGGGCTGGACTACAGCTTCAGCGGACTGAAGACTTCGTTCCTGTACTCCCTGCGCGAATGGGTGAAGGAGGATCCCGATTTCATCGAACATCACAAGACAGACCTGGCCGCTTCGCTGGAAGCGACGATTGTGGACATCCTGATGGACAAGCTGAGAAAAGCCGCCAAACAATATAATATAAAAGAGGTGGCTGTGGCAGGCGGTGTATCGGCCAACAACGGGCTGCGGAACGCCTTCAGGGAACATGCGCAGAAATACGGATGGAAGATATTTATCCCCAAATTCAGCTATACCACCGACAATGCGGCCATGATTGCCATTACAGGCTACTTCAAGTATCAGGACAAGGACTTCTGCCCGATGGAGGCACCGGCCTATTCGCGTGTAACCCTTCAATAAAACGAACGTGACATGAAGACGGAAGAAGAACTGGGCAAGCTGCTCCAGGCGAAGAATTTAACCCTTTCCACCGCAGAAAGCTGTACGGGAGGACGGGTGGCCGCTGCCATTACCTCGGTGGCCGGATGCTCGGAGTACTTCAAGGGAAGCATCGTGGCCTACTCGAACGAAGTGAAGATGAATCTGCTGGGGGTAGCGGCCGATACGCTGGAAAAGCATGGCGCCGTGAGCCGGGAGACGGTGATGGAAATGGCGGCCGGAGCGATGAAAACGCTGAAAACCGATTGTGCCATCGCCACCTCGGGCATTGCCGGGCCCGGAGGAGGGACGCCGGAAAAGCCGGTGGGGACCATCTGGATAGCCGTTGCCTATAAAACTGAAATGATCACCACCATGCAGACCGGTGACAACGGACGGGAGAAAAACGTGCAGAATGCAGTTCAAAATGCGCTGGATTTACTCGTAGAACTCGTGAAATAAGGAAAAATTGTTATTTCACAACGAATTATTCTCCGAAAAGCTTGGTAGTTAACGATAAAAGTGCTTACTTTGCGCTCTGTTTGAAATAGGCATAGATAAAAACTATAAAAAGAAGATAGAAATGTCGAAGATTTGTCAAATTACCGGAAAAAAAGCCATGATTGGCAACAATGTTTCACATTCAAAGAGAAGAACAAAAAGAACCTTTGACTTGAACTTGTTTACAAAGAAATTCTACTATGTAGAACAAGACTGCTGGATCAGCCTGAGCCTGTGTGCCGCCGGTCTGCGCATCATCAACAAGAAAGGCCTGGACGCTGCCCTGAATGAAGCCGTAGCTAAGGGTTATTGTGATTGGAAAACCATTAAAGTAATTGGTTAAAAACTAGAGGAGACTTAGAATATGGCAAAGAAAACGAAAGGAAACAGAGTACAGGTGATTCTGGAATGCACAGAGCAGAAAGACAGTGGTCTGCCGGGAACTTCTCGTTACATCACTACAAAGAACAGAAAGAACACCACCGAAAGATTGGAGCTGAAGAAGTACAATCCGATCCTGAAGAGAGTGACAGTACACAAAGAAATTAAATAATACGCATAACCCATGGCAAAGAAAACAGTAGCAAGTTTGCACGAGGGCTCAAAAGAGGGTCGTGCATATACAAAGGTTATCAAGATGGTAAAGTCTCCGAAGACCGGCGCTTACATCTTCGATGAACAGATGGTTCCGAACGAAAAGGTACAAGACTTTTTCAAGAAATAAGATTTCAACAATCATCATTCATACCCAAATCCTCTTGTCGGTTTCATACCGATGGGAGGATTTTTTGTTTGTAAAGGATGCGGTTCGGGATAGTCAAACTGAAAAACTTTGTTTTTCGTTTGCCTCTCCACTCACCTTTCACTACTTTAAATAAAACAGGATACGTCTCAGCAAAAAAATTAAGCAAGCTTATTTTTTTTGCTTTCGACTTTCACTATCTTTGTAGCATAATGCATTATAGAAACGATTATGGGATTTTTTAGTTTTTTTTCAAAAGAGAAAAAAGAGACGTTGGACAAGGGGTTGTCCAAAACCAAAGAGAGCGTGTTCGGCAAGATAGCCCGTGCCATCGCCGGTAAATCGAAGGTGGACGACGAAGTGCTGGACAATCTGGAGGAGGTGCTCATCACATCGGATGTAGGCGTAGACACTACGCTGAAAATCATTGAACGCATCGAAAAAAGAGCCGCGACCGAGAAATACATGAACGCGCAGGAACTGAACCACATCCTGCGTGACGAAATTGCCGGTCTGCTGGCTGAGAACAATACCAGTGACGTGGACGACTTTGAAGCTCCCATCACCAAGAAGCCCTATGTCATCATGGTGGTAGGCGTGAACGGGGTGGGGAAGACTACCACCATCGGCAAACTGGCCTACCAGTTCAAGAAGGCCGGGAAATCGGTGGTATTGGGTGCCGCCGACACCTTCCGTGCCGCTGCCGTGGAGCAGCTGATGGTATGGGGCGAACGGGTAGGAGTGCCTGTCGTCAAACAAAAGATGGGGGCCGACCCGGCTTCTGTCGCTTTTGATACGCTGAGTTCGGCAGTGGCCAACCAGGCTGATGTAGTCATCATTGACACAGCCGGACGTCTGCACAACAAGGTGGGACTGATGAACGAGCTGACCAAGATAAAGAACGTGATGAAGAAGGTGGTGCCCGACGCTCCCAACGAGGTGCTGCTCGTACTGGACGGATCGACGGGACAGAATGCCTTCGAACAGGCCAAGCAGTTTACCCTGGCAACGGAGGTGACCGCCATGGCTGTTACCAAACTGGACGGAACGGCCAAAGGAGGCGTCGTCATCGGCATCTCGGACCAGTTCAAGATTCCCGTCAAGTACATCGGACTGGGGGAAGGAATGGAAGACTTGCAGGTGTTCCGCAAAAAGGAGTTTGTTGAATCATTGTTCGGAGACAATCAATGAAGAAAAAGACAATAGACATCATCACACTGGGTTGCTCCAAGAACCTGGTGGACTCGGAACATCTGTTGAGACAACTGGAAGAAGCCGGTTACCACGTGACCCACGACGCCGAACACCCGCATGGCGAAATAGCTGTCATCAATACCTGCGGTTTCATCGGCGATGCCAAGGAAGAATCCATCAACATGATTCTGGAATTCGCGCAGGCCAAGGAAGAAGGAATGCTCGAGAAGCTGTATGTCATGGGATGCCTCTCGGAACGCTACCTGAAGGAGCTGGCCATCGAGATTCCGCAAGTGGACAAGTTTTACGGTAAGTTCAACTGGAAAGAACTGCTGGACGACCTGGGTAAAGCCTATCACGAGGAACTGCACAATGAACGGGTGCTGACCACGCCGAAACATTATGCCTATCTGAAGATATCGGAAGGATGCGACCGCAAGTGTTCGTACTGCGCCATCCCCATCATTACCGGCAGACACATTTCGCGCCCCATGGAAGAAATTCTGGAAGAAGTGAAGTATCTGGTAGGCCGGGGAGTGAAGGAGTTCCAGGTCATCGCACAGGAACTGACTTATTACGGCGTGGATCTGTATCAGAAACAGATGCTGCCCGAACTGATTGAACGGATTGCCGACATTCCGGGTGTGGAATGGATCAGGCTGCATTACGCTTATCCGGCTCATTTTCCGACGGAGCTGTTCCGCGTGATGCGTGAACGTCCCAACGTGTGCCGATATATGGATATCGCCTTGCAGCACATCAGTGACAACATGCTGCTGAAAATGCGCAGAAACGTCACCAAAGAACAGACCTATCAACTGATAGAGGACTTTCGCAGGGAGGTGCCGGGCATCCACCTGCGCACCACACTGATGGTGGGGCATCCGGGAGAGACAGAAGCCGATTTCGAGGAACTGAAGGATTTTGTCCGCCAGGTGCGCTTCGACCGTATGGGGGCTTTTGCCTACTCGGAAGAGGAGGGCACGTATGCTGCCGCCCATTATGAAGACAACATTCCACCGGAAGTGAAACAGGCACGTCTGGACGAACTGATGGAAATTCAGCGTGGCATCTCTGCCGAACTGAGCGCAGCCAAGATAGGGCAGCGGATGAAAGTCATCATCGACCGACTGGAAGGCGATTACTACGTGGGACGGACGGAATTTGACTCACCGGAAGTGGATCCGGAAGTGCTGATCGAAAAGCAGGGAGCAAACCTGACAATCGGCCAATTTTATGACGTGGAAATCGTCGATTCCGATGATTTCGACCTTTTTGGGCGTCTTGTCTGACTTTTTTCAGGCAAGATATTGCCCATGTGAAGAAAAATTGTTAATATAGCGTCCGCTAACATCAAAAAGGAACAACGACCTGTGAACAATAAAGAATTTACGTCAGAACTGTCCAAAAGACTGGGGTATACCCTGAAAGACACTTCAGAACTGGTATCTTCGCTGCTGTCAGTCATGACCCGACAGCTGGAAGAGGGAAACGCCGTAGCCATACAGGGCTTCGGAACGTTTGAAGTGAAAAAGAAATCCGAACGCATCTCCGTAAATCCGACAAGCAAACAACGCATGCTGGTCCCCCCAAAATTGGTGTTGACGTACAAACCAAGTGTCTTACTCAAAGGAAAGTTCAAGCAACGCCCTCAGTAGAATGAATGAAAAAATAAACATACAGAACCTGACCGACCTGCTTGTCGAAAAGCATGGCATGGAGCCCGAACATGCGGGAGACTTTGTCAAGGCATTTTTCACCCTGATTGAAGAGGGGTTGGAACAGGACAAGTATGTCAAGGTGAAGGGGCTGGGTACTTTCAAGCTTATCGAGGTGGACAGTCGGGAAAGTATCGACGTCAATACAGGAGAAAGAATTGAAATACAAGGACATAACAAAATATCGTTCACTCCGGACACAACACTGAAAGAAATCATCAACCGGCCGTTCGCCCACTTTGAGACAGTGGTTCTGAACGAGAATGTACAGTTTGACGACACACCGGTGGAAAAGGACAATGAAGATGATTTTGACGGAGAAGCAGGAACGGGCATGACGTCTTCCCAGGAAGTGCAGCAACCGGAAACGGTCGCAGTGCCTGCTGAAGAAGAACAGACGGTGGACGAACGTCCGAAAGACGAACAGCCTTGCGGTGAGGAACCTGCAGAGAATCGTCCTGCTGAACCGGAAAATGTGGAAGAAAAAGAACCTGAAACGCCTGCGGAAGAGCCTAAGGAGACAGTTGCTCCCAAAACGGAGGAGATACCCGTGACTTCTCATCCGGAACCGGAACTGAAGCCAGAAACTGAACCTGCAGTTGATGCAGAGACTACACCGAACGACAACCGTACTTCGGGAAAAGCATCCAAATGGCTGGCAGGAATAGTGGTCTTCATCCTGATGGCATGTGGCGGGGTAGTGGGCTATCTCTATCTGCCAGACATGCAAGAGGTTGATGGGCAACATAACGAGCCAGCAGTCGAAGAGGGAATATCCGTTACGCCTCCTCGTATCGCGACTGATACGATAGCGCCTGTGAAGACTGATACGGTAAACTCGACTGAGGTTACTGCAGGCAAGGAACAAGCAGAAAAGACTCCCGTCCAGCCGGAAAAAGAAAGACGTCCTGCAACAAACGGACAAGTGACAGAAAAAAATAATGCCAAGAAGGGGCAGCCTTTCATACCGGACTCAGTGAACTACGAAATAGAAGGCACCCAAACGGAATATACCATTCAGGAAGGCGAAACCCTCACCCGGGTTTCGCTCAAATTCTATGGCACAAAGGCCTTGTGGCCATATCTGGTGAAACACAATGCCAAGATATTGAAGAATCCGAACAACGTACCCAGTGGTACGACCATCCGGATACCCAAACTGGTGAAGAAGCGGTAAGAATCTTACTGCTTCTTTTTTTGAGGTATCCTAAACTGTCTGAATTTAGTTTAAACTAAAGGTTTGGACTTCTTTTTTAATAAAAATTAGTTGGTATGGTTAATTTATTGCCGTACTTTTGGGAGCAAATAGACAAACTGACTGAATGTCGGTACAAAAAACAGAAATTTAAACTTTAAAAATACAGATTTTATGGCTGAAACTATTGATATCCGCGAACTGAACGAGCGGATTGAAAGACAAAGTGCTTTCATCACCAACCTTACGACAGGCATGGACCAAGTCATCGTCGGTCAGAAACATTTGGTAGAATCCTTGTTGATCGGTCTGCTTTCCGACGGTCATGTGCTGCTGGAAGGTGTGCCGGGATTGGCAAAGACATTGGCAATCAAAACCCTTGCATCGCTGATTGACGCGCAGTACAGCCGTATTCAGTTTACTCCGGACTTGCTGCCGGCCGATGTCATCGGTACTATGGTATACAGCCAGAAAGACGAGAGCTTCCAGGTGAAGAAGGGTCCGGTATTCGCCAACTTCGTACTGGCGGATGAAATCAACCGTGCTCCGGCCAAGGTACAGAGCGCCTTGCTGGAAGCCATGCAGGAACGCCAGGTGACTATCGGTAACGAGACTTTCCAACTGCCGCAACCGTTCCTGGTAATGGCAACCCAGAACCCCATCGAACAGGAAGGAACCTATCCGCTGCCCGAAGCCCAAGTGGACCGTTTCATGCTGAAGGTCATCATCGACTATCCGAAACAGGAAGAAGAAAAACTGATTATCCGCCAGAATATCAATGGAGACAGAAATCAGGTACGTCCGATTCTGAAGGCGGAAGAAATCATTGAGGCCAGAAAGGTGGTTCGCCAGGTCTATCTGGATGAAAAGATCGAGAAATACATTGTTGATATCGTATTTGCGACTCGTTATCCGGAAAAATATGACTTGAAGGAACTGAAGGACATGATCGGATTCGGCGGCTCACCCCGTGCATCCATCAATCTGGCACTGGCAGCCCGCAGCTATGCCTTTATCAAACGTCGCGGTTACGTCATTCCCGAAGACGTGCGTGCCGTGGCCCACGATGTACTGCGTCACCGTATCGGCCTGACCTATGAGGCTGAAGCCAGCAACCTGACTTCGGACGAAATCGTCAGCAAGATTCTGAACAAGGTAGAAGTACCCTGATGCATCCGGCTTTGCAACAGGTTCAAACAAGAATGTGAGAAGGCCCTGCAACCGACAGGGTAAAGGGCCTTCCTGATTATTTCAAACATGAAGATGTGTCCTGTAAAAGGTGTGTACATCTTCATGGATTCATTATTTTTGAGACTTGCAAATGGAAACTACAGAACTATTGAAGAAAGTCCGTCAGATTGAAATCAAGACGCGCGGATTGTCCAGCAACATCTTTGCAGGCCAATATCATTCGGCCTTCAAGGGTAGGGGTATGGCTTTCTCTGAGGTACGCGAATATCAGTTTGGCGACGACATACGCGACATCGACTGGAACGTGACTGCCCGCTTCAACAAGCCCTATGTGAAGGTCTTTGAAGAGGAACGCGAACTGACGGTCATGTTGCTGGTAGACGTTTCCGGCAGTTTGGAATTCGGTACGGTGAAACAGATGAAGAAGGATATGGTGACGGAAATAGCTGCTACACTGGCATTCTCGGCCATACAGAACAACGATAAGATTGGTGTCATCTTTTTCTCTGACCGGATTGAGAAGTTCATTCCGCCCAAGAAAGGACGCAAGCATATCCTGTACATCATCCGTGAACTGATTGATTTCCATGCAGAAAGCCGGCGTACCAATATCCGGCTGGGACTGGAATACCTGACCAACGTCATGAAACGGCGTTGTACGGCGTTCGTCCTCTCGGACTTCATTGATCAGGAAAGCTTCAAGAATGCCCTGACCATTGCCAACCGAAAGCATGACGTGGTGGCTATCCAGGTATACGACCGCCGCGTGGAAGAGCTTCCGGCCATTGGACTGATGAAGATAAAGGATGCCGAGACGGGTCATGAACAGTGGATAGACACTTCATCGAGAGCTGTGCGCCAAGCACACCACGAATGGTGGGTGAAGAGACAGAATGAACTGAGCGAAACGTTCACTAAAAGCAACGTAGACAACGTGTCGGTACGGACCGACCAGGATTATGTAAAGGCGCTGATGTCACTGTTCGCCCAAAGAAGCTGACGCTCCGGGCGTGTACAAATGGATGTTTACTTAATTAAGAATAGAACAATGAAAAGATATTTGCTTTCTATAGCCTTGGCCTTGGCATTTGTCGGAAAAGGGCATGCGCAGTCTGTAACAGTGGACGCAAGCATCGACTCCCTTCAAATACTGATTGGCGAGCAAGCGAAAGTCAAACTGGAAGTGTCGCTCGATGCCAACAAAAGGGCTATATTTCCAGCCTTCAGGGATACGCTGGTGACGGGAGTGGAAATTGTGGATATTGCCAAGCCCGACACACAGTTACTGAATGACGGAAAACGTGCATTGATTACACAAGAATATACGGTGACGTCTTTTGACTCTGCCCTCTATTATCTGCCTCCCATGGAAGTGACGGTGGACAACCAGACCTATCGTTCGAAAGCATTGGCTCTCAAGGTATATTCAGTTCCGGTCGACACACTGCATCCCGACCAGTTCTTCGGTCCCAAAACCATTATGAAGGCTCCTTTTGCATGGGAAGACTGGTATCTGTTCATCGCCTGCGTGCTGTTACTGGCACCGTTCCTGCTGGCAGCCATTTATCTGGTCAAGCGCATCCGTGACAACAAACCGATTATCCGCAAAGTGAAGGTAGAGCCCAAACTGCCGCCCCATCAGGTAGCCATGAAGGAAATCGAACGCATCAAGCAGGAGAAGGTATGGCAGAAAGGACAGCCGAAGGAATATTATACAGAGTTGACAGATGCTCTTCGTACCTATATCAAGGAACGTTTCGGCTTCAATGCCCTTGAGATGACTTCTACTGAAATCATAGACAAGCTGCTAGAAACGAATGACAAGGAGGCATTGGCCGACTTGCGGGAGTTGTTCCAGACGGCCGACCTGGTAAAATTTGCCAAGCATAACCCGCTGATGAACGAGAACGACGCCAACTTGCTCAATGCCATTGACTTCATCAATGAAACCAAAGAAAAGGAGGACGAAAACGCCAAACCGCAACCGACTGAAATCACCATTGTGGAGAAACGCTCACTGCAGACCAAACTGCTGTTGGGTGCCGGTGCCGTAGTCATGGCGGGCTTGTTTGTCTGGGCTTTGTTCTATATTTGTAAGGAGTTGTATAATTACTTTGCTTAAAACGTAGGAACCATGGTTTTCGCTAATATTGAATATTTATTTTTACTGCTGCTGCTTATACCTTATATTGTATGGTATATACTGAAACGCAGAAATAATGAAGCGACTCTTCAAGTTTCTGATGCCCGTGTATATGCACATACGCCCAAAAGTTATAAGAATTATTTGCTGCATGCTCCGTTTGTGCTTCGGGTGGCCAGTCTGATTCTGATTATTCTGGTACTGGCACGCCCTCAGACCACGGACAGCTGGCAAAACAGTGAGATAGAAGGTATAGACATCATGATGGCCATCGACGTATCGACCAGTATGCTGGCCGAGGATTTGAAGCCCAACCGTCTGGAGGCGGCCAAGGATGTGGCAGCCCAGTTTATCAACGGACGTCCCAACGACAATATCGGCATCACCTTGTTTGCAGGTGAAAGTTTCACCCAATGCCCGTTGACGGTAGACCATGCCGTACTGCTGAATCTGATCAAGGACATCAAGTGCGGAGTGATTGAAGACGGTACAGCCGTGGGTATGGGTATCGCCAATGCCGTAACCCGCCTGAAAGACAGCAAAGCCAAGTCGAAAGTCATCATTCTGCTGACCGACGGTACGAATAACCGTGGAGACATCTCTCCGCTGACGGCAGCCGAGATAGCCAAAAGTTTCGGCATTCGCGTCTATACCATTGGAGTAGGAACCAATGGAACGGCACCTTATCCTTATCCGGTAGGTGGAACGGTGCAGTACGTTAATATCCCCGTAGAAATTGATGAAAAGACCTTGACGCAGATTGCCGGTACCACGGATGGAAACTATTTCCGGGCCACCAGTAACTCAAAGTTAAAGGAAGTCTATGAGGAAATTGACAAACTGGAAAAGACGAAACTGAACGTGAAGGAGTTCAGCAAGCGTGAGGAAGAATACCGCTGGTTTGCATTGGCTGCCTTCCTGTGTGTCTTGTTGGAAGTGCTTCTGCGCAACACCATTTTGAAAAAGATTCCTTAATGGAACGTGTGGACGTCCCCGTAAAGTGATAAAAAGAAAAACGTAGATAAAGAGAAAAAGATATGTTTCGATTTGAAGAACCTGCATATTTGTACCTGTTGCTGCTGCTGCCCGTGTTGGCAGCCTTCTACCTGTACTCGAACTATAGGAGACGCAAGGCCATCCGTAAGTTCGGCGATCCGGAACTGATGGCCCAGTTAATGCCGGATGTATCCAAGTATCGTCCCGACGTAAAATTCTGGATTGTATGGGTGGCTATCGGCTTGTTCGCCGTATTGCTGGCCCGGCCCCAGTTCGGCTCCAAGCTTGAAACGGTGAAAAGACAGGGAGTGGAAGTCATGATTGCACTGGATATTTCGAACTCCATGTTGGCACAGGATGTTCAGCCCAGCCGTTTGGAAAAAGCCAAACGATTGGTATCCAGACTGGTGGACAAGATGCAGAACGACAAGGTGGGTATGATTGTCTTTGCGGGCGATGCCTTTACCCAGCTGCCCATCACGAGCGACTATATTTCGGCCAAGATGTTCCTGGAAACCATAGAACCGTCACTGATATCCAAACAGGGTACGGCCATCGGTGCTGCCCTCAATCTGGCTACCCGGAGTTTCACTCCACAGGAAGGGGTGGGGCGTACCATCATTGTGATAACTGACGGTGAAAACCACGAAGGAGGAGCTGTAGAAGCTGCCAAGGAAGCTGCGGACAAAGGCATTCAGGTCAACGTACTGGGTGTGGGACTTCCCGACGGCGCTCCCATTCCGGTGGAAGGAAGCAACGATTACCGTCGCGATCGGGAAGGTAACGTCATCGTAACCCGTCTGAACGAGCAGATGTGTCAGGAAATAGCCAAGAACGGTAACGGCATTTACGTACGGGTAGACAATAGCAACAATGCCCAGAAAGCCATCAGCCGTGAAATAGACAAAATGGCCAAGGCCGATGTAGAAACCAAAGTCTATACGGAATTCAACGAACAGTTTCAGGCTGTGGCGTGGATTATCCTGATTCTGCTATTGGCCGAAATGCTGATTCTGGAACGCAAGAATCCGCGGTTCAAGAATATCCATTTATTTTCGAACAAGAATAAGGAGCAATGAGTATGTCATATCATAAATATATCGGAATAGTTTGCCTGCTGGCTGTAGCAACTGCTGCCCAGGCCCAGAAGGCAGAGCGCGACCTGATACGAAAAGGAAACCGCCTCTACAACGACAGCGTATATGTAGATGCGGAGGTCAACTACCGGAAGGCATTGGAAGTCAATCCGAAATCGACCGTATCCATGTACAATCTGGCCAACACGCTGATGCAGCAGAACAAGCTGAAAGAAGCCATGGAACAGTATGCCGGAGCTGCCAAGGTGGAGAAAAGCAAACCCAATCTGGCACAGATTTATCACAATATGGGGGTCATCTTCCAGTCGCAGAAGGATTATGCGAAGGCAGTCGAAGCCTACAAGCAATCGTTGAGAAACAACCCGAAAGACGACGAAACCCGCTATAACCTGGCCTTGGCACAGAAATTGCTGAAAGACCAACAGCAGAACCAACAAAATCAAGACCAGAACCAACAAAACCAACAGAAACAGGAGGAGAAGCAGGATCAAAAACAAAATCAGCAACAGAACCAGAACAATAACCAGCAACAGGAACCTCCCCAGCAGCAGAAGCAGGACAACCAGATGTCCAAAGAAAATGCCGAGCAGTTGCTGAACTCTGTCATGCAGGACGAGAAGGATGTGCAAGACAAAGTAAAGAAACAACAGCAGGTTATCAAGGGTAACCGACTGGAAAAAGATTGGTAAACTAAAAAACAACAAGTAATATATGAGAAAAATAGTTTGCTTATGGATAGCGTTGCTCGCCTTGACCGTGCAGGCATACGCCGATGATAAGGTGACTTTCACCGCATCGGCACCGGATGCTGTGGCCGTTGGCGACCAGTTCAGGCTATCTTACACGGTAAATACGCAGAAAGTGAAAAACTTCCGGGCACCTTCCATAAAAGGATTTGATGTATTGATGGGTCCCAGCCGTTCATACAGCATGCAGAGCATCAACGGCAATACAACGGAAACCCTGACATTCACCTACATCCTGCTGGCTCAAAAGGAAGGCGAATATACCATTCCCGGGGCTACCATCACGGCCAATGGTGATCAGATGCTGTCCAATTCAGTGAAGATCAAGGTGCTTCCTGCTGACAAGACTAACAGCTCACAGAGCGGAAACGCCCAAAGTACAAGCAGAAGCAGTTCATCGGGTACCTCCATTTCGAACAACGATCTGTTTATTACCGCTACTGCCAGCAAGACAACCGCCTACGAGCAGGAGGCCATCCTGCTGACTTACAAGATATATACCGTAGTTGATCTGAGAGGGTTCGACAACGTGAAACTGCCCGATTTCAAAGGGTTCCATTCACAGGAAGTGGAGCTTCCCAACGACCGCCGCTGGGGACTGGAGCACTACAAGGGGCGTAACTATCACTCCACCATCTACCGCCAGTTTGTACTCTTCCCGCAACAATCGGGCAAACTGACCATCGATGCCGCCCGTTTTGACGCTTCCATTGAAAAAATGGATGCCATAGACGATCCGTTCGAGGCTTTCTTCAATGGTGGTGCAGGCAGCATTCAGATCAAGAAGACATTGATGACTCCTAAGCTGACCATTGACGTCAAACCACTTCCGGCAGGCAAGCCGGCCGACTTCAGCGGAGGAGTAGGGGAATTCAACATTTCTTCCAGCATCAACAGTACAAAGGTCAAGACCAACGATGCCATCACGGTCAAAGTGGTCATTTCGGGAACAGGAAACTTGAAGTTGGTCGGAGAACCAGAAGTAAAGTTCCCAGAAGACTTCGAAGTATATGATCCGAAAGTGGACAGCAAGTTCCGACTGACTAATGCAGGACTTTCCGGAAATAAAGTGATTGAGTATCTGGCCATTCCGAGAAATGCCGGTACCTATAAGATTCCGGCGATCAAGTTCAGCTACTTCGATATCAAGTCGCGTTCGTACAAGACGCTGACCACCGAAGAATATACCGTACAAGTGGAGAAGGGGGTAGGAAATGCCAGTCAGACCATTGCCAACTTCACCAACAAGGAGGATCTGAAGGTACTGAATGAAGATATCCGCTTCATCAAGCAGAATGACGTGAAGCTGTCCCCCAAGGGTGAATACTTCTTCGGTTCCATGGGATATTGGCTGTTCTACATCATACCGGGACTGATTTTCATCGCTTGCTTCCTGATATACCGCAAGCAGATTGCCGCCAATGCCAATGTCGCAAAGGTACGCACAAAGAAAGCCAACAAGGTAGCCGTGAAGCGTATGAAACAGGCCGGAAAGCTGTTGGCCGCCAATGAGAAAGACGCTTTCTACGATGAAGTGCTGAAAGCCCTGTGGGGATACATCAGCGACAAGCTGAGCATTCCGGTATCCCAATTGTCCAAAGACAATATCGAGGAAGAACTGCGTAAATATGGTGTGGCCGAAGACCTGATCAAGGAATTCCTGAACGCTCTGAACAGTTGTGAGTTTGCCCGCTTCGCACCAGGTGATGCCAACCAGGCCATGGACAAGGTCTATAGCGATTCGCTCGAGGTAATCAGCAAAATGGAAAATTCTATCAAACATTAAGAGAGGAGTACACAGTATGAAAAAAATATGGATATTTACCCTCATTCTGATGACATCGGCAGCCGTATGGGCTCAAGATGACATTCAGCCGGCAGACAGTACCGCAACTGCGGCCGAAACGGACAGCACACTGGTAACGCAGCGGGAGTTCTCGGCAGCCAAGCAAATCAGCAATGCCACCAAGGCGGAAGGCGATAGCGCCTACATCCGCAACGACTTTGCAGCGGCCATCCAGATTTACGAAAGCCTGCTGCAACAGGGAGAATCCGCTGAGATATATTATAACTTGGGAAATAGCTATTATAAAGCTGACAATATTGCACGGGCCATTCTGAACTACGAACGTGCCCTGCTGTTAAGTCCGGGCAACGCGGACATACGTGCCAATTTGGAAATCGCCCGTTCCAAGGCGATAGACAAGGTGGAGCCGGTCCCCGAAATATTCTTCGTAACTTGGATCAAGTCACTCATCAATTGTCAAAGTTCGGATGCCTGGGCACGCACAGCTATTGCAGCTTTCCTGCTTTTGCTCATTTCCCTTTCCGTCTTCTTCTTTACCCAACAGGTAAAATGGAAGAAGACAGGATTTGCCGGTACCATCGTTTTCCTGATTGTTGTCATTGTGGCCAATATATTCGCTTCTACACAGAAAAGTTACCTCACCGAGCGAAAGGATGCCATTATCCTATCGCCGAGCGTCACTGTACGCAGCACTCCCAGCGAAAGCGGTACCAGCCTTTTCATCCTGCACGAAGGTCGGAAGGTTGAAATCAAAGACAACAGCATGCGTGAGTGGAAAGAAATCCGTCTGGAAGACGGTAAGGTAGGGTGGGTGCCTACTTCCACCGTCGAAGTCATCTGACACATCCGCTTTACATTTTTATCTGAAAAGCCCGAACCTCCTCATAAGAAAAGGAAGTTCGGGCTTTTTTTATTGGCAAAATGATAAAAAAACAAGGGAAAAAGTTTGTTTTATCTTTTTTTTTCCTTAAGTTTATACCGCGATAACAATAAAAACAGAGTATTAACCATTAAGTTTATGTATATGAGAACAATAACATTTAATGAGTTGCGTAAAATCAAAGACTCTTTACCCACAGGAAGCATGCATAGAATCGCCGATGAATTAGGTCTGAGCGTTGACACGGTAAGAAACTTCTTCGGCGGTCACAACTTCAAGGAAGGCAAAAGTGTAGGCATTCATCTGGAGCCGGGACCAGACGGCGGACTGGTTATGATCGACGACACGACTGTGCTCGACAGAGCTCTGCAAATTTTGGATGAAATAGCCAATGAAAATAAACAACCCGTAGAAGCCTGAAGTGTTTCTTGTCCGCTTTGAGAAAAGAGTTCTTCAAAGCAGCGGCAGCTTCCTTATAGGCACGGACTACACGGATTTCGCGGATCATACAATCCGTGTTATCAGTGTAATTCGTGCCTATTTTTTATAAGACCGGAATATTAACAGATAAACGATACCGATATGGAAGACAAATTAGTAACCCTCGCCATCCTGACGTATGCCAAAGCGCAAATATTGAAGAATGTGCTTGAAAACGAAGGTATTGAGACCTACATTCACAACATCAACCAGATTCAGCCGGTTGTCTCTTCGGGTGTTCGTGTGCGCATCAAGGAGAGTGACCTGCCGCGTGCTCTGGAGATTACGGAGAGTTCTGCCTGGTTGTCCGAAGAAGTGGCAGGAGGAAAAGCTCCGCACGTCGCTACGACCAGCAACAAGATTCTGATACCCGTAGACTTCTCCAGCTATTCGCTGAAAGCCTGCGAATTTGGTTTCCGGTTTGCCGAACATGTAGGTGCCGAAGTCGTACTGCTACATGTCTATTTCACACCGATTTATGCCACATCACTGCCGTATGGCGACATCTTCAATTACCACCATGGTGACGAAGAACATGTCAAGGGAATCTTGCAGAGAGTCCATAAAGACCTGAATTCATTGTCTGAAAAGATTAAAGCGAAAGTGGAATCCGGCGAATTTCCCGACATCCAATATACCTGTACGCTGCGCGAAGGCATACCAGAAGAAGAAATTATCCGCTATTCAAAGGAAATCAGACCGCGCATCATCATTATGGGAACCCGTGGCAAAGATCAGAAAGACATTGACTTGATAGGAAGCGTAACGGCCGAAGTGATAGAAAGAGCACGTACGCCGGTATTGGCCATTCCTGACAGGGCCGTCATCAAACAGTTGTCCGAAGCCAAACGATTTGCATTCATCACCAACTTTGACCAACGCGACCTCATTGCATTCGACCTGCTGATCAAAAGTCTGAAGGACTTCAAGTTCTCGATGTCTTTGATTCATTTGTCCGACACCAAGGATACATGGAACGAGATTAAACTTGGAGGCATCAAGGAATATTTCCATAAACAATATCCCGACCTCGAAATCCAATACGACGTTGTGCAGAACGATAATTTCCTGACCAATTTCGACCATTATATCAAGTCGCATCACATTGACGTCATCGCATTGGCTTCTTATAAAAGAAATATCTTCTCACGGTTGTTCAATCCAGGAATAGCACGAAAGATGATTTTCCATTCTGATACACCGTTGCTGGTTATCTACGGACGACCGAGCTGATAGAAACAAAACACGCATAAAAAGGAAATAATCGTGATTATGTTTAATATATAATAGCAGAATACTCAATACAAGAAACTTGGCTCGCCTATCCATAATTTTGAAGCAGTACATAAGAGCAGTGCCCAAAAAAGAAAAAGTCCCCAACCCATTAAAATCTGGGCCGGGGACTTTTTTTATCCTTATGCTTCAAGCAAAAGTTTCCTTATTGCATCAGGCTTTCGATTTCCTCGAATTCAGGACCCATCTGCAGGTTGTAGTAAACTCTGTAAAGTCCGTTCAGCCACAATTCCTTCTTTTCGGGTTGCAGTTGTCTTGCCTTCTCGTAGTTCGGTTTTGCCTTTTCATAGAAAGCTTTCAGTGTTTCCTGATCTTGTTTGTATTTGGGATCATTCACATCGGTTGTAGCCTTCTCAGAGAAATCCTGAGCCTGCAGGCAGTAAACCAAACCTAAGTTAGAATAAGCTTCAGCATAATTCGGGTCGATTTCTACTGTCTTGTTGTAGAATTCGATAGCCTTATCCAGGGCAGCAGCAGCTTCGGCATCCTTCTTCTGGTCCTTCAGCATGCTGTACTGGTTGTGGTACAGATAGCCTTTTACATACAGATAGAACGTATTGTTCGGATCCTTGGCGAGCATGTCATCGGCAAACTTCATGGCTTCGTCATACTTGTTGTTGTTGCTGTAGTAGTCAATCAAGTTTCCGAAGAAGAACTGGTGGTCAGGATACTTCTGTACACCTTCCTGCAGAGAAGCTACCCACTTGGCTGTATCGCCCTGTGCCTTCAAGGCAGAAGAGATGAATTCCATGGCATACTTGCCCACTTCCTTGTCGTCCTTGGCATACGGAGCATACTTCAATACGGCAGGATAATCTTCCAGACGAGTGGCTACCATAGCTGCGTAGTAAGCGATCTGCGGCATCAACGTATCAGCCTTAACCACTTCATTCTCAGCAAACATGGGGCTTCCTGCGATGTCAACGTATGTACCGAAGAACTGCAGGGCCTTGTTTCCATAGTCCTTGTTCTCGCCGTCCAGATACATGTTGTAGTACTGGATACCACCGTTGATCAGGTTGCCGCGTTCACCCAGAATAGCGCTCGAATTGGCCTTTCTGTACTTGTTCTTGATCTTACCCTTTTCGTTGGGAATCTGGGCCAGTTCGTCGCACTTGAAGTAGTACTGGCACATGTTCAGTGCGCTGTTGTACACCTGAAGTGTGTCGTAAGGCTTTCTCAGGTAAGCGTTCTCCATTTCCTTCTCACTTCTTCTCTTCTGGATGAAGCCGGCTACGTTCCAGGTTTCTGCCTGATCCTTTGTTTCAGGATTTGTCAAAGCCTGGTTGATCAGTTCTTCAGCCTTTGCAAAGTCCGGTTGTACTGCACTGGCAATTTTCTTAGCTTCCTTGACTGTCTTTTCTTGTGCAAAAGCAAAGCTTGCCACAAGCAGCAAGGCTGCTGACAATAATACTTTTTTCATGATTGTAGAAAAGTTTAAATTAGAAATATGTTGTCTATTCTTATTCATTTATGTCTTGATTTTCAGAGTTCTCAGCATGATTGTCATTGTTTTCGGGCAAGTTGTTCTCTCCTGCTCCCGTCTCTTCCTCGATATCCTCTTCAGGCTCGGAAGTCACCTTGCAGACGGAACCGATCTCGTCGTTGCGCTTCTCCAGGTTGATGAGACGCACACCCTGCGTGGCACGGCCCATGATGCGTACGTCGGCCACCTTCAGGCGGATGGTGATGCCAGACTTGTTGATGATCATCAGGTCGTTTTCATCGGTTACGGACTTGATGGCCACGAGCTTGCCGGTCTTCTCGGTGATGTTCATGGTCTTCACACCCTTGCCGCCGCGGTTGGTCTTGCGGTAGTCTTCGATGTCCGAACGCTTGCCGTAACCCTGTTCCGATACCACCATAATGGTTTCTGTTTCAGGGTCCTTGATGCAAACCATACCTACCACTTCGTCCTGTCCGTCCTCGTCGAGCGTCATACCACGTACACCCGTTGCAGTACGGCCCATAACACGTACGGCGCTTTCGTGGAAGCGGATGGCACGTCCGTTGCGGTTGGCGATGATGATTTCGTTGTCACCGTTGGTCATGCGTACCTCGATGACGCGGTCGTCTTCGCGGATGGTGATGGCGTTCACACCGTTCTGGCGCGGACGTGAATACTGCTCGAGCAGGGTCTTCTTGATGATACCGTTCTTGGTGCAGAACAGCACGTAATGGCTGTTGATGAACTCCTGGTCGTTCAGGTTCTTCACGCGCAGGTAGGCGTTGACGGCATCGTCGGAGTCGATGTTCAGCAGGTTCTGGATGGCACGTCCCTTCGAGTTCTTCGAGCCTTCGGGTATTTCGTACACCTTCAGCCAGTAGCACTTGCCCTTCTGGGTGAAGAACATCATCGTGTTGTGCATCGTGGCCGGATAAATGTGCTCCACGAAGTCCTCGTCGCGCGTGTCGGAGCCCTTCGAGCCTACCCCACCGCGGTTCTGCGCATGGAACTCGCTCAGCGGCGTACGCTTGATGTAGCCCAGGTGCGAGATGGTGATGATCATCTCGTCGTCAGCATAGAAGTCCTCGGGATTGAATTCCTCGGAAGCATATACGATTTCGGAGCGGCGGGCGTCGCCGTATTTCTCTTTCACCTCGATGAGTTCGTCCTTGATGACCTTGCGGCAAAGCTCGTCGTTCACCAGGATCTCCTCCAGGTAGGCTATCTGTTTCTTGATTTCTTCGTACTCGGCGTGCAACTGGTCCTGCATCAGGCCGGTGAGCTGGCGCAGACGCATCTCCACGATGGCGCGGCTCTGAATTTCGCTCAGCTGGAAGCGGTCCATCAGGCCCGTGATGGCATCGGCGGGTGTCTTGGCGGCACGGATGATGCGGATCACTTCGTCGATGTTGTCCGAAGCGATGATCAAGCCTTCCAGGATGTGGGCACGTTCCTTGGCCTTGCGCAGGTCGTATTGCGTGCGGCGGATAACGACGTCGTGACGGTGCTCCACGAAGTACTTGATGAGGTCTTTCAGGTTCAGCAGGCGCGGACGTCCGTGTACCAGTGCCACGTTGTTCACGCCGAACGACGTCTGCAGCTGCGTCATCTTGTAGAGCTTGTTCAGCACTACGCTGGCGTTGGCGTCGCGCTTCACGTCGATGACGATGCGCATACCTTCGCGGTCGGACTCGTCGTTGGCGTTCGAGATGCCTTCGATTTTCTTTTCGTTGGCCAGGTCGGCGATGCTCTTGATGAGCTCGGCCTTGTTCACGCCGTAGGGTATCTCGGTAACGACAATCTTGTCGTGCGTCTGTCCGGTCTCAATCTCGGCCTTGGCACGCATCACTACGCGGCCGCGTCCCGTCAGATAGGCTTCGCGCACACCGCTCATGCCGTAGATGTAACCTCCTGTGGGGAAGTCGGGAGCCTTGACGTAGTTCATCAGCTCCTCTATTTCGATGTCGTTGTTGTCGATGTAGGCCACGCAGGCGTCGATTACCTCCGAGAGGTTGTGCGTGGGCATGTTGGTGGCCATTCCGACGGCGATTCCCGAGGCACCGTTCACCAGCAGGTTCGGGATGCGTGTAGGCATCACGGTAGGCTCCTGGAGGGAGTCGTCGAAGTTGTTCTGCATGTCGACGGTCTCCTTATCGATGTCCTGCATCATGTCTTCGCCGATCTTCTGCAGGCGGCACTCCGTGTAACGCATGGCCGCTGCGCTGTCGCCGTCCACCGAGCCGTAGTTGCCCTGACCGTCCACCAGCATGTAGCGCATGGCCCACGGTTGTGCCATACGCACCAGTGCGCCGTAGACGGACGAGTCGCCGTGCGGGTGATACTTACCCAGCACCTCACCTACCACTCTGGCCGATTTCTTATAAGGTTTGTCCGATGTATTTCCCAATCCCATCATGCCGAAAAGAATTCTTCGGTGAACGGGCTTAAAACCATCTCTAACATCCGGAAGGGCACGCGAAACAATGACCGACATGGAGTAGTCAATGTACGATGACTTCATTTCCTCCTCGATGTTAATCTTTATAATTCTGTCTTGTTCAAGCATTTAAAAAGATTATTAATTATACATTGCACGGTTCGTGAAAAACCACGCTAAAGTACTGCTTTTTTACGACATACGAAAACATTTCGGGGAGAAAGTTTCAGAAGGGAAGTGGACGGAATGACGACGTGCGTGGCTCGGGGGAAAGCGCACGGGAGGCCTGGCATATTATATAAGGTGTATCCTTATTTCAGGTGCATCACCTGAAGTACCGGATTGGCATCCTCCAGCCCTTCGGGCATGTACCAGAAGGTGAAAGTATTGTCGACGGTGGCCGATGTCCTGCCGCCCACAGGTTTTCCGTCCACATCGTTCACCAGCTTCTTGCCTATCCGGTATTTTCGTTCCCGCTTGGAGAAGAGGAAGTAGCGCAGGTCATGCACGGCCGACCAGTAGGCCGCATAAATCCAGTGGTCCGTTTCGATATATTGCGTCCGTACAAAGTCTTCCAAGTCCCTGAAAGAGGCGTCTTTGCCATAATAATGCTTCAGGGCGGGCTGCATATCGAAGGTATAGGGACACGACAACTCCTGCCCGTCAAAATGATAGACATCGTTCTCGAAGATGGGCGCCATGAAGGCGACTTCGCCTGCCACCGAGCACAGCTCCCAGTCGAGTTCGTAATAGACGGATGAGTGGCTGTTCCGTTTGACCAGTTGCCGTATCGTCTTTCCCGTGTTGTCTGCCAGATACACGCCGGCCGTTTCCTTGTCATACCCTTCCTGAGATAAGACAAGGCCTCCCGAAGGAAGAGGTTTGAAGTCCATTGCCGTCATTTCCAGCCGGATGTCTTTCAAGAACCTCCCTTCCCAGTCATAAAACAAGAGTTTGTTGGTCCAAATGTCCAACAGGATGAGCTGCCGGTTCTTTTCGTCCACTTCAAACTGCTGCATGTTGGTGTATTCGCCCGGCCCCTTGCCCCGTCTGGAGAGCTTGTTCAGGTAATGCCCCTTGCGGTCGAACATCCAGACGGTCTGCGTCTTGCCGTTGAGGACGAACACCCGTTCCCTGCCGATATACACGTCCTTTATCTTTCCTATCAGGCATTCGTCGCTCGTTTCCAGCGGGATATACTCCAGGCTGTCCACGAATTGGGAATAGCAGATTTCCTCTGCTGCCTCGCCCAGCAGGTCCGGCGCAAAGGCGTTGTCGGGCTTCCGCTCCGCCACACAGGAGAAGAGGCACAGGAGGGCGGTCAGTAGAATGTATTTATAGAGGCTGCACATTTTTATACTTCATCAGCATGACAACCGGATTGGAGTCTTCGTCCAAAGTCGCGGCAATCTCTTTCAGCCTGCCTTTCAATTGGTTGTTTTTGTACGCTTCCACAAGTTGGTGGGCCATCAGGTTCTGGTGGGTAGCCACCTTGCCATTTCCGACATTGGCGGTCAGATTTATCACTTGTTTGCAGGTAATGTCGGCGTTTACCACAACAGGCCTGAATATTGCGTTCTCTTGCTTGTCGTACACCAGGCAGGTAGAAGGAAATCCTCTTCCTTTAGTAAAATCAAACTCCTTTTTGATGGTCTGAAGGAAGCAGTAGCGGTCCGTCACGGGACCCATCGTAACAAGTACTTCGGGCTCGCCGGAAGATTGTTTCACGAGGAAGGGACTTATGCGCTTGTTCTCAGGCGTATAGCAGTATACCGTATCGGAAGAGGTTTCTACCAGGAACCAGTTCTCCCGACAGGGGACGAGCGCACGGACGGAGGCTGCGGCTACACCGTCTCCCTGGTGCACAAATGGACTGCTGACGGTCTTGAAAGGTATGGGAAGACCCTGCACCACATGGCCGTCCTGCTTCGACAGGATGGCATGGTAGAATTCCTTTTCCCTTTCCTTCCCATCCTCATAGTACACGGTCACGTCATAGCAGATGAGGTTGTCCTTGTCATAATTGAACAAGTCCATATAGTTGGCACCCCCGGCGGGATGGAAACTCCGCTTGAAATTGCCGGCCAGATCGTATACCAGTATCGTTTGGGAAGAGTTGACAAACATTTCCTCGTTCTCTTCATCCAATACGATGCTCACGATGTAGGCATATTCTTCGGCTCCCTGCCCTTTCCGGTTTATTTTTCTTAATCCTTTGCCCGTTTTCCGGTCGAAAACGAAGATGTCTCCATCGTTGGCATAGTTCTTTACCAATATGAACTTGTCTCCAACGGCCATTACAGATCCTTGCGTGATGAATTCATCGGTCGTTTCCAGCGGAATGTATTCCACATCCATAATGTCCTGCAACGTCATTTCCTTTTCCGGATAATCCGCTTTCACGTCCACCGTGAGGAGGGCGCCGGGCTTTTCGGCTTGTCCGCATCCCTGCATGCCTATCCCGGCCAGGACAAATAGGAAAAGTATCCAAAGACTTGTACTCTTTTTCATGTTGGTTGATGGCGAGTAATTTGATGGAATATTTCTTTTATCTTTCAAAAACACAAATATATGGAATTTATTTGTTTGTTCAATGATTTTTGCAAGAAATCTTGTTGCAACAGAAAAAACGCTTGACAGGATTTCCAAGCTGGAATATTTCCTGTATATTTGAATAATATAGGATACGGTTCGGGATAAAAAATATCAGAAACAAGTTTCAATATTTTATTTTTCACTCACCTTTCCGTATATTTGTTGTAACTTCTACATATTAATCATTATGAAACAGCTATTTCCCTTGATTTCCATTTGTGCGTTCCTGTTATTGTCCTGCTCGCCCCATCCGACCGTTCATCGCGAGAACGGCTGGTATCTGGCTGCGTCCGAAGACATGGACAGCATTGCTTTGGAGCCTATTGCCACCGTTCGCGACTTCAACGAGCTCCGTCTGGACTCTGATGCTTTTGGCCGATATGTCATTACGGGGCGGATCAGCCCCCGCAAACAGGCTGATTGGGCCGACCATACGGAGAAAGCCATCGGCCGTCGGCTGGCATTTGTGTTCAACGATACGGTTGTTTGTTGCCCGATGATTCATGCGCGGATAGAGAGCGGCACCTTCCAGGTGTCTTCTTCTCCCGACCGTCCGATGGATTTGCCTTCTATTTACCGCCGCCTCAGGCAGGAAAAGATAGACCTCATCGAAGGCTGTTTCAAGAATTGGACGAAAGACTCCACGCTGACAAAAGAACAACAGGATTCTATCATTGCCGATTTGGATTACTGGGACGCCCAAGCTATAACGCATGGTTTTGAATGACGACCTCCCGCTTCCGTTTTTGACAATCTGACATTTTGTCTTTCCAACCCGCCGAGAATCGTTTCTTTCGGACCGAGGTAAGGCTCGGCGGCAAATTTTGAAGCGCGGAAGGGCTTATCGTCTTATACACAGAAGGATAGCGAAATCTTTACATTTCAACGAGGGAAACGGAGGGGCGGAAAGCGGTTTTCCGAAGGCCCGAACGGGCTTTTAGGCGCATTATCCCCCTTTTCATCGAGCTAAAGTGGCACTTTGGCGGGCCAAAATAGATGTTTTCCCAGCCTGAAGTGCATGTTTTCCCAGCTCGGAGTATATGTTTGGGCTGGGGAAAAGCAACGTTTTCCCTCGGGAAAGGCATTGTTTTCTCTCGAAAGAAGCACGCTCCGGTCAGGGAAACGGCGTTTTTGGCTTCTAATTCCTTTTATTTGAGTGACGACAAAAAAACTGCAGTGTCACCTAAATCATTATTTACGCGACAAAAAGAATGTGTCTTCCTTTTGTCTTTGACATTCTGAACGACCTCGATCCAGCCTAAAAGTCTCGCTTTCGTCTGGCGAGAAAAACGGGTTTCAACCAGACGGGGCCTATGTTTGAAACATAGAGGCCTTATGTTTGAAACATACCCCTCTTGGGTTTCAAACCTTCCGAAAGAAGCGCTTCTGGTGCAATCCCGAAAGGCGATTTGGAGCGGACGGGCGGAATTGACACTTTGTCAGCCCAGGCGAGTGTGGGTATTAGACGTAAACCGAACTCCAGTCTGCATCATTAAATTAAAAATGAATGCAGGACATAGCTTGCCATTCAATTATATTTGTGTATTTTTGTGTAGTGATAATGACAGACAGTAAAAAAACAATTATGAGGAAACTTATTATCAGAAATATAGGACCGATAAAAGAAGTTGAATTTGAAATCAACAGGATCAATGTGTTCATGGGCCCCCAGTCTTCCGGAAAAAGTACTATATCCAAAATTCTTTGTCATTGCCAGTGGGTCGAAAAGGCTTGTTTCTTGAATGAGAAAGAAATAGAGAATTATCTGAGACCCGGGATATTCTATAGTTCATTGGTAGAATATCATAAATTGGATGGTTACTTTAACAAGACTGCGAGCATTAAGTATATGGGAGAATATGTGACAATTACTTATATACACAGTTCTGGGAAAGTAACCATTAAATTGCAGGACAAAGCAACCTATCTTTATCCTAAAATATGCTATATTCCATCTGAACGTAATTTTGTAGCAGGTGTGGCCAATTTTAGCAAATACAATGAAGGCAATAATGTACTTTTGTATTTTGGATACGATTGGTCGGATGCAAAGCAGGAAATCAGTAAACTTGATTTGTCCAAGCTGCTGGACAGGCATATTGTTTATGAAAATATAAACGACCGGGATTATATCTACGATAACGATCGTCCTTTGTTGCTGACTAATGCATCAAGCGGAATACAGTCTGTACTGCCGCTTTATCAGGTAGTGCTCTATATGCTGATACATTTGTATCAGAAAGCGAGAGTGCTGTCACCGGAAAAAAAGAGTCTTAAAAAAGAACTGCTTTCTTTTCTGCAAATGGTTTCAATGTATGTAGATGACTCCAAGACACCTCAGATGAAAAAACAGCTAAATACTGTCATGACTATATTCAATAGCCTGAAAGGGACAGAAGTAAAACAAATAAATAAAATATCAGAATTGTCAAAGGACGAATTGTCGCATAATATATATGAAGCGATTCGTTACTTTGACCGTTTGTTTGAATACCACTTTACGCAATTATTTATTGAAGAACCGGAGCAAAATCTTTTCCCAAACACACAGCAAGAATTTGTATATTGGCTTTTAGAAAACATGTCAGCGAATGAAATGAAACATTCCGCTGTTATTACAACTCACAGCCCTTACATTTTGTTTGCCATAAACAACTGCATGATGGGAGGCTTGGTCGGTCATAATATCAGCATGGAAGAGAAAGAAAGATTTCAGTCACATAACGCCTGGATAAGCCCTGCATCTGTTTCTGTCTTTGAATTGCATGAAGGGACTTTACGTTGTATTCAAGACGAAGATGGTATTATAGAAGACAACTATCTGAACAAGGCTTATAAGAAAAACTCTGAAGAGTATTTGTCTTTATTAAACTACTATGATGAAGAATAGAATACAAAAATTATATCCCAACACTGTATTTGAACACAGTGCCGCTCCTAATTTCTATATCGCGGATTTTACAGAGCGGACGAACAGCAGGCGGAAAGTGGAATTTTACGAATTCCTGCCACAAACTCCCGAAGGTGACAAATTGATGGATTGCCTGACATTTGAGAATCCGGAAGAAGTTCCAGTTGCATGCAATATTTTTGATGACAACCAATTCAAAGATAGCGGAAATAAAGATAAGTCGCATTGCGAATGTTGTTTGTTCCCTACCATGAAGGCAGAAAAGATTTGGACGGCGTTTGTGGAAATAAAGGATTGCAAACCCAAAAATATTTCAGAATATAAGGATAAAGTCAAAGCTCAAATCATCTCAACGGTAAATATCTTCAAAGGAAATGGAATTATAGGCATAACTGATGCGGTTTATGGCATCATATCTTTTCCAAGAAAGAATAAAGTATCTTTTAACCAAACGATATTCGAAGATCCGATTGAATATAAAAAATTATACAGAAAACATAAAATACACTTTTATCCGAGTAACTCCATAATCATCAACAGTGAGAAGAAAATTACACCGGCATTATGACACACGATAAATCTATGGATGGTAAGGATTCAACAAAAGATTTCCGTTTTTTGGCATAACATTTGCTGGTTATGGTTGAAACATCGTGGCAAACCGCCAAAAATATGTATCTTTGCCACGGATTATAACCCAAATTTAGAAGGAGTAAATCAATGAACTACCAATTTTCACAAAGAGTTTCGGACGTACTGACCTATAGCAAGGAAGAGGCCAACCGGCTGGGAAACGGCATCATCGGCCCCGAACACCTGCTGCTCGGCATCCTGCGCGACGGCACGGGCAAGGCTGTGGAAGCACTGACGAAGCTCGACGCGAACTTGAATCAAATCAAGGAGTGCCTCGAAGAACAACTGACAGACACCGGAAACCATAACCTGTCCGCCGACGGGGAGATGATACTCTCGCCTGCGGCAGCCCGCATCCTGAAGATGTGCATGCTCGAAGCACGCCTGCTGAAAAGTGAGCTGGCCGACACGGAGCACCTGCTCCTGGCCATCCTCAAGGACGGCAACAACGGAGCCGCCACCATCCTCAACGACCACTTCATCACCTACCAGGCCGTCTACGAGCTGCTTACGATGAAATCGGCCAATCCGAACGCCGGCATGGGCTTCACCGAAGACGATGACGACGAGGAGGAAATGTCGTCGCCGCGCTCTTCCTCCGAAGGCGCGCGCGGCATGGGCGAAGGCCCGTCGGCCACAAGGACCGCCACGCAGAAGCCCACCAACGACACGCCCGTGCTCGACAACTTCGGCACCGACATCACCCGTGCCGCCGCCGAGGGCAAGCTGGACCCCGTCGTGGGCCGCGAACGCGAGATTGAGCGCCTGGCACAAATCCTGAGCCGGCGCAAGAAGAACAACCCCGTGCTGATAGGCGAACCCGGCGTGGGCAAGTCGGCCATCGTCGAAGGACTGGCCCTGCGCATCACGCAGAAGAAGGTGTCGCGCGTGCTGTTCGACAAGCGCGTCATCATGCTCGACATGTCGTCCGTCGTGGCCGGCACCAAGTACCGCGGCCAGTTCGAGGAACGCATCCGCTCCATTATCAACGAGTTGCAAAAGAACCCCAACGTCATCCTCTTCATCGACGAGATACACACCATCGTCGGTGCGGGAGCC